>Ga0210056_1002432_pt1 | contig 15662 bp, 18 predicted proteins | sample CryGeyCG2014_080_2_FD_183965 | JGI IMG/M metagenome (GOLD analysis project Ga0210056, IMG submission 183965) | Groundwater microbial communities from aquifer - Crystal Geyser CG07_land_8/20/14_0.80 (SPAdes) (version 2) | ecosystem: Environmental > Aquatic > Deep subsurface > Groundwater | place... | reverse complement strand
TATTAGCTGTTTAATTTTGCTCCAGCTTTAGATTCAAATTTGTCTTGACTATCCCGGAAATTCTTCACCTCCAAATTTTGTAGTGCGACCCTTTAGGGTCGTGCACGAGGCTAAAGCCTCGCACTACGTTTTTAAACAGCCTCTTATTATTAGCTGTTTAATTTTGCTCCAGCTTTAGATTCAAATTTGTCTTGACTATCCCGGAAATTCTTCACCTCCAAATTTTGTAGTGCGACCCTTTAGGGTCGTGCACGAGGCTAAAGCCTCGCACTACATTTTTAAACACCCTTTTATTAAGGCTATTTTATCTCCAGGCAAGAAACGAGTCTACTTTGTCAATCTTAGCCGGTATACTACCTCTCTGACTTTACACCTGGCAGTTGCCTCTTTCCTAGTTTGCCGCTCGACCAGATCCTGTAAAGTCGTAGATTCTAAAACTCCGTCTATCGCTTTTTTTACCTCACCCCAAATGTCATGGGGGGCACAAAGGTTGGAACAAGGATATGACTTTGGATTATCGACACACTCTACCGGAGCGATCGAGCCCTCGAGAAGTTGAATTACCTCGCTGAGCTTAATCTCCTCTGGGTGCTTGAACAGTGAAACTCCACCCCGAGGCCCGCGAGTGCTCTTTATTATTCCCGCTGCTATAAGAGGTGCAATTAAATGCTCCAGGTATGGCAGTGGAATCTCTTGTCTTCGAGCAACATCTTTCAATGGAACTAGTCCCTCACCCCAGTGAAGGGCTAAATCCAAAAGCGCTCTGGTTCCATACCGTCCTTTAGCGGATAGCTTCATTGGGTCCCTACTTTGTTGACCAAAATAATCAACAAAGCCTACAATATCATAGGGGCGGGAGCCTGTCAAAAGTTTTTGTTTTGACAAGCTTGCTAGCCAATGCTATCATAATTTGCATAAGGGTAGGTGTTAGCCCGAGGGTTTAATTGTAAAGATATGGTCAGTTTATTTAGCGGAGGATTTTGGGGGTGGTGATAGGTGGACAACGCCGATAGTTGGCTTTTGTTAGCCTTTCTACTCTGCTTAGCTCTGTCAGCTTTCTTTTCCAGTGCTGAGGCAGCCTTTATTTCCCTGCCCAAGCTTCGCATAAGATATCTGGTAGAAAGTGGTGTTAAGGGAGCAAGGCAGCTAGCTAAAGCTGCTGATAGACCAGAGAGGTTTTTAGCCACTGTTTTATTAGGTAATAATCTGGTAAATGTGGCAGCAGCTACGTTGGGCGCTATCATGGCAGTGGCTGTCTTTGGCTTGCCGTGGGGGCCGATCATAGCCACTGTTGGAGTGACAGCCTTGATTTTAGTTTTTGGAGAGGTTATCCCCAAGACTTTAGCTGTCCACCATGCTCAACGACTATCTCTGCTTTATATTAATCCAGTGAGGATAATAGAGTGGTGCCTTTATCCCTTTGTCTTGGCATTGGATCGTATTGGTTTAGGGTTTATTAAAATGGTGGCTGAGACTGAGGAGGATAGGAAGCTAGTGAGCGAGAGTGAGATACGCTCCGTTATAAGCGCCGGTGAAGATGAGGGAGTGGTAGAAGAGGATGAGGCAAAGATGTTGCACAAAGTGTTTGAGTTTACTGATTGCCCGGTAAGTAAGATAATGATTTCCAGGACGGAAATCGCCTGGGTAGAGCAAGGGACGAAGCTAAGCGATTTTCTAGCTATCTATGTTCAAACGCCTTATAGCCGCTTTCCTGTCTATAAAGATAATACGGATAATGTGGTGGGCATCTTGTTTGCTAAAGATGTGCTTATGAAGTTAACTGATAACTGCGCCAGCGAAGAAATTGTTATTGATGATTTGATACGACCGGCTCACTTTGTGCCAGAGAGCAAGCATCTGGGAGAGCTTCTCACTGAGATGAGAGATGGCGGTTATCACGTAGTAATTGTTGTCGATGAATTTGGGGGTATAGCTGGAATGGTTACCTTGAGGCAGCTCACTGAAGAGATTGTGGGCGATATGCGGCATGAATTGATTAAGGAAGATAAGGACTTCGTGGTAACCGGTGATAATGTCTTTCAGTTGGACGGTGGATTCCGGGTGGAGGAAGCTAACGATGAACCAGGACTGGAACTGCCTCTTGGTGATTATGAGACTGTGGCGGGCTTTATTCTCAGCCGTCTTGGGCGGATACCCAGGCAAGGTGAGCAATTGAAGTACCGGAACCTGAAATTTGTTATCACTGAGATGCGAGGGATGAAGATAGAGAAAGTTATGGTGACCAGGGAAAAAGATGCAACGCCTGCGTCTTAGGTTTGGTCGTGGGGATGAGGTTAAGTTTATTTCTCATCTTGATGTGGTGAGGTTTTGGGAGAGGGCATTCAGGCGGGCAGGAATACCTTTAGTTTATTCTCAGGGTTTTACCCCCCATCCACGAATTTCACTCGCAGCGCCTTTAGCTGTAGGGGTAACCAGTGAGGCTGAACTCATGGATGTATGGCTAAGTCGCTGGATGCCTCCTCAATCTCTTATGATGCGGGTGAAGAGCCAATTGTTTTGTGGCTTTGAGATATTCGATGCCTGGGAGATAGGGCTAAATATCCCCTCGCTTCAATCTTGCCTTGCTTTCGCCGAGTACCGTGTTGTGGTAAAGTCAGGGAAAAGCGAGCAAGATGTGGAGGCCTCACTTCACTCTTTGCTTCAGGCCCGGGAGTTACCCTGGCATCACGCCCGAGGTGACAAAATGAAGCTATATGATTTGCGAGCCTTAATAGATGATTTATGGGTTACCGGCTGCCATGACTCCCTATGTATTTTGGGAATGAGATTGCGCTGTGATGCTAAAGGTAGCGGTAGGCCAGAACAGGTAGTTGCTGCTTTAGGTTTCCCCCAATATCCTGAATCTATTCACCGTACCAAGCTCATTTTGAAAGGAATGTAGGCTCTAAGCCCTTCGTTTCTTGTCATTCTGAGGGAGCACTTCGGCTTCGCTCAGTGTAAACTCCGCGACCGAAGAATCTCGCCCAGGGTAAACTCCGTGAAGAATCTTGAAGTAAAAAACCCTGACCCAGCTCGCCAGCAAAAAGCTCGGGAATATAGTAAGCTATCAAGGCGTCTGTTATTTCTTGAGCTAGGGATAGGGGCTATTTTGCTACTAGCTCTTCTCTTTACAGGAGTTTCCACTAGGCTAGTTGCTTTTTTGCCCTTTTCGTCTCCATGGTCAGCAGCCTTATATTTTCTGATTCTAGTATTAGGCTATGGTATAATCGTGGCACCGCTGGGCTATTATCAGGACTTTGTGTTGCCTCATCGCTATGGCTTGTCAACCCAAAATGTGATCGGCTGGCTGAAAGACAAAGCTAAATCTTTACCTCTGGGATTATTATTGGGCTTATGTCTGGTCACAGTTATTTACTGGCTTATGGAACGTCTCCCTTCATTATGGTGGTTAGCTGTGGGATTAATTATGTTTTTGCTCACTCTGTTTCTCACTTGGCTAGCCCCTACGCTTCTTATCTCCTTGTTCTTCAAATTGGAACCTCTGAAGGAGGGAGAGCTTAAAGAGAGGCTGGCGAATCTGACCAGGCGAGCTAAGGTTGGTGTTAAGGATGTTTTTAGCATGAATCTAAGTAGTAAAGCCACCACAGCCAATGCCATGTTGGGTGGCTGGGGCAAATCCAGACGTGTTATTATCAGTGACACCTTGCTCCAGAGTTATTCATTTGATGAGATAGAGGTAACTTTAGCTCACGAGCTGGGTCACCACATTCATCACGATATTCCTAAGCTCATGCTGATTCGGACAGTCGCCTTTTTGCTGGCATTTTATTTAACCAGTCTAGCTCTTACGGCTGGAGTGGTGTTATTTTCCTTCCAAGGGATAAGCGATGTGGCTGGCTTTCCTTGGCTAGTCCTGGTTTTAGCTGTGTTTATGTTGCTATTACAGCCACTTCTTAATTGGTATAATCGGCGCATTGAACTGGCAGCAGATGAGGCAGCACTGAAGCTAAGCAATAATCCTCAAGCTTTTATTGGTTTGATGACTAAGTTAACTGACCAGAACTTGATTGAAGCTGAGCCTGGTAAGTGGACAGAGATTCTATTTTATGACCATCCAACCTATAATGAACGAGTGAAACTAGCTTACAAATGATATACAGTGGAGACTGTTTAGAAATGTAGTACGAGGCTTTAGCCTCGTGCTGCACGACCCTGAAGGGTCGCACTACAAGGAGGCAATCTCTTGAAGCTTATCTTAGTCAGGCATGGTGAAACTTATTGGAATAAAGAGCGGCGTGTTCAGGGAGGCGGCAGCGATACTGAGTTAAGCGAGGCTGGGTTAAAACAAGCTAATAAGTTAGCCTCATGGCTAAAGGATAAGAATATTGATGCCATAATTTCCAGTCCCCTAAAGCGAGCTGTAAGTACAGCTGAGGCTATAGCTAGCCGGCATCAATTGCCTGTAGAAATTGATGCTGGACTTAAGGAGATTAGTGTTGGTGAATTGGAGGGTTTGTCTGTGTCTAGTTTGAGCACTACCTTTAGCCAGTTCTTGATGCGGTGGTGGCGAAAGGGAGGGTCGGAAAGGTTGCCTGGCGGGGAAAGCCTTGTTGAGCTACAGGAAAGATCCTGGGCGAGCATCGAACGTTTGTTAGCAGAGCACAAAGATGGAACGGTGGTAGCTGTCAGCCATTACTTTGTCATCCTGGCTATCATTTTCAAAGCTTTGGATTTACCGCTGGACTATCTCGCCAAATTCAAGGTAGACCCTGGAGGGGTAAGCATCCTTGAGTTTGAGGATTATGGACCGCGTTTGGTAGCATTTAATGATACTTCCTACTAGAATGTTATTGTGAGGAATCTTCGTCTAGCCTCTCCCTTGAAGGGGAAGGAATATAATGAAACAAGCACTAAATACTAATAAATCCTAAGCACGAAATCCTAAATGCTAAACAATATCGAAGCACTAATGACAAAAATTCAAAACAAAATGAGTTTTGGTATTTGAATTTGGAAATTTGAATTTGTTTAGGATTTAGAAATTAGAAATTAGAGTTTTAGAGTGTGTTTAGAGCTTAGAATTTAGAATTTAAGTTAGGTGAGGGTGACTAAATACCCAAATCTCTATGAAAAAGATTGAGCTGGAAGCAAGGGTCATAGATTTTATTCAGCAGCATAACCTGATTTCATCTGGGGAGATAGTAGGTGTTGGGGTATCAGGTGGTGCTGACTCGGTTTGCTTACTGCATGTCTTGGCAGGATGGCAGAGCAAGCTTGACATAAAGCTCCATGTGGCCCATCTGAATCATCAGCTTCGAGGTGTTGAGTCTGAAGCTGATGCCGAATATGTGGCTGCTTTAGCTGGCAAGCTTGATATTCCCATCACTATTGGTAAACGTGATGTAGCTGCTTACAGAGCTGAAAGGCATTGCTCTACGGAAGAGGCTGCTCGGGAGTTACGCTATGGCTTTCTTGCCAAAGTAGCTGATGATATTGGAGCCAATCGAGTAGCCATAGGGCACACTCGGGATGACCAGGTAGAAACTATCTTGATGCATATATTACGGGGGACGGGAACTTCCGGGCTGCGTGGCCTTGAGCCTTATTCGCCTTTCCCATTTTGTCATTCTGAGGGAGAGAAATGTAGTTGCCCAATTTATTGGGCGACGGTGCCTGATAAATCAGGCAACTACAAAAGGCTCCGCGAAGAATCTCCGAAGGCGAAGAATCTAGAATTGGTGGTAATAAGGCCACTCCTCAATGTTACTAGAGAGGAAACATTGAATTATTGTCAAGAACGCCAGATTGAGCCACGGATTGATTCCTCTAATCTTTCCTTGTCTTTCTTTAGAAATCGCCTTCGCCTGGAGCTTTTACCCTTGCTTAGAGAATATAACCCGGGCGTGGACCAGGCGCTGCTTCGCCTGGCTGAAATTGCTGGAAGTGATATTTCTTACCTGGAGCAGCAAGCTTTTCAGTTATGGGATGAAGTGGCCAGGCAGGAAGAGGATGCCATTTACCTGGATAAGGGGAAAATCGTTGCCTTGCCTATAGCTTTGCAAAGGCAGCTACTGAGGTTAGCTATAGCCAGGCTGGCTGGTGATACTCGGGATATTGAAGCCAATCACATTGAAGCAATAAGGAGTTTACTAAGTAAACCGGTGGGTAAAAGAACTTCCTTGCCTCATGGCCTTGTGTGTTGGAATGGATATGATGAAATGTTGTTAGCTACGAGTGCCGCGAAGCAATCATACCTCACTCTTCCTCTAGTGCAAGGTGTATTTCCTCTTAAAGTGCCCGGGGAGACGGTTTTATCCGGATGGCGAGTGATAGCCAGCATTGTTGGAGAGCAAGTGCCTTCTCTGTCATTGCGAGGCACTTCCCCTTTGTCATTGCGAGGCGCGAAGCAACGAAGCAATCTCATTGCTGAATTTGACTTTGATAAGGCAGGGACTGAATTATTCGTCCGTCAGCGCCAGCCGGGGGATGGATTTCAGCCTTTAGGCATGGATAAGCCCAAAAAGCTTCAGCACTTTATGGTTGATGTCAAGATACCACTTTTGTGGCGAGAGCGTATTCCTATAGTTTGTTCCCCTCGACAAATCATCTGGGTGGTGGGCTGGCGCATCGATGATAAGGTAAAGGTTACCGAGGCTACCAAGGAAATTCTTCGCTTGGAGTTTATCAGGTTGTAATGAAATCGGTAGATAAGGAATTGCATTTACGCCATCTTACCGTTGACGAAGCCTTGTTTCGGCTGGATCAGTACCTCAACGATGCTTTTATGGCTGGTTTGCCCTCGGTGTGCATTGTTCATGGCAAGGGTACAGGGACACTGCGCCAGGCAGTGCATGAAGTGCTAGCCAAGCATCCTTTAGTTAAATCCTTCCGCCCTGGTGACTACGGCGAAGGGGACTACGGCGTCACCATAGTTGAGTTGGTAAGTCGTTAGCTTTTGCTTTAAAGCATAGTTTGCTTAATGTCAGGGGCTTATAAGTTACCAATTCTGGATGTCCACAAGGTGGGTTAGATAATCCCTGGCAGGAGACATGACAATTAGCGGTGCAGCCGGGGACAGGCTTGAATTTGCCGTCAGATTGCTTTTTGGTGAAAGGTAGAGGCAGGGCCTCGCAATGAGGAATGCCCTTGGAATCGCTCTCCTCAGCGCTAAGCTCCTGGCAAGTGGCATAAGTCATTCCCCTGGCTTCAACAAGGGCAAGTAATTTGTGATGGAGGCTAAGTCTTAAATCCTTTCTCAGGCGATAACCTCCCCCTGACCAATGTGCCTCATAGACATATTCTCGCTCAAATTTCTTGGCCGCCAAGGGTGACTGAGCATAGATAACTTTGTATACTCGCTGCCAGATGCTTGTGCCGATATAATCACCAGTTTGAGAGCGCTTTTTAGATAATTTGCCCGTGCTGCCGATGATATGGCTAGCTCCAGTTGAAGCGAAGGTATTAACTAGCTCAGCTATTTTATCAGACCAGGAATCACCATAGAGAGCCTGAAAGAGATGGATGAAAATGGGGTCGAAACGAATAATAGTATCTATGCCTGATTCAGATAGCTTGCGCACAGTGGTCACCCTAGCATCAAATGGCGGTGCTCCGGGCGAGAGTAGCTCAAGTATTTCAGAGGTTCCCTCAATGGTCGTGGCTATAAGTTTAGGTTTGTACTCCACAAAGCCCGGCAGTTCCAAAAGGAAGGATGGATCTCCTTTGGTGGTGATGAAGAAGGAAACTCCGTAGTCCATCAGAAGCTTTATTAATTTTTTGACCTCTCCCTTTAATTCAGCTATATCCTGGCAGGGGTCGGAGACATTGGACAGGGAGATTGGCGGGCATAAGGTTAGCTTTTTAAGGTCTTTCTCTACCAAATTGGGCAAGTTATTGTAAAGCAGAGTGTCTTCTGAGTAGTTAGCATAAATAGCTTCTCTGGCATAGCAATAAATACAATTATGAAGGCATTGGTTTGGTCCTGGCGGTGTGACATTGATAATCCAGCAATGGAAGCATTTTCGCTGCGTGTTGGCGTAGGGGAAATCATGAAAGGTTGAGCTTTTCTTGGCGATTAACTTTATTGCCATTGGTTTGCTTCACTTCCCTCGCAATGACATTATTTTAGCACTGGCTTAATTTTGGTGAACTTTTCCCTTCGATTTTCGTTATAGCTATTAGGTAAGGAATCAGTGGTATAATACTACAAAGTGGCTGTTAGCTGGTGTATCAGCTCTGCATAGAGAGGATCTTACACATGAATATGAAGTTATTGATTGGCTTACTGGCTTTAGGCGTGACATTATTGGTTGTAGGCCTGATATTAATGTTATTTCACCTGGTTTAGTCAAGAGAGGCCGTTTAATTTTGATTTTCCGTTCAATTTTCGGCATGTTGAAAGCCTTTCACCCCATATTTTCGTAGTGCGACCCTTTAGGGTCGTGCGCACGAGGCTAAAGCCTCACACTACATTTTTTTAAACAGCCTTTTAAGAAAAAACATTTCGATTATTCTTGACCGGGATGAATTTACATTATCTCTTTCAGCAAAGGCTATGGTGGAGCTAAACTTTTTGCCGCTTGTTTCGTTTCTAACATTGCGGGTTGAATTATGAACATTTTGCGGATGCTAAAAACCTTGATAACTGCTAAAGGCCTGGAGGTGCTTCTCCTGGGCAAAGAGGTTACCATGCCTGATGGTGTTAGTCTGGGAGTGGTCGCTAGAATCAAGAAAGAATTGCCTCAGGATAAAATATGGATGGTAGTTGATAATCAAGGTCAGGAGAGCATAATACCTATTGAACAGATTATAAGCGTGGCTAACAAAGTGGTTCTCTTTGATGATTTGTCGGCTGGCTTAGCGGCGGATGGGGATTCAAGGTGTTTTTGCTAAGTAACGAGGATGGCTCAGGTAATAGAGGAGGCAAGGTGAAAATTGTGAAGGTTCTTATTTCTATTCTTTTAATTGCTATCTTTCCCGCCAGCGGCTGCGCAACTGGTCGGCCGCCCGTACCTTCTGAGTTTGCCATACCTTCAGTAGCTGAGGGTGAGGCATCAAATCCCAAGCTTGCTATGGCAGCTTGTTATGAATCTGGAGAGGTCTCTATATCTCCTGATGCTCCGCGCTACTCACTGCCCCTGGATTTGGGGGAGGTAACAAACTTTGGAGAGGTAGGCTCAAGATTCGGGCTGACTGAAAATCAAAAGCGGCTTCTGGAGAAAAATGGCTTTGTGGTTATCCCCTGGCATGGCGATGATATTGTCCAGCCTTATAAGACACTTAAGGAGCAAGGCGTCCCTATCTTTGTTACCTCGGATACTTTGCTTCATCTATATCATATCCAGTTCAATGAGATACTGAAGCGTCTTGAGGAGGAAGAATTTTTTGATGAACTGATTGATATGAGCCAGGCGATGATGGGAAGGGCAATATGGGATTATGAATCCTTCACTGACTCTGACTTAAAGGAAGCTGCCAGAAGAAATGTGGCTTATTTTGCTGTTGCCTTGAAGCTTCTGCAGACGCCAACCGAAGGGTATGATGAAGAGAAGGCTAGGCAGGAAATTGAGCAATGGAATCAGGAACATCCCTGGGATGAGAAAGAATTTAAGCCATTGAAGAAGGTTGACTTTTCCATTCCGTCTTATGTGGCGGACGAAGTTAAGGCGGAGATAAAAAACATTGAAGGGCATGAGGGCTTCAAGCCAAGTGCTATCTTCAACTCCGCTGATTCTAAAAATCCCTATAAGGAAGACTACTCCCAGTATGTTCCCAGGGGACATTACACCCGGAGCGAGGCGCTGAAAAGATATTTCAAGGCGATGATGTGGTATGGCCGGATGGCTTTCCTTCTCAAGGGAGGTCCTGATGCCTTAGTCATTGAGAGAGATGCCACGATAGCTACAATTCAAGCGTCTTTGATTTCGGCCGAATTGCCTAATCTCACCACTTGCTGGGAAATATGGAATCGGATTTATTCCGTTACCTCATTCTTTGTCGGCACTGCTGATGACCTGACCCCCTATGAATACCTGGAGGCTATGGAGAAGGTTTTGGGCACCAGCTTTGATGCCAGCCAGCTTGCTGACGAGGAGGCGTTGCTTAATTTGAAAGCTGAGCTAGCTCAGCTGAGGAATCCTGAGATTTATGGCGGCTCTGGTGTTTGTCTTATCGCTCCGCCAGTAACCAAAGAAAAGCTCTATCAATGCTTGGCTGACACAAAAGGGATGAGGTTTATGGGACAGCGATTTGTGCCTGACTCATATATGTTTCAAAATCTGGTCTTTCCCGCTGTGGGCATGTATGTGGGCCAAAGTGAGCCATTTACCCTGAAGATGACTGCACTCGATCCTCAGAGATGTTTTCCCAGAGGATTAGATGTCATGGCAGTTCTAGGCTCAGAGCGGGCTTATGAGATATTGAAAGCTGAAGGTGATACTGAATACCAGGGGGAAGACACCAGCTATGATGAGCAATTGAATATGCTCAGAGAGGAATTTGGCGCTCTCACTGAGAAGGATTGGAATCGCAATCTCTACTGGAGCTGGCTTTATGCCCTAAAGCCTTTGCTTGGTGATTTTGGTGAAGGGTACCCTGCCTTTATGCAGACTGATGTCTGGAAGGACAAGGAATTGCAGACTGCTCTGGCATCCTGGACTGAACTCAGGCACGATACTATTTTATATGCCAAGCAGAGCTATACTGAGGCGGCAACGGCAATGTCGCCTCAGCCGCAGCCGGTAGAAGGCTATGTTGAACCCGTCCCTGAGTTTTACTCGCGCATGCTTACGCTTACTAAAATGACTAAGGAGGGATTGATTAAGCTTGATGCCTTGAGCGATGAGGAGAAGTCAAGGCTGGAGAACCTGGAAAGCATCCTGGGGAGGTTGATCCAAATTTCCCAAAATGAGTTGGAGGGCAAGGAGCTAAGAGAAGATGATTATGAGTTCATCAGAAATTTTGGACAGCAGCTCAATGCCATAATTGCCGGTGTTGAGGCTGAAGGCAAAGAGACTACCCTTGTGGCTGATGTTCATACTGATGCCAACCCACCGATGGAAGTTTTAGAGGAAGGGGTAGGCTATATTGACCTTGCCCTGGTGGCCTATAAAGTTCCTGATGGCAGAATTATCATTGGTGCTGGTCCTACGCTAAGTTACTATGAATTTAAGTGGCCTATGGAGCAAGGGAGATTGACCGATGAGCAATGGAAGGAAATGCTGGAGCAAGGTCAGCAGCCTCCAAGGCCAGATTGGATAGATAGCTTCTATGCCGAATAGGCAGTGAGACAAACTCACTTTATCCCTTATAGGCTCTTTTGAAGCTGCACACATCCATATGATTAGTGACACATCGCCTCCTTTGTTGCTATCCCCAAAGCAATCTACTCTGCTCTTCCCTCCCTCACCCTGGCCCTCTCCATCAAGTGGAGAGGGAAAATACACAAAATAGTCTTCCCTCCCCTGGCGGGAGGGAGTTAGAGGGGGGAAATTTCACCCTCACGTCCCTCGCCAGATAAAGAGTGGGGTAGACGAGGGCCACCCTTTTATAGCCCCCTCCCATTGCGGGAGAGGGGATTTTTTCTGAAGATTGCCCCGCCTTATTCTCGCAATGACATAAAGAACTGCCTGAAATATCCACCATCTATCTGAACTTGATCATACCATTCCCTGAAGGCAATATCATTACCAGCAAATTCCCCGCTCTGAATGACATGGGGGGACTTGTTCGGTTATAATCTAATGCAGCAATCCTGATATTTGTCCTGGCACACTGTTAAGCGAAGGTTACCAATGGAGATAATACCAGCTATTGATATCAGGGATGGCAAATGCGTGAGGCTGTATCAGGGTGATTACAGCCAACAAACTGTCTTTGATGAGAACCCAGCGGCAGTTGCTTTGAGGTGGAAGTCCCGGGGTGCAAGGTGGCTTCATGTGGTTGACCTGGATGGAGCAGCTAAGGGTGAGTTGCGAAATATGATGGTGGTTGAAGAGATAATAAGGACAAGTGATTTGTTGGTGGAGTTAGGCGGCGGCATCAGGGAGGAGGATGTAGCGGAGGAAGTGTTGCACAAGGGGGTAAGGCGTATAATCCTGGGCACAGTGGCTATAGAAAACCCGAGGTTAGTGGGAAAGTTGTGCCGGCGGTTTGGCGAAGCTATAATAGTTGGTCTCGATGCTCGGGATGGCAAGATAGCTATCCATGGCTGGCAAAAGGATACAGTTATTGATGTTTTAGAGTTAGGTCGGGAAATGGTGGAATTTGGAGTGAGACGCTTTATTTATACTGATATAAAAAGAGATGGCACTCTCACGGAGCCTAATTTTGATATGGTAGGCAGGTTAATTGCTGAGGTGGATGTGCCTATCATTGCTTCGGGAGGCATTTGCAAGCTGGAGCACTTGCAGAGGCTTAAAGAGCTGGGGGCAGAAGGAGCTATTATCGGCAGAGCTCTTTATAGCGGAGATATTGATTTAAAGGAGGCAATAGCCAAATTATCTTGAGGGTTCATGGCGAGATTCTTCGGTCGCGGAGTTTATCCTGAGCTGTATCAGATTCTTCTTGGAGCCTGTCCTGAGCGCAATGAGATTCCTCGGTCGCTTCGCTCCCTCAGAATGACAAGGAGTGAAGGGTTTAGGGCTTCGGCTCACACGCTCAGAATGACAGCAAGCGAAGGGCTCCCTTTATATAGACAGTTGCTTGATGGGAGAGGATTAAGGTGAGGGTGAAATGTAGTGCGAGGCTTTAGCCTCGTGCGGAAAGAGGAGGTGGAAGACAGGATGTTAAAGTTTGATGATAAAGGTTTGATTCCAGCCATTATTCAGGATGCCAAAAGTGGTGAAGTTCTTATGCTGGGCTATATGAATAAAGAGTCGCTAAAGCTAACATTGTCCAGTGGAGATGTCTGGTTTTATAGCCGCAGTCGCCAGGAATTGTGGCACAAGGGGGAAACTTCGGGCAACTTCCTCAGGATGAAGTCCATTATTAAAGATTGCGATAGTGATGCTCTTCTTGTCAAAGCTGAGCCTACGGGGCCGGTGTGTCATACAGGCAATCGGACTTGTTTCTTTCAAAAATTGGAAAACGAGGATGTAGCTTAATAGCCAATAGGAGCCTTCGCTGCAAGCCTGGTTTCCTCTCCCTTGACGGGAGAGGATTATGGTGAGGGTGATGAACAATGGGCGAAACGAAAGTCTCTCTTAAACTCTGCGGTCCCCTTGGCTCTATCGAGCTTGAAACTTTGGCAGATACTGGAGCAACTTTTACCAAAGTTCCCAAGGACGCTGTGGCAAAATTGGGACTCGAGGCGAAATATGAGGCTCCGATAGAATTGGCGGACGGGAGAATAATTACCAGGCGGTTAGCTTTAGCAGAGATAGAGATAGAAGGGGTGAGAAGCCCTGTACTGGTAGCTATAGCGGAGAACGAGGAAAGACCTTTGCTTGGTTACACCACTTTAGAGGCGTTAGGGCTCAAGGTCAATCCCCTTACCAGGAAGCTAGAAAGGGCTATCGCCATAGAGTATTAATCTGACTCAGAGCCCGAGTCGGTAACTTTGTCAGCCTCGATAACTTCATTTAATGCTGATATGGCAGCTTCCAGTTGGCTATCGTCGGGTTCTCTGGTAGTCATAGCTTGCAGCATTAATCCTGGAGCTAGGAGAATTCGGGACAAGATGCTTTTGCTGTACCTTGCTCCGAATCTGGTAACTTCATAGCCAAGGGCAGCGATGACAGGAAGAAGGATTATGCGAGATAAGATGCTTAACCATAACGATGGGCGACCCAGCAAGGCAAAGGCGAGGATAGCAATGATCAGGACAGCAAAGATGAAGCTGGTGCCACAGCGGGCATGGGCAGTAGAATAGCTTTTAATCGCTTCTAGTTCTAAAGGACATCCAGCCTCATAAGCGTTGACCACTTTATGTTCTGCTCCATGGTAGGCAAAAACCCTCTTAATGTCAGGGAACAACCCTATTAGTTTAAGGTAAGCGATGAAAATGCCGATGCGCACCAAGCCCTCAATTAAGTTGCTGATTAAATCGGAGGCGATATAAATATCAAAATAGCGAGTGGCGAGGAGAGGGGTGATAAAAAAGAGGGCTACAGCGAAGGCCATGCTGGCAGCTACAAGGGCAAACAACAAAGCCGTGGGTATTTTTTCCTCTTCTGCTGAAGCGATTTGAGCTGAGCGAAGCAAGGCTTGGACGCCTAAAACCAGGGTTTCGATAAGAACAATGACTCCTCTTGCTAGAGGTATCTCCCTGAGGCGGCCTTGATATATGTTAGCCAGGGGTTGCTTTATCACCTCTAATTTTCCATCGGGGCGGCGCACGGATAGGGCTAAATTCCTCTTACCCCGCATCATCACCCCCTCAATAACTGCCTGCCCACCGTGATAAAAAGGTTTTGCCATTAGTTGCCTCGCTTAAATCAACAAGGGATGGCTCATACTCTCTTGCTTAAATCCTAAATTCTAATTTCTAAATCCTAAACAAATTCAAAATTCCAAATTCAAAACTATTTTTGGTCATTTGGATTTTAGTCATTGGATATTGTTTAGTATTTCGGATTTCGTGCTTAGGATTTACCCTCATATTATAGACCATCCCTTGACTCTCTGAGGCCGTTTAATTTTGATTTTCCGTTCAATTTTGGGCATTTTTGAAAGCCTTTCACCCCCAGATTTTCGTAGTGCGACCCTTTAGGGTCGTGCGCACGAGGCTAAAGCCGCGCACTACATTTTTTAAACAGCCTTTTTGCAATTATGCTCTGTTGCTTAATCCTTCATCTTGTATCGCTTCTTGAACCTCTCCACCCTTCCCAGGGTGTCAACTATCCTTTGTTTGCCGGTATAGAATGGGTGGCATTTGCTACATACCTCGACCTTAAGTTCTGGCTTAGTCGAGCCAATGGTGAAAGTATTACCACAAAGGCAAGTTACTTTAGTATTATCATAATACTTAGGATGAATTTTGGCTTTCATGATAAACGCTTACCTTCTTTTTATATTTAGTCGCTGGCTCATATTTAACCGAGCCATCTATTAAGGCGAAGAGCGTATAGTCCTTACCCAGGCCGACATTATTTCCGGGAAGTATGCGAGTGCCGCGTTGCCGGACAAGAATATTTCCAGCACGGACTTGTTCCCCACCATATTTCTTTACTCCTAGACGCTTCGATTGGCTATCGCGCCCACCCTGGGTGCTACCACCACCCTTTTTATGTGCCATGTTTACTCTCCCGGTCTAACAATTTCATTTATTGATAACCTAGTATAGATTTGGCGGTGCCCTGTTTTTTTGCGGTATCGAACCTTAGACTTATATTTAAATACTATGATCTTGTCCCCCGTAATTTCCCCTAAAGAGGTAGCGATAACCTTAGCTCCCTCAATAGTCGGATTGCCTATGAGCGTATCCTCATTATCGCTGATAAACAACACCTTATCCAGCTCGACCGTATCGCCTTCGGGTATATTCAGGTAGTCAACTTCTACAGTCTGCCTGGGAGCAACCTTATACTGCTTGCCACCTGTCTCAACAATAGCGTAAATCTTTTCACCTCCAAGATTTTCGTGGTGCGACCCTTCAGGGTGGCGCACGAGGCTAAAGCCTCGCACTACATTTCTAAACAGCCGCAGGTATGAATTTTATAGTGCAAATTGTTAAGTGTCAAGCCAGACTTTTAGCATCTAGC
>Ga0210056_1002431_pt1 | contig 15667 bp, 16 predicted proteins | sample CryGeyCG2014_080_2_FD_183965 | JGI IMG/M metagenome (GOLD analysis project Ga0210056, IMG submission 183965) | Groundwater microbial communities from aquifer - Crystal Geyser CG07_land_8/20/14_0.80 (SPAdes) (version 2) | ecosystem: Environmental > Aquatic > Deep subsurface > Groundwater | place... | reverse complement strand
TTTTTTGCCCGCCTTTAAAATTCTTGTTTGTCTTTCAATCTCGTAATCAATCGATTTTTCAACTGCCCGAAAAGAATTCAAATTTTTAATTTCCACCTTCGTTCCCAACCCCGCACCAGAACCTTCGGTTCGGTACGGGGCAAGTTTTTCTTTAGGAGATAATGAGATATTTACTTCAACGCGTAGTTGACCTTTTTCCATATCAGCATCGGAAACATCTAAATATCTCAAAATTAACTGGAGTTCCTCGGCAAATTTTCTAGCTTCTTTTGCTGAATTTAAATCCGGTTCAGTAACCAATTCCATCAATGGAATCCCAGCCCGATTAAAATCAACCAGGGAATAGTCTTTTTCATGTTTTAATCTTCCAACATCTTCTTCTAAGTGAACTTCTCGAATCCTAATTTTTTTTGAGTCAATTTCTAAAAAACCTTTTTTGCAAAGTGGCTGATACAATTGAGAAATCTGATAACCTTTTGGTAGATCGGGATAAAAATAATTTTTTCTATCAAATTTGGAACATTTAGGAATTTGACAATTTAACGCCAAACCGGTTTTAATTGTTTTTTTGACCGCCTCTTCGTTTATTACGGGGAGCACCCCTGGGTGGCCCATACAAATAGGGCAGATTTCAGAATTAGGAATCACTGCATTAGGGTTATTTCCACAACTACAAAACATTTTACTTTTTGTATTCAGCTCCACATGTATTTCGAGGCCAACAATTGGTTGATAGTCCATAATTTCTAAATTGCATTATATACCACATTTTCTACGATCGTAGAAATTATAGTATATTTTATGTCTTTAGCTCTTTGATAATTTCAACTCCTGAACTGGTGCCAATTATATCGGCACCGGCTTTTATTGCTTCTTTGGCATCAGAAAGTGTTCTGATCCCTCCGGCAACTTTTATTAAAAGGCCTGGAGCTCCTTTTCTCATTAATTTTAGATGAAAAAATTTTTCCTTTAATTCTCGATGTTCAAGGGGGTCTTTCTCAGTGGCAGTCTTGACGCAAAAAGCACCAGCTTTTTTGACAATTTGTGAAGCTCTAACAATTTCTTCATCGGTCAAGTAACCAGAACCAATGATAACTTTTGTCGGCAAAATTTTACAAATTGCTTTTAAATCTTTTAAAATCTTTTCCCATCTTTCATGCTTTATATCTGGAATTGAAATCACAACATCTAATTCATCGGCTCCATCCCTTTTTGCTTTTTGACAAATTTTAATTCTCTTTTTATGAGAACTATCCCCTATTGGCGGATCAACCAAACAAATAGTTTTAATCTCCCTAAAGGAGCTTAGCTCCTTTTTAACCAATTTTACCCATTCCGGCCTAACACAAACTCCCCGAAAACCATAAATTTTGGCTTCCTGACAAGTTTTTTTAATATCTTTGGCTGTAGCATCCTTTTTTATATCTGTGTGGTCGATTATTTTTGCGATTTTCAAATTTAAAATTTTATTTTTCATAAAGTTCTTCTCTCAAAAATCTAGCCAAGGCATATAAAACATCGTGTTCAAAGCTCTCTTGGCGATTAGAATACCCTTTTAGGAAAAATCCCACCGCTCCCCATTTTTGCTTAGTATTTTTTACTCCTTGGAGTTGATCCATAATATCCCCCAATTCCTCTCCTTTTTCAAGTCTCTTTACTATCTTTTTTGGTAAGAGAATTCCATTGCTACCACTGATACCTAATCTTCCCTTCTTATCGATAATAGCCACCGCTCCTCTCATTAAAACTCCAAATTTAGTTTTCTCATAACCTCCTTCAAGGCCTACTCCAAAATCAGCCTTTCCCTTTTTAAAGGCAACTTTTGCCCGATTGATTGCTCCTTGAGCGGTTTCTTCCCAAGAAGAAGGGGTATGAGAAACGCCAGAATTCACTTTGACGCTTAAAATTTCTATCTTACCAAAAATTCGCCTAAAAACATTTTCTGTGGCCTTAATTTTAACAGGATTTTGAGAGCCAACAGCTACTTTCATAATTTTTCATTGACAATTTTTTTAATTTGAGAAAAAACTTCCTCAATCGACTTTTCTCCGTCAATCACCACCCATTTGGAAAAAATTTTGCCTTTAATTAGTTTTTCATAAGAGTCCCAAATTTTTTTCAAAAATTTCTTGTCTGCTTCATTTCTATCAAGATCTTTCTTTTCTTTATATTTTCTGCTCATTGAGACTTCAGGCGAAACCTTTAAATAGATTATTAAATCGGGCTTTGGAAGTTTAAACCTTCGAGCTAATTCCAATGCTTTTTTTATTGAAAAACCTCGCAGGCCTTGATAAGCGAGAGTTGAACTAAAATATCTATCACAAATCACAATTTTACCCTCGCCAATCCATTGATTTATTTTCTCTCTGTCTTTAATAAAATCAGTAAAATAAAGGAGAAACTGGATATCGACCGAAAATTCATATTGTTTATGGAGATATTGATGAATTAGTTTTCCTATCGGTCCTTCATAATCAGGGTAGTATAATCTTTCAACAGATTTACCTTGCCTTTTTAAATAATCAAATAATAATTTAACTTGAGTTTCGCATCCTGCTCCGTCAATCCCTTCAAAAACAATGAGTTTTCCGGGATGGTGATTTTTTATCATTATTCTATTATATAAATTTTTCAAAAAATAAAAAAGCCCTACGATTATTCTTCGTAGAGCATATTTCTTCAAGGAGCTATATATTTAGGGGAGAAGACAGTAGTTCAAATACCAGTTGAAAAATTGGCAGGCCGGGAGAAAGCACTATAGGGCGATTGCCAGAGTTTTTAATATTAAGCTCTACCTTTCCAACGAATCCTGGTAAAAGATAAGCTGGCTCTCCAATGATTTCCAGACCGTGTGTTGCAAATTTGCTTCCAATGCCAATTTGAGCTACTAGATCTGCTGGGATTCCGAGGAATTGGCGGGTTTCTACTCTTAGAAAATCTCTTGGGTTGGGATGGAGAAAAACTTGTTCTTTATCAGAAATTTCAAATTTCTCTTTTAGAGTTTCTGGTCGAGAGAAATCAATGCAAATTTCTTTAAGGAATCCTGGACTTTCTGGAATTTTTATCTTTCCTATTTCAAGTTCTAAAGAGAGAACCTCTAGCATTTTGCTTATATCTGGAAAAGGACTAATGACAACCTTCCCCTCATTTATCAATTCTTTTACTCTCTCAAGACCGGCTGGAGTAGAGACAGGTGCTACCATAGTCAGCCTTTCTAAAATCTCTTTACCAGACAGGATCATTCTTTTACCTCCTTTTCAATTTACGAACCTCTAATTATCTCTAACATAAATAAAAATTCCTGTCAACTTTTTAATCAAATCATCTCCCTCAAAACTTTAATATATTCTGGCTTCCAATTTTTTTCTTCTTTGCTATAAAAACTTTCAACGTCCTTTATCAGCGATTTTAAAATCGAGAAGCTCGTTTTTATCTTCCTTTTTTTTAAATTCAGACAGGCTCCTTTTATTAATCTTTTTTCAAAATTTTTTGGTTTATTTTTAATTTTTTTTCTATCCTCAAAAAGTTTTCTTTCACTTTCCAAATACATTTTATTAAAGACATAAAAAAAGAAAAGAATTTCTTCGGCGCACTTTATTATAAAATAAATTGTAGATGGTAAATCTCTTTTTTTAAAAGCATATTCAGCTCGGGAAAGTTGCATTTTAGCATGTAGTACATTTGCCCTTAATTCAAACTGTCTTATATCCTCGGGATAAGGTTTAATTTCTTTCTTTAATTTCTTTATTGCTCCTCCTGGATCATATAATATTTTTCCACTTAAAACCAATGATCTAGAGAAAATCCAATCCATTTGTCTGAATCTTTTCTTTAGTTGATCGATTGTGAGATAAATTGTATGGAGAGGTTTCCAAGGATCTTTTAAGTCTTTCTTAACTGGTTTTTCTACAATTACATACAAGTCTATATCGGAGAATTGGTGTTGCTCTTTTCTTCCATAAGAACCAGCTAGAAATATTCCTTGGACATTTTTTCTTTCTTTTAATTTTCGAACGGTTTCTTTAAGAATTTTGATTTTATCATCCATCTTAGAATAAAATATTTTTAAAAACAGTATTTTGTCCTTTGGAATTCTTTCCGGAATTTGATTACTGCCTTTTTAATTTTTTCAACATTTTTTTTATCTAAAATTACTTCTTTCATAAATCTTGCAATTTTTTTCATTTCGTTTTCTTTCATTCCGAATCGAGTCATTTCTTGAACGCCAATTCTGATACCGTTGGGATGTTTCACATCTACGATATCGCCAAAAAGAACATTTTTATTAACAATAATATTTGCTCTTTCTAATTGTTTAGCTACGAAATCCCCTCCCCCATCTTTTTCAACGTTCACTACTACCTGATGAGTTTGGGTGAAATCTTTATCGGCTCCGAGAACATCAAAACCTAAATGATATAGTTCTTCAGCTAAAGTTTTAGCATTCTTAATAATTTGCTTTCCGTAACCTTTCCCAAATTTTTCCATTTCCAAAAGAGTTAAATAAAGAGCTGGAATACGATGGAGATGATGGTTGGAAGATACTCCGGGGAAAACTTTACGCCGAATTACCTTTTGAAGATCTTCGTCAATATTTCCTAAGATTATCCCGCCCTGAGGTCCTGGAAAGGTTTTATGGGTTGAAGAAGTGATAATGTCAGCACCTTCTTTTAAAGGATTTTGGAAATAACCAGCACAAATTAAACCGAAGACATGAGCGGCATCGTAGATAATCTTTGTTCCAGTTTTTTGACAAACCTCTTTTAATTCTTTTACTGGCTGAGGAAATAAAATCACTGAACCTCCAAGAACAATGAATTTTGGTTTAATTTTTAAAATCTTCTTTTTTGCCCTTTCTAAATCAATGTTTAGTTCTTTTTTGTCAAAATCGAAATGATAAACTTTCAAGCCCAAAAGTCCGGCTGCTCCAAATTTTTCATGAGAAACATGAGAGCCACCTTCAATGCCTAAAGTTAAAATTTTGTCGCCTTTTTTAGCCAATGCTGAAAAGACAGCTAAGTTTGCCAAAGTGCCGGAAATTGGACGTAAATCGACAAAATTGCATTTAAAATGTTTTTGAAAATATTTGTTAGTCAAATCCTCAATTTGATCAAAATATTTTAGGCCTTGATAGTATCTTTTAAAAGGCATTCCTTCGGCATACCGGTGCATTAAATCAGAAAGATAAACTCTCTCGCAAAGGGGAGACATTACATTCTCTGAAGCAATCAAATTAATGCATCTTCTCCGCCAATCCTCATGTTTTTTTAAGAGGGTTAATACCTTTTTCATATTTGTTTTTCTTTTTTCTTGGTTGAAACTCGACCGCCTTGCCATTGGCCACGATATAAATTTGTTTTTCCCTTAACTTCAAAAAACATAGCATGAACAACTCTGGCTCCTAATTCAATTTTAACTTCACATTCTCCCAAATTCACAATTCCAAAAACCAATTCCCCCCTGTATCCTGGCGAAACATTACCAGTAAAAATCATCATTCCCGAACGATAGATTGTTGATCTCGGCCGAAATAAAATTAAAATGTTTTCTGGAGTATTTACCTTCTCTATGGTTTTCATTAAATAATATTTCCCGGGTTTGAAGATAAAACTTTGTTTCTTTTTTGGATTATATTTTGCTATCAATTTAATTTTTGGCGTTTTTCTCTCTTTAATTCCTAAAAATCCCTTTCCAGAAATTTCATAAATTTCCCCAATTCTCAAATCAAAACCTGCTCCTTCCGGATTTTTTAACTCCCTTTCTGAAAGATTTTCTACTAATTTTTTAGTTTTAACTAACTCTAAAAGTTTTTTTACTCCTAAGACCATTTCCCTAAATTTTTTAAATTTTCTTCAAATTTTTTTCTTAACTCAGACTGCATTTCCTGGTGAAATTTTTCATCATAACCCTTAATTATTTTTTTAATATATCCGCAGTTTTTTACTTCAGGACAAAAACCAATTGTTTCGCACTTTGGCCCAATAAATTTATTCAACCAACCATATCCTTTTTTGGCTAGAGTTTTTTTAATCTCAATGGTTTCTTTTAGTGTAATCCTTCTTAATTCTTCTTCTACGGTTTGGCAAAGTCTCAAAGGATAATAACCAGTTAAAAGATTATATAAATCGTACTCTTGGAGAATATCAATTTTAACTGCCCGGGGAATTAAAAAAAGGGCTTCTCTTGGCTTAATTCCTAATTTTATTAAATTTTGGTATCCTTTAAAAGCTCCCGATGCAACCGAAAGATATTCTGTCAAAAACTCAGGGCTTTTCTTAATGGAAGGAGGAACGGAAAAAACCTCTTCGATTTCTTTTATTAATTTGCCGTTAATTTGTTTTTTCTCGATTGGATTTTTAAATTGAATAAATTTTTTAACAGTTCTTTCAATGCAATAATATATCGATTCAATAATTTGGGGGCAGGTTCTATGCCTCTTTTTTTCTCCCCAGACCCGCCAGGGTATGGAAGATAATATTCTAAATCGTAAGGCTTCATTGTAGTCCCGGAGAATCTCTTTGCGTAAAGCAAGAAGTTTTGGCCAATTGGATTTAATTTCTTTAAAAGAAAGGAATGTCTTTTTAGTTATTTGCTTCAACTCAGTTAATCTTTTTTTAAGATTTGGAGTCATCAAAATATCTATTGAGATTAATTTTGTTCCCTCAGACAGTTTTATTTTCTCTCGAAGTTCTCTAACGATATTGAATTTAGCAGGATTTTTAAAAATATTCGGATAAGGATAAATGTTTCTCGGGGCTATTTCTCTAGTCGTATAAATCCAATCTACTCCTAATTTCTTTGTTGCCTTTTCTATTTCTTTAAGTAAAATTCCGATTTCCTCCGGCATCCATTCTTTTTCTGCTAAATACTCCCTCTTTAGACCGGCAATTGATTCAATTGGCAAAGAAATTATGCCTATTCCATAAATTCCGTACTGTAAAATCTTACTGGCTTCATCTTTTGGAATTCCTTGAGATAAAAGAAAATTGAAAAATTTAATAATCCTTTCCGAAATCTCTTGGTATATTTTTCGTGCTCTTTTATTTAAAAAAATTTTATTGGGAAAAACAATGTCTTTTGCGGTAGTTTCAGTTCTTCTTCCAGAAGAAACCATTGAGGAAGAAAAAACGATACCAGTTAGAGCAGAATCTAAAAATTTACTTCCCTCATAAGTCAAGCAAAGAACAGGGGTAGTAGCAATTGAAGCATGACCTATTAAAGAAGATTTTAACAAAATTCCTTTAATTGTTTTCTCTAAGCTTCCACCTTTTTTCTTAATTTCTTTTAAAAGTTCTTTAATATGTCTTCCCTTGAAAGTTGCCAAACCAGAAAGAGCAACAACTTCTTGCGGATTTAAAATCCCGCCCCTGTCTTTGAGGAGCGGGGTGATTCCTAAAAATTTAACTTTTAAATCTGATGTCAGACGGGGCTTCATAATTAACTTTTTTTTCTACCTTCTTTAAATTCTTGATTTATTTTGCTTGCTTGGGGAGATTTGGGTTTAGCGTATTTGTGATCTTTTTGTTTCAAATAAGGTATTTCAGAAGGAGAAGATAAAGTTTCAAAGGTCATAGAACAAATTCGGGTAATTCCGGCATATAAAACTACTGGCATGGTACCCATATTACCAAGTTCAAGAACTGCCTTCCCTTTCCAGCCAGGATCAAACCTAGCAGAGGTTATATGGACTATTACTCCAAGTCTTCCTAAAGAAGATCTTCCATCAAGTCTTCCCATGATATCACTACTAAGAGTCAGGTCCTCTTTGGTAGTAGTTAAAACAAAAGCTTTGGATTGTAAAATAAAAGGTGCACCATCTTCAATTTTAATTTCTTCCATAATTTCTTCAAAATCAATTTCTCTTTTTTGGTCTAAATAAGGATACTCAGAAGGTTTAAAAGTTTTAAAAATATTTCCCAAGTGTAAATCTATTGAACAAGGTCCCAGTTGTTCTTTAAAATTTGGTTTGGGTTTAATTTTAATTTTTCCCTCTCTTATATATTTTTTGATATCGCGATCAGATAAAATCATATTTTTATTTTACCACAATGCAAAAAGTCTAGCAATAAAAAACCTTGGTCTAAAACCAAGGCACTTATCAGATCTTTATTTAAAGCCGAAGGCTTTTCTTTGTTCGGGTGTATGGATGGAGAGTAAAAAATCATGCCATTCGCTGAAAATAACGAATTCGAAGTCGGTAAAAAAACCGCCTCTTACCAATTCCTTTTTGATTTTTACTTCTCTGTCAGCCATTTTGAGCAATAGCCATATCCCAAGATGATCCTTGCTTACCAAATCTCTCGCAGTGAAAACTAGTCCTCCGAATTTAATTTCTAAGACTTTCTCCCAACTAAATTGAAGTTCTTCATCAAGCTCTCTTTCGGCCCCAGCAAGGACAATCCTCCAGAATTGGTCATTTAAGGAAAGGTTTTTGAATTGTATCAAGTATTTACTGATCTGGCGTGGGAATTGATCTTCTGGATTAATATGACCGCCTAATCCTATTGTCCATTTCCCTCCCAGTTCCCTGTCAGCCGTTGCGCTTCTTTGGGCATAGAATATTCTTTTTGTTCCAGTATCGTCGATATGAATAAAAGTACAATACGGAATAATCTGTTTCTGCGCTGGGTTCCCTTCCACTTGATTCCGAAGCATAAAGACGGCATTTTCTGCTATTTTCTCCAGAATGTTATGAACATTTCGTCTCAGGACTCCCTCCCTATGCGGAATGAAGCTTGTCGGCACCACTAAGACTTTCTCATCTCCATAGTTTCTCATTTTCTTTTCCTCTTATCCTATATTTATTTTCTGTTAAAGTACTTTTTATTTTGTATCAAAAATGAAAAAATTTGTCAACTTTTTATTTTCCCTCGATATCAATCCCCATATTTTTGGCCTGGGCTTCGATGATTTTCATTGCCTGTTCAATATTTTCGGTATTTAAATCTGGTAATTTTTGTTCGGCAATTTTTCGAAGTTGTTCTCTGGTAATTTTGCCAACTTTTGCTTTGTCAGGAGTGCCAGAACCTTTCTCAATTCCGGCCGCCTTTTTCAAAAGTTCAGAAGCTGGCGGAGTTTTTAAACGAAATTGATAGGTTCTGTCTTCAAAAACAGTGACATCGACCGGAATAGTAAAACCGGATTGATTTTTGGTTAAATCATTAAATTTCTTGCAAAATTCAGCCAGATTTAAACCGTGGGGGGCTAAAGCCGGACCCACTGGCGGAGCAGGAGTTGCTTGACCAGCCGGGATTTGTAATTTTATTTTTGCTTTTACTTTTTTTGCCATTGTTTTTAGAAGCCGAGAAACGCCGTAAATTTACGCCGATTTACGCCGAATCTCTTTTTCTCTTGCCAGATCATAGACTCGACGAATAAATTCTAATTTTCTTGGGCTAAAGTTTACCAGTATCCCAACTTTATATGGTGAGGCTTTGAGATAATACCAAAATTGCCTTTTATCTTCCTTCATTAGAAATGGTTTACATTTTACCTCCATTAATACACAATCGTTAATAATTTTATCTGGCACATAAGTGCCTACTTTTTCTCCCCGATAATATATATTTATTCTTTTTTGTAAATCTACTTTTAAACCCTTCCTTTTTAACGATATGGTTAATGTTCGGTCAATAATTTTTTCTTTAAAATTTCCTCCAAACTCTTTCCATATCTCTCTACAGGCTTCCCTTATTTTAAATGTATCTTCCTCATAAAGTAAATTAGGGTTTAATTTCATGTTATTAACGGCGTTATATCGGCGTTTTTATTACGGCGTTAAACGGCTTCTATAATTTCTTAATTTGTAGCGAATCCAGTTCAACTGGTGTGTCCCTTCCAAACATATTGATGAAAACTTTAACTTTCCCTCGCTCTTCGTCAATTTCAGAAACCTTGCCATCAAAATCTTTAAAAATTCCATCGGTAATTTTAACTGAATCGCCGATTTTAAATTCAATTTTATATTGGGGCTCTTCTACCCCCATCCTTTTTTTCAAAATTTCAATTTCTTCTTTGGAAACCGGGACTGGAGTTGTCCCAGCGCCAACAAAACCTGTCACATTGGGAGTATTTCTAACAACATACCAGGAATCATCGGTGACAATCATTTCAACCAAAACATAACCGGGATAAATTTTTTCTTCGATCACTTTTCTTTTACCATTTTTGATTTTAATCTTTTTCTCTTTTGGAACAATAACGCTAAAAATTTTATCTTCCATACCCAAAGCATCAACTCTTTGTTTTAAGTTTTTTGCCACTGCCTCTTCGTAGCCAGAATAAGTGTGAATGACATACCAGTTTCTTTCCGGTGGTATTACTTGTTTAGGCATGTTGGATAAGTTAATTCATTCGAATTACCATCCGAATTTCATTCGAATATAATTCGAATATAATTCGCATAAAAATTCGTGTATCATAAAATGAGCTTATTCAGTAAGTTGGTAAATAGGAAATCGAGACCACCCAAAAAAGCAGCTAAAACTACCGAAATGCCAGTGACAATTAAAGTGTTTTTAAAAACCTCTCTTTTGGTAGGCCAATTTACTTTTCCCATTTCTTCTTTCACTTCTTTCAAGAAATTAATAATTTTTTTTGGAAATTGTAAGATTTTCATTTTTTAAAATTAAATCAAATACTCCCTTTTGTCAAGTTTAAATATCTAAATTCTTGGCTTTTTTTGCGTATGTTTGGATAAATTTTTTTCTTGGCAAAACTTCTTCTCCCATTAAGGTATCGAAAATTCGATCGGCTTCCTTGGCATCTTCAATCTTCACTTTCAATAAAACTCGATTTTCTGGATTGATCGTTGTTGACCACAACTCTTCCGGATTCATTTCTCCTAAACCCTTGTAGCGTTGAATAGAAATTCCGGGGTACCCACCTTTGGTGGGTCGTTTTTCTTTTTTCAGAGAATCCAAAATTTCCGCTTTATCGTCTTCGGTATAAGCATATTCAATCATCTTACCGGCCTGAATTCGATAGAGTGGAGGCTGAGCGATATACAAGTAACCTGCTTCAATTATTGGTTTGAAATAACGATAAAAAAGGGTTAAAAGCAGAGTGACTATATGTCGGCCATCAACATCTCCATCGGCCATCAAAATAATTCGATGATATCTCAATTTCTCTAAATTGAAATCTTCGGCAACAGCCGTACCCAAAGCAATGATCAAAGATTTAATTTCTTTTGAAGCAAGAATTTTATCAAGCCTTGCCCTCTCAACATTTAAGATTTTTCCCCGCAGAGGCAAAATAGCTTGGAAATGTCTGTCCCTGGCTTGCCTGGAACTGTTATGAACGAATATACCCGAAGCTAGTGCAAAATTGTGAGTATCTTCAATCTCAAAATCATAAACATCCATTCTTTTCTTAAGTTTTATTATTTTCTTAATTCTGTGATTGTAATTTAAGACTGCCTCTTTTAATCTCGCTTCGTTATTATCAAAGAAGCGTTGGCAAATTGTATCAAACCTTAAAAGACTTTTATCCTGCAGCTTTAGTCTTTCTTGGTTGTATTTTTCTTTGTCAAATTTTTCATATTTTTCAAAAATTCCTCTCATTAGTTTTACGGCCTTTTCCCGATAGGTCTGATTGTAACTCTTTTTTCTTTTCAACCTAAATTCTGGCGTCCATTGTTCTTTCGTTTTTTGACTCCGCCATTTCAAAAGGTCTTTGTCTTGCCACTGTTTTTTGGCTTTCAGAGAAAGTTCTTTCCTTTTTTCAGGATGTTTATCAAAGTACTCTTTTACTTTCTTAGCCCATCTTCTTCTATTCTCTGGATTACTCCAATATCTTTTTTGATTTTCATTTAAGATTCTATTGTTTTTTTCTTGATATTTCTTATTTGATTTATAGAATTCAAGGAATTTCTGGATCATATATTGCTTATATTCTTCATCTTCCCATTGTTTTTTTGCGCGCTTGCTTAATATTTCTCTCATTTCCGGTTTCAACATTGTTGCCCTAACTTTTTCTCGGAATTCTTTTGATTGATGAAATTTTCTTATTTTTTCTTGTACATCTTCCCTAAATAAATTTTGTCTTGCGATTTTCCCATGATAATAAAAATGTCTTATCTTATTCATTCTTGTAACATTATTGGGATTATTATTTAATTTATTAAAATCGATATGATGAATACAGGACTTTTTATCCGCTGTATATTTTCCATTTTTCAAATTATATTCATCTGCTAAAGAATGAGTATAAATCCATTTGCAACTTTTTTGGTCATAAACGATTTCATACCCATCAATTTTAAACCCATCTTTAATTTTTGAATATCTTCGATATAAAGGCATCAAAGAATCTCTCGATGTGAGATCTTCTGCTTTTTTATAGCGGCCGTTTCTTAACATGAAAAGATGATCAAGGGTACAAATAATTTTTTCTGTATTATTTAGAATAATTTTTATAACCTTAACATTTTTGCGAGTTTTCCGAGGATTTCGAATTAAGCCAATCCCTATTCTGCCATCTTTCTTTATTGTATAGCAGTAGTTTTTCTTTCCTTTTTTATTTTCCTTTATTAATTCTTTAAAAGTTAAATTTCGGCCATCAACTAAGGCAACTTTTGTATTTCCAAAAAAACACCCCCCGGCTGACTCTCCTTCGACGATAAATAATTCACCTTCTTCCGGTTTTCGAGAAATGCAATCGGCTAATTTCCCGGGCAAAGCCAGACCTTCTAAAATTCCTCTTCTTAAGACCGTTTCTTTGGCGGCTTTAGCTGCCTTTCTTGCCTTTTGCGATAAGACACATTTTTCAATTATTATTTTTGCGTCTTGGGGATTTCTTTCAAGGAAATCAGACAAACTCTCTGACACTGCTTGTTCAACTGCTGTTTTTGCCTCAGGATTACCCAACTTTCTCTTTGTCTGACCTTCAAATTGGGGTTCTTTGATTTTAATTGCCGCCACTGCTGTTAAACCTTCTCTAATATCTTCGCCGCTTAAATTTTCATCGGATTCTTTCAATAAATTATTTTTTCTGGCGTAGTCATTAAATGTCCGGGTTAGAGCAGTTCTGAAACCGGTTAAATGGGTTCCGCCATCTTGGGTAAAAACATTGTTAGCAAAACTCTCCTCATAGCATTCGTATTCATCGGTGTAGCAAAAGGCTGATTCCACCAAGACGCCATTTTTCTCTCCAGAACCATAAAAGATATTGGGATGAATTAAATTTACCCCCTTTATTAAATATTTCAAATAGGAAACAATTCCTCCTTCAAAATAAAAGGTGTAATTCGGGTAGCCACCTGGGTGGCCGGGTTTTTCCCTTTGATCAGAAAAGAAAATTTTCAATCCCTTTTGCAAATAGGCCTGCTGTCTTAAAGTATTTAAAATCCTCTTTTGCTCAAATTCTATTTTTTTAAAAATTTCTGGATCTGATTCGAAAATAACAATTGTCCCATTATTTTTGCATTTTCCAATTTTTTTGACCAATGTTTTGGGCTTTCCTTTCGAATACTCTTGAAAATATTTAAAACCATCTCGACAAACTTCAGCCCTCAAATATTTTGAAAGGGCATTAACAACCGCTACCCCAACTCCGTGTAGTCCGGTTGTTGTGGTATAAACCTTCCCACCAAACTTTGCCCCTTTATGTAAATAAGTCATCACCGTTTCTAAAGCCGATTTTTTTGTCTGGGGATGTTTTTCTACCGGAATTCCCCTTCCATTATCTTCAACCCTTACTTTGTTTCCTGGCAGAAGGAAAACCTTAATCTCGTTACAATAGCCCATGATTGCTTCGTCCAAGGAATTGGAAAAAACCTCCCACAACAATTGGTGGAGACCATTTTGACCAGTGTCTCCAATATACATTGCCGGTCTTTTTCTTACCGGTTCCAATCCCCTTAAGACAAAAATTTCTTTTGCCGTATATTCAGTTTCAGATTTTTTAGTTTTTTTCATGTCCTACGAAATTACGAATAAATACGAATCTACGAATAAATTGAGCGAGGCATCCTTGCCGAAGGGAGCATTGCGCAGCCCCCCACCAAAATTATAATGAAGTACTTTTTAGATAGTATTGTTATGAAACTTTGTTCTCATCTTTATATTTCTTTTTATCCTAACTTCGAATTGGTGGGGGGCGAGCAATAGCAGCGGCTGGAGATAAACCTTGTCTTTAAACCTTTAGCCGACTGCGTGCTCCCTGAGGCAAGATGCCGAGCGACCCTGAAATCCACAACTTGCCTAGCGATCATTCGGTGGGTAGCTCTGGTGGGGCTTCTCCTTTTTTAGCGGCAATTCTGGGAACAGTCGGAGCCGGAGCAACAATCCGGCTGGGAAAATGATAAAGGGTAGCCAATTCTTCGGTATTTAAAACATAAGTTCCGCCCGGCCTCGGATATAAAGGTGTTTTTCTCATCAGATAGTTTCTAAGTAGCCTTCTCTTCCTTAAATAGAGCCGCCGATCAATTAAAATCAATTGAATTTTGGTAATGGTTTTCCCCCAGGGTTTCATTGCATTTAAGTTTTGGGTATAAAATTCGGAAAAATAACCCAGGACTAATCTCAGATTGGGTTGAAAAAAGGCATCTTTTTTCCCTAAATAGATGAATCTGATATTGCTTTCAAAAGCATATTTGGCAATTTTTGCTGCCACACCTTTGGCTACTTCTAATTCCGAAGGAGAAAGTTTCAAAGTCCCCAGTTCCAATTTTTCTACTTCCGGTTTTGCCTCTTCCAAGGGTTTACCACCAATTAAAACTCGGCCGGCTCCTTTAATCGCATAAGGAACAAATGACTCCAAAGAAGGTGCCGGAGCTCTGCCCATTATTTTTTGGATAATTTTTTCTCCTTCTTTGGCCCAATCGTTTTCTTCAGTCGTTATGGGTTTTATCATCATTTGAATCCATATTTGCTCCCCTTCTTTTAACTTTCCCAGAGATTCCAACAAATTTGCCATTGGATCAATTCTTTTTTCTTCTTTGGTTATTCTTTCTCCTTCCGGTTCAAATTCCTTATAGGTCCTAATCGGATAGGGGTCATCTTTTAGAAGGATCATATCACAGCCCCAAAGGTTCCATTCTTTATTGGGAATATTTTGAGGGATATTTTTGGTGTAATCTTCAACCTCTTGAATTTCCACATCAGGGTATTGGGCATAAATGGATGATTCGATTAAATTTCGGTGAAAATCAGGGCATCTGATATAAAAATGGGGCACGCCATCAATAGCGGCAATTTCAAAAGAAAGAGCTAAAAGATGTATTCCTTCAAACCATTTTTCTTTCCAGTTTGGCGGATAATAAGTCGTCCAAAGAGAAGAAAAAACACTTTCCATTGCCTTGATGGGTTTTAAAGTCTCTTCGGGTAATCTAATTTCAAGCATCACCCAATGAATCTTATCTAGCCAGACGCTTTGTCTCCACCAAAGCCATAAAAAAGAAAAGGGCTTCCAAAAAATAAAAGGTAGAGGAAGCCACCACCAATTTTTGAGGATTTCAAGAAAGGAATCTAAAAAAGAAATGAGATTTTTGATATCTAAAATTGTCATCTTAATTTCCTATCCCAAGACCGGCTTTTTCCCACCCGGAAATCTATATTTGCCGTTAGCAGTTTTTGGAAAATGACCGAGGTTCAATAAAATGGTATTAACTTTCACAATTCTCTGTTTTAAAACTCGATCGATAATCTCTCCCTTGGTTAAGGGT
>Ga0210056_1002430_pt1 | contig 15669 bp, 15 predicted proteins | sample CryGeyCG2014_080_2_FD_183965 | JGI IMG/M metagenome (GOLD analysis project Ga0210056, IMG submission 183965) | Groundwater microbial communities from aquifer - Crystal Geyser CG07_land_8/20/14_0.80 (SPAdes) (version 2) | ecosystem: Environmental > Aquatic > Deep subsurface > Groundwater | place... | reverse complement strand
GCTTTTCTTGCCGCTGGGTAATAAAAGTTGATGGGTCTCTTTAGCCGGTGTGGAAAAAAGATAAAGTAACGATCAGGTGGGTCCGTTTATCGGTGCTGGGTGGGTCCATACTTCATCGGCGGTGACACTTTGGACGGATTCCCCTATTGAAGACCTTCTGGCTGTGCAAGAAAAAAGGGCGGCGCGCCGCCATCCTGCCCGTTCCCAAACAGGATCGGTCCGGTGTCGAATTTCGGCTTCTCGATGAGGCCTTCTTCACCAACCCCAAAAACCTAGACGAAATTTATCCCCATCTGAAGGAGTGGGAAGTCACGACGGACAATTTCCAGGAGTTTCTCAACAAGGGAACGATGACACGGGCGGGCGTCTGGAGCCCCTGCACGGGCCGACCACGCATGGTCGCCCTCACGATGGACGATCTTCGGAACCAGGGACAGAGGGGCCTTCTGGGAACGCAGATGACCGCCGTTGTCGTCGAAGCAACGGCCCCAAAAGGTAAAAAAACCTTCAAACGTTACCGCCTCCCGACAGAACAAGAACTCAAAGCTGCCGAGGTGGAGAACGAAGATCTGGAATCCGTCTTCGCGGAGATCCCTTTGGGAATTCCGGATGAGCCACTCCCGCCGGTGGGAACATTGGGCTTCCGGATTCCACGTTACGGTTTTAAAAAATGGCGGGACATGTTCACACCCCGGCAACTGCTATCCTTGGGGGTTTTTGTAAAGCATTCACGCAAGGCAATCGATGAGCTGAAGCAGGGACCCATGGCCGATAAAGAAAAGATTTCTGAAGCCCTCGCAGCGGCCCTTGTTATCCTATTTGGCCGCTTCGTTTGTTACATGAGTTCCTTCTGCCTATGGGAGCAGCAGGCAGGCGAAGTGAAGAACCTTTTCGCCCGATATGCTTTCCCGATCGTCTGGGATTTTTGCGAGGCAAACCCCCTTTCCTCATCCGACCGTTACTATGTCGGCGCAATCGAATTCGCATCCAAAGCTCTCCAATCATGTCTTCACGCTACGGCCAACGCCCATAAAAGGCCCATTGTCCGCTGTGAAAGCAGCCTAGCCAATAAGCAGATCCGTTACGATATGATCCTCACGGATCCTCCCTATTACGACGCTATACCGTACTCGGATCTGATGGATTTTTTCTATGTATGGCAGAGAAGGATTATTTTCGACCGAACTGAAGAGTTTAGCGTTAATTATCAATCTGCCGCCGCGCCGAAATGGGATGATACAACCAAGGACGGTGAATTGATTGAGGACGAATCGCGACATCATGGCGATAAAGTAAAGGCAAGAAAAGCCTATGAAGAAGGGATGACAACGGCGTTCAAGAGATGTTGTGAAGCATTGGAAGATAGTGGCCGTTTCATTGTCGTTTTTGCCAATAAAGATGTGTCTGCATGGGAAGCGCTAGTATCAGCCATGATAACTGCCGGCTTCACTGTTACAGCCAGTTGGCCTATTCAGACAGAAATGCCAAGTGGGTTAAGAATCTTTAAAAGAGCATCCCTTGCCTCCTCCGTATGGATCGTTTGCCGGAAAAGAAAGCAAAACACACCAGTGGGCTGGGAGGAAGAGGTTCTCAACTGCATGCGGGAAAAACTGTTCGCCCCCCGCGAAACCCTCGGCGGTCGAAACATTCTCCAATACTACTTCGATCTCGGCATCCGGGGACCGGATTTCCTCTGGGCCGCGCTGGGTCCGGCGCTGACGGCCTATACCGCCCACCCCTTCGTCAAGAAACCGGAAGGTGGGTACGTGACCGTCCCCGAATTTCTGGTCGAGGTCCATAAGCTCGTGCTTCAGTTTTCCCTGGGAGAATTGCCCGGCTTCCGCCACATCCAGCAGGAAACCCAGGGACGCGGCGAAGGGCTCGCGATCGATCCCGTGACCCAGTATTACCTTCTCCACCGGGCCTATTTCGGTTTTGACCCGGCGCCGGCGGGGGCCTGCATCCTCTACGCCAACGCCTGTGGAAAATCGGAAACGGAACTCAAGCTGCTTTGGAACATCATCGAACAGGGCGGCCAAACCAAGCGCGGACGACCGCGGACCGAGGATATGGAGGGGGCAGAGGAAACCGGGGCAAGCAAAGGCAATGAGTACCGCTTGTTGAAATGGCAGGAGCGCGTGCAGCAGGAGGATCTGGGAGAGTCCCGCGCCAAGTTGCCCGCACCGCTCATCGACCGGCTTCAGCGCCTGATGCATCTCTTTCAGAAGAACCGGGCCGGCGAGGTTCAGCAGTCCTTTGACAGATGGGGGCTGAAAGACGAGTTGGCCTTCCCCCCCCTGCTGCAGGCCATCAGGGAATTGGCCGTCCGGGATCGGCAGGACACGGAAAAGCAACTGGTGGAAGCCCTGGCCAGCTATCTGAAATTGAACAAACGGCAGGTGATAGTCGGCAACAAGATCATGGAGGCTTCTCTATTCGAAGATAACGACACGGCAAGGGAGGAAAAAGGATGAAAAAGACCTCTGTCATTCTACCCTGGAAAGAGATATGCCAACTGCGGCCGGAAATTCGGAACCGCACGCTTACGGCCAGCGATTTCGCGATCGATCTCCATCAGGTCATTTTGGGCGGGTCGGGGAAGCTGCCCTACTACTGCGATCCCGTCCAGTTCTTTTCCACCACCTATGCCACGGACAACCTGAGACATTTCTGCCGGGTCGTACTGCGGCGGTTGGCCAAGCAAAATGGGGGCGAGGCGGTTGTCAATGTCTCCCAGACCTTCGGCGGCGGGAAATCCCACACACTGACCACCCTCTACTACCTGACCACCCTCGGTGAGGCCCTCCCCAAAAAAGAGACCTCCGTAGGGATGATCCTCAACGATGCCCAATTGAAAAATCCCCCCCCGGCGCGCATCGCGGCCGTCTCCTTCGACAAGGTGGATTGGAAAGCGGGCGGCGAGTCAAAGTCGCCGGATGGTGAGATCAAGCATTTCCGGATGCCCTGGAATCTCATTGCCTGGCAACTTCTGGGACAAAAAGGGATCGATATCCTCCAGCGGGATAAATCCGAGCCGGACTTCGACACGCCGCCGGCGGACACACTCTGGGCGGAAATCCTTCGCGAAGTGGAGGCCACCGGACAGGGCGCGCTGATCATGGTCGACGAGTTTCTCATGTGGGCGCACGACGCCGCGTCGCCGACCCCACGGGGGAAAGCAAGGACCGGGGGACCTTCTGGTATGACCGCCTGAAGAATTTCTTCCAGCGGCTGGCCCAGGCGGTCGAATCCTCCGGGCAATCCTGCCTGGTCGTTTCCCTTCTGGCCTCTGAGCCATCGAAGAAGGACGACGTGGGAGAGGCCGTCCTTAATGCCTGCAACGGCGGTCTGGGGCGGCAGGCGTCGATCCAGTCGCCCGTTGAGAAGGACGATCTGGCCGAACTCCTGCGGCGGCGGATGTTTGAGAAATACCCGGAAAGCATCACGGACCGCTACAAGCATATCCTGTCCTTCTGGCCGAGGATGAAGACGGTAGAGCCGATCCGCGCCAAGATGCCCGAATCCGAGGAGCGCTTGAAAAAGGCCTACCCCTTTCACCCGGATCTATTGGATCGCTTCTTCGGTAAATGGACGGACCTCCATCAGTTCCAACGGACAAGGGGCGTTTTACAGACCTTTGCCATGGCCCTGCGCGACGCGGAACCCTGGGATGAATCCCCACTCATCGGACCGCAGGTCTTTCTGAGCGCGCCGGATAAGGAAGGGCTGAGCGAGTCGCTGCTCAAGATCGCCTCGGCAGCCAGGGATTCGGTGACCGGAACGAGCCAACCGCCCTGGCCGGAGAACCTGCGAACGGAACTTCCCAAGGCACGGGAGGCGCAGAAGGCCGATGCGCCGACGCTGACGGGACGGGAGATCGAGGCGGCCTGTATCGCATCGTTTATCTTTTCGCAGCCCATCGGAGAGCAGGCGGAACTATATGAACTGCGCTGGCTTCTGGCGGCAACCTGCGATATGCCCGCGGCGATGAACGCAGGGCTCGCTTCCTGGTACAAGGCCTCGTGGTATCTGGAGGAATGCGACGCCACAGAGGCCGGAACGGGCGTGCCCCGCTACTGGCGGCTGGGACCGAAACCAAACCTGAACCAGATCCATGATTCCTATAAGCGACTGGCGCTGAAAAATGCGAAGGGGAAATTCGACGAACTGGCGCGGACGAAATGCCCGCCGCTCTTCGCGGATCTGGAGCAGATCAAGCCCCACAAGCTTCCCCTATCACCAGCCGATGTGGAGGACGATGGCCAGTTCCGGATTGTGGTCCTTGGCGCGGAGTTTGCGGGCATCACCGGCGACACCCCCCTTTCCAAAGCAGCCGACTTCATCCGCACCTCCGCGTCTCCCGATCATCCCCGCACCTACCAGAACATCGTCCTGGTGGTGACGCCAAGCGTCACGGGTCTGCACACAGCAGAACATAACATTGCCGATTGGATGGCCTGGGGAGAAATCAAAAACTCAAGCCGCTTCAAGGAACTTGATACGAACCAGCAGGAAATCGTCAAGAGGCGGGAAAAAGAAACCCTGCAGGAGGCGCAGACCGCCGTGAAGAACGCCTACGAGATCGTGATCTTTCTCCATTCGGACGGAACGATTCTCGCTCGCAAGTTTACCATCGGCGCCCAATCCCTGATCGCATCCCTGCTCATGGAGAAGCCGTTGAGGCTCTTCCGGGAAAAGATGGACCCCGAGGCACTCATGCCCGGCGGTCCCTATTCCGCATGGCCGCCGACGGACCCCTTCATCCGGGTGGGCGAACTCTACGGCGCTTTCGGCCGACACGCGCGATTGCCGAAGCTGTTGAGTCGAAAGGTGGTGCTCGCCACCGTCGAGAACGCCGTGCAACGAGGCATCCTTGCCCTTCGCTGCCGCCGCTCCGACGGGTCAGAACAATGGTACTGGCATAGCGCGATCGATACGGCCGAGTGGGAACAGATCTCCGAAGCCTGGCTCCCCGCCGGCGCGAAACTGACGAATTTACACCCATCCGCCGTTACGCCGGCAGCCCTGGCAGGGCTCTGGCCTGAGGATGATCACGGCGTCAAACTTTCAGAACTTTACACATGGTTCGACGGTAAGCATGTATTTATGGAAAAGACGCATCCGGACTATCCATCGGAACCGCGCCCCATCCCTGCTGTGGATTACAAGACCGTTCAACAGGCCCTGACAGCTGCCGTGGTGAATGGAACGCTTTGGCTCGTCTACGGCAATGACAGCGTCTTTAAGGAAAAGCCGTCGGCGATTCAGCTGGCACCGGACGCAGTCCTCTACGGCCCGCCGCAAGTCCTAGCCGGGATCGATTTCCTGCCGCCTTGCTTGCCCGATGCCTGGTCTACGGAGGATGAACCCAAAACCAGCGTGGAAAAGCTGTATGCGGAAATCAAGACGAAGTATGGAAAACCCTGGCCGGAAGCGCTCTTCCTGGAGGGCCTCAATGCCGCGCTGGCGCAGGGATTCATTGCACGGATCTCCGGCAAGGGGCCGTTAACGTCATTGAAGGAGGATCTCCATTGCGCCCTTGTCATCAAGGCGGAAGCGCCGCCCCCACCTCCGCCCCCGCCTCAGGATCGGCGGATGACCAATATGACGAAACTAAGCGTTCAGGAGGTGCAGTCGCTGGCCGAAGAGATGCCCGATCTCGCCAAAGCCTTGGTTGGCTGTGACCTGGTCGTGGAGGCGCGCATCAGCATCAAACCCAAACCGGATGCCGATCTGGCATCCGCAGAGGAGATCCTGGCGAGGATCAAGAAGGAGTGGAGGTTCTGAGTGCCTATGATTTCTTAAGGAAAAAGTGAGAAAAAGCCTTGACAAACCCCCTTTGTGGTATTATTCATACCACATGTGGTAAGGAATAAACCACAGCGAAAGGAAGAAAGGATGAAACAAATTTGCAAAGGAGGCGAAAGGAGAAAGGGGGAGGAGCGATGTTCGGTGAATTTGTCAAGGAGAGGAGAATCGCCAGAGACATCACTTTAAGAAAATTCTGCCAGGCAATCGAATGGGATGCCAGCAACTGGAGCAAGATTGAGAGAGGTCTTCTCTCTCCGCCCCAGGATGAAGAGAAGCTGGGACGAATCGCAGAGGTGATCGGCATCGAGCGAGGGTCGGAGGAATGGCAGGCAATGACGGATCTGGCCCGCCTCGGGGCGCAAATGCTCCCCGATGACATCGCAGCGGACAGAAGAATCGTAAATGCGTTGCCTTTGTTTTTCAGGACGGTCAGGAGTGACAAACCAACAGCGGAGGAACTGGATAGGCTCATAGCGTTGATTAAAAAGGAGGACTAGGCATTGAAGCAGGCCGAGTTCAGGTGCAAATGGATCAGGCGAGAAGAGATATGGGATTGTGCGGAAGGCATCCGTAACCGGAATTGGTCAGCAGGAAAGCTGCCCGTCGATGTCGAGGCGATCGTCGAATTCAAATTGAAGCTCGATATTGAACCGGAGCATAACCTCGCGCAACAGACGGATATGGAAGCTTATCTCCGATCGGATTTGACCGGGATCGTCGTCGATCACGATCATTACATGGATGAAAAATTCGCCAGCCGGATGCGTTTCTCCTTTGCCCATGAACTCGGCCATTTTTTCCTGCACAGAGAGTTTTACGAAAGGGTGGCTTTCGAATCGGCAGATGAGTGGAAGGAAATTCTGCTGGGCCTGCCCGAAGCAGACTACACCAACTTTGAATATCAAGCCAACGAGTTTGCAGGCCGGCTTCTCGTCCCTCGAGAGGCCCTTATTCACGAAATTGAGAAATCTATTGAAACGCTGAAGCGCAATAACATGCTGGAATATCTGAAAGGGGATCCCTATGCAGTGCTATCGGGGATAACTCCGAGATTAGCCAGAATATTCGGTGTATCCTCCGATGTCATCGAAAGGCGCGTTGATAGAGAAAAATTATGGCCTCCCGACATTCGAGAGACACAGGAATAAGTAAAGGAAGGGAGTTTTTATTGACAGTAAGCTGTCTGGACTCCACTTTCATGATCAAGGAATGATAAACGTAAGGGAGGAAGATTGAGGCGATTCGCGGATTATTGCCGGCGGTGTGTTATTTACGTTTCTGTAAATTTCTTGAACAGTATCCTTAATGTTTTCCCTTCTCGAATGCATTCCGTAAATGTTTTCTCCCAATGCCTGGGATAGAGGTTTTTCTTCTGATAGCCAGTGGTCCGAAGGGCCTTTTCAGTACTGACCGACCTTTCTTCAAGATTCATGAAAGCCAGAAGCTTGATGGCGGCCTGATCGCAGGTGCAGAAGATAAGTCCTTCATCCTCTTGAACCAGGCATGCAATGGCTTCCATCTCCCCGGAATCAATCCCCAGTCGGGCTTCCTTAGCTTCTTTTCATACCGTTTGCAAATGCTCCACGGCAACATTTTCAATAACGGTGACGCGATTGCGGATATCGATTTTGGTCCTCGCACCACCGCTTTTAAAGTACGAGGCCTCATCAAGGACGGTCTTCGTTATATGGATTTCAAAACCCTTGTTGATCCTGTCAAACAAGCCGAGGGTATGCAGATCGATGACAACATCGGCGTCAAGCAGCAGCAATTTTTTCATAGTTCTTTACGGCATACCCGGCAGCGGACAGATAGTCATCGATTTCGGATCGATCGATCTCCATATACTCTGCAAACACTCCCCACGAAATTTTCCCCCCCATCAGGCAACGGCAGGCAAGGGAAACGTAGCGATGCGGGAACTTCTCCGGCTGTTGCTCTGCATACAGCCCCCTTCGCAGGTCACGATCCAGGTTCCGAAATTCGGGATCGGCGAGGATTTTTTCGACCTGGCTTTTCTTAATTTTTTTGAGATTGACAAGCCTCCACAGAACGGCTTCCGAAGAAACGCCGAACTCCTTCGCCAGTTCGATGATATCAACCAACTTCAGTTCCTGATTCACCGCGATTTCCTTAAGAGCGGCAAGCAGGTGTTCCTTCGGTAGGAGCAAACTCGCCGCAAAGCTGTCGGCATACTGTGCCGGCTTCGTTTTACGCGAGCCGTCTCCGATTTCCTCATGCGAGAAAATATTCCAGGTGACGATATGGAAGAGCTCATGGGCGAGATCGAAATTTCGCCGCCACGGCGCATCGTTGGCATTGATGAGAATGCCCACTCCAAGGGCACTGTCCATAATGCTGGCGCCGGATACGCCGTCGCCCAAACACAGATGAATGACCTTGAAGCGAAGCGTGTTTTCCAAGATGTTCAGAAGATTGCAAGCGGGGCGTGATCCTAGGTCGAGGCGCCTGTGGATGTCTGTGCCGAGCTTGTCGCATGCCTCAAATCCGTTTTCGGCAAAGTCATCTCTGTCAAGGTTAGTGAGGATTTCTTTCCAGCGCCGTTTTAGCCCGAGCAGATTTTCCAGGCGGCTGTAATTTTCAAGAAAGACGAGAAATTGCTGCTGTTCGTTCCGGATGTCGCTGCCTGCCGTTCTCCGCCAAAGAAGAACTGGTTCTGATGGAACTTTGGCTTCGAAAAAATAATCCAGGGGCCTGCCGTAAAGGCGGGCCATCGAGATGAGTTCATTCGCATTTACGTTCCTGGTTCCCTTTTCAATGGAGGAGAGGATTTGGTAATGCTTGAAATTGAGCTTCCTTGTCGCGTCCGCAAGGGATAACCCGGCGGCTTCGCGGGCCTGAGCGAGCCTTCCGGGGAGATTCGTTCCTTCGACGTTTGAAGGTTTCATGATTGCCCTCCCATAAGAATATCTGCCTTCATATAATTTTATGTTGTCTTTTCATAAGATATTCTTATTTGGATGTCAATACCAAATATCATGTAATGCGACAATTTTTTGGCAAACGCTGGTCCTGTGATTTCCGCATGCACCCATCGTCAGTCCGAAGAAGTCTGCTACACAAGTACATCGGCCTCGATTATTGACTACAATAAACTAATCGACAAGCACCTGATTATTCGATTTTGTCGATAAAGTGACCATGAAATTGCTTGCTATCGGGATTTGATCTCCTCTTTTTTCACGAAAGTACGCATCAACCGGATGAACCGTTTATCCTTTTCCCAGTTTGATCGCGCACAATTCACCGCACATGGTGCACCCCTCTTCGTGGGCCGTCGTGCTTTTCTCAAGCAATCTCGAAGCCTTCTCTTGGTCGATGGAAGCAGAAATCTGTCCCTGCCAGTCGATCGCCTTTCGGTACCCGGCCATCATGACGTCCTGTTCCAGCGCGCTGGGCAACCCTTTGGCAATGTCAGCGATATGGGCGGCAATGCGCGAAGCCATGATCCCTTCCCGCACATCCTCGATCCCGGGCAGGCGGAGGTGTTCGGAAGGCGTCACATAGCAGAGAAAATCGGCCCCGCAGGCGCCGGCAATGGCCCCGCCGATCGCCGCAGTGATATGATCGTAACCGGGAGCGATATCCGTGGGCAAAGGCCCCAGAACATAAAAGGGCGCTCCGTTGCAGAGATTCTTTTCCAGTTGGACGTTCGCCTGGATATCTTTGATGGGTACATGGCCCGGCCCCTCGATCATCACCTGTACGCCCTGATCTCTCGCCCTTTTGCAGAGCTCTCCCAACAGGATGAGTTCCTGCACCTGACCCCGGTCGGTTGCATCGGCAATGCACCCCGGGCGCAGACCGTCGCCCAGGCTTAAAACCATGTCGTAACGGCGGGAAATTTCCAGCAACCGGTCGTAATGTTCGTAGAGGGGATTTTCCCTTCCATTGCATCGCATCCAGTTGGCCGTAATGGAACCGCCGCGGCTTACAATGCCCAAGATCCTCCCCTGGACTTCTACGCTGGCGACGCTTCTCTGCGTCACGCCGCAATGGACGGTGATGAAATCCACGCCATCCTCGCCATTTTTTTCAATCACGGCAAAGATATCGTCCGCGGTCATCGCCACAATGGCCTTTTTCGCGGCCAACATGGCGGCCGCCGCCTGGTATATCGGGACGGTGCCCAGCGCCACGGACGACGCCTTGAGGATCGCCTTTCGGATGGCGCCAAGATCGCCGCCCGTGGAAAGATCCATGATCGTATCGGCGCCGGCGGCGACGGAGACCTTTACCTTTTCCAGCTCTACATCCAGGTCCGTATGGTCGCCCGAGGTTCCGATATTGGCATTGATCTTGGTCCGCAACCCTTTTCCGATGGCAAGCGGTGAAATGGCGGTATGCGTGTTGTTGCGAACGACCACGATATTGCCCTCGACCACGCCTTTCCGGATGAACTCCGGGGAGACGCCCTCTTTTTCGGCGCATATCTTCATCTCTTCCGATATTCGCCCGTTTCTTGCCTCTTCCAATTGTGTCATTTCCGTCCTCCTTGCAGATGAAACAGTTCTTTGAGGTCGGCGGACTTCCCGTTGCCGCCGCTCCCGCTGGCCGTTGCGGCCGCGGGAAACCCCTTGAAACAAAAAAGGGCCACCCTTTTTCTGAAGGATATGGCCCTTGCGAAAGTCGAACGATCAAACGCCAATCCCTACGCTGGCATTACCCAGGTCAGGTTCAAAGGGTCTCTTCTCAGCCCGTACCGGCACCCCTGTCATGTTGACAGTAAGATTACTTTAATCTTTTTCCAAAATCAAGTACATTTATAGGGCCGCTTACCCCCTGCGTTCAGGGGGAGCGTCAAAACCAATACTGCGGATACCGTCTGTTCCTTGAAAGGTTGTTGACCAGCAGGGCGACCGCCAGAAGGATGAGCGCCCCAAGGCCAGTCGGCACAAACGGATAAAGGAAGCCGAGGGCATGGACCTTTGGCCCACCGATCACGGCGATCAGTGCGGTTGCACCGCCCGGAGGATGCATCGTTTTTGTCACCATCATTGCGGCAAGCGCAACAGAAACGGCAAGGGCTGCCGCCATCCAGGGGGTTCCGCCAAAAAGCTGATGGCATGAAACGCCGACAAGCCCTGACACGATATGGCCGCCGACCAGATTTCGGGGTTGTGAAAACGGGCTCCGGATTGCGCCATAAGCCAGGACCGCCGATGCGCCCAAAGGCCCAATGACCAGCGTCAGCTCTTTGGGCTCAAAATACCGCGCCGATAGGTACTCACAGATGCACATACCGATCACAGCGCCGATCAACGCCCACAGCACCTCACCCAACCCCACACCAGGCGGGCTCTTCGCCCCGCCCTTCATTTTTGAAAGATATTCACGGATTTTCATTTTGTTCCGATGACCCTGACGATATCCGCCCTTGAAATCAGCCCGATCAGCCGGCCTTGTTCATCCACAACGGGGAGTCTTTTGATCCTCTTTTCGTCAATGGTCAGGGCTACGTCCCGGATGTCCGATTCAGGCCCGGTTGTGATCGCCGGGGAGCTCATGACATCCCGGAGCCTCTTGCTTCCTGCACGCCCGGGTAGCGGTTCGCCGAGGATATGTCTTAGGATATCTCTAAACGCATGTTCCTTTTTCATGCCTGCCATAGACAAAACATCCGCTTCCGTGACGACACCGATTACCCGGTCATCTCCATCCACAACCGGCAGACCACTGATCCTGTTTTCGGAAAGAAGCTTCGATACTTCGGTGATATCCGCATCATCCCTTACATGAATCACGTTCCGGGTCATCACGTCGCGAACCATAACCCGGCGGGCAATCCTTTGTGCGGCATGCCTCAATGCAATCGCATAAATCTTCTTCAGGTCATCCTCCGTGATGTCCACATAGGTCTTCATCTCCTTCAGGGCCGCCCCCAGGTCTTCATCGGAGAACTCACAATGTTTGGGCATTTCGTCCATAAGCCTTTCCCCTGACTTGATCCGTTCACGCCTTTTCGGCATCCTGTCCTTCCGCCGCCTTACGGCACACCGAAATGGTTGCTCACGTGCGCCAATCCGGGATCATACTTTTCAACGCGTTTCCGACATGTCCGCGGGGCTTTAGCCGGCGCCGCCGTCACCGGGCCGGTTCTGCGCTGCACGTTGCCGGCTTGCGCCGCTGGGCCAGAAACTTGCTCAGCCCGCAGACGAAGGCGACAAAAAACACCATCACCGCGTACTCAACCCACTTGGGCGGATGCAGCAGGCCGTGGACCCACGGGTCCGTGATCATCATCTCGCCGCCCACCTTTCCCAGGATCCCCGCGCCAAGCCAAAGGATGATCGGATACCGGTTCATCAACATGGAAAGAATGTTGCTCATGAACACCACAAACGGGATCGAGAGCACGAGACCAAACAGCAGCAGGAACAGGTTGCCGTGGCTGGCGGCGCCGACGGCCAACATGTTGTCGATGCCCATGCTCATGTCCGCCACGACGATGATCCAGACCGCCTGCCAGATGCTGCCGCATTCGCGCTCTTTGCACTCCTCCTCGGCGCCTTCGCTGAGCAGTTTGACCGCAATCCAGATGATCACCGCCCCCCCGACCAGTTTGATAAACGGCATGTTCAGCAGTTGGGCCACCAGAAAAGTGGCGCTCACCCGCACGACCACGGCGGCGCCCGCCCCCAGAGCGATCCCCAACAGGCGCTTTTTGCCGGGCAGGTTCCGGACCGCCATGGCGATCACCACGGCGTTGTCGCCGGCCAGCACCAGGTCGATCAGGACGATGCTCATCACGGCAGCGCAGAATTGCCACGTGAATGAAATCTGACCAAGCCAACCGAAATCAATCATAATCCCTCTCTTTTGAAGTTTTTTATGCCGGCCGCCGGATGATGATAAAGTAAACGGTCCCCTTCTTTCGAGTCGGTGGAAGGGGTGTGAACGGGCATAGAGCGATCCCGCATAGATCCTGCAGGGCGCCGCCAAAATGTGACTCCCTTACGCCCGGCTGTGAAGGGCCGGGCGTAAGGGAGCATGCTACTTCTTGGCGAGCGCTTCCAGCTTGGTTCCGTCGATCTCGACGACCAGCGCGCCGATCGGCTTCCCATCAGAGAGAACGGGAACCGAAATCTGGATGATGTAAACCTTGTCCTCTAACTCCGGTTTGCCCTGCCAGGTCTTGCCGGTGGTGAAGGGTACGTCGAACTTCGCGGAACCTTTGTGGATGTAGCTTCCGGTCTTGTCGGTGAAGGCGACCTTCTCTCCATTGGCCGCATTCAGGAAAGCCCCGACGCAGATCCCGTCGGTTTTGGCCAGTTCAGCCTGAAGAAACTTGCCCGCTTCGTTGTTGATAAAGCCTTGAACGACCGCATCGCCCTCGGGAACGGTCTTCCATTTCTTATTGTCCATGCCCGGAATCGGTCCCTTCGCGTTTTGAGCCAGTACGGCCTCAACCACCACCGGGCTTGCCGCCCAGCCATTGGCGTTCCAAACCTGCCAGGTGATCTTCTGCTGGATATTTTCCATGACCTCGAAAGCTGACGCCGTCCTGTCCGGCGCCTGCAGACCGGCGCACCCCGTCAGCATTAATACCGCCAAAACCACCACTCCCATCACACGTCGCATAACCCCTCCTTTTGTGGCGCAAGCCACCGTTGTGATAAGCACCTCTTCCCAAGCGGCGGGAGCGTAACGAAAAGGTGCTTGTTTACAGTAAGTTTTGCTGTGACACCCCTAACTTACCATTTATTCCCTCAGACCCACTACCGCCCGTAATCATGTCGATTCCTCGATCAGACCTCTTTAGCCCTTCTTGGCGAATAATTTCGCCTTCAAGGGGGAAATAACAGGCCAGAAGAAGATGATAATCGCTGCAACCATGAGCGGCAATGCCAAAGGCAGCGTAAAGAATACCAGCGGGCTGCCGTGCCCAATGATCAGGGCCTGTCTCATGGACTGCTCCGCCATATCGCCCAGAACCAGGGCCAACACCATCGGCGCAATGGGATAATCGAGTTTTTTGAACAGATAGCCAAGAACGCCGAAGAGCAGCATATAATAGACGTCGATCATCCGGTTATTCACCGCATAGGCGCCGATCGCGCAAACATAGATGATGAGCGGCATGAAGATCGCAAATCGAACCTTCAGCACGGCGGCAAAGATGGGTGCGAAGGCCAGGACGAGGAAGAATCCCAGTATATTCCCCGCCCAGGTGCTGGCGATGAGACCCCAGACGAAATCGACATTCTCCTTGAACAGCATCGGCCCGGGTTGAAGCCCGAAGATCATCAGGCCGCCCATAATTACCGCCATCGTGGGCGATCCGGGGATTCCCAGCGTAATCATGGGGATCATGGCCGATGTTCCGGCGCCGTGGGCGGCGGCTTCGGGGGCAATGATTCCGGGTGAGACCCCTGTCCCGAATTCAGCGGCATTCGCACTGGCCTGCTTGGTAAAACCATAGGCCATAAACGAAGCGGGCGTTGCGCCTCCCGGCTTGAACCCCATCCAGATGCCGACCAGCGTTCCGGTAATGAGCGCCTTCGGATAGCGGATGATATCCTTCACGCCTTCCCAGATGTCCTTCAAGCCGATCTTGGTCGATATCCCCTCCACCTTCAGCCCCTCCTCGACGGTCAGAAATATCTCTCCCAGCCCGAAGAGCCCGATGACGGCCACAACAAAGTTGAATCCGCCCATCAATACGACGGTTCCGTATGTCATGCGAAGCTGCCCGCTGACGATGTCCATCCCCACGGCCGCCAGGATGAAACCGAACAGGATAGACGTCACCGTTTTGATCGGTGATCTGCCGGTCAGCCCTACAAAGGCGCTGAAGGTCAGCATCATGACCGCAAACACCTCCGCCGGCCCGAACTTCAATGCGAACTCCGCGAGGATGGGTGAAAAGAAGGTCAGGACGATGCAGCCGAAAAGAGCGCCGACGCCATGGGAGAGAAAAGAGAGCACGAGCGCCTTGCCGGGCCTTCCTTTTTTGGCCATGGGGTAACCGTCGAAGGTGGCCGCCACCGACCAGGGTTCTCCCGGGATGTTAAAGAGTATGGACGTGATGCTTCCCCCATAGAGCGACCCCCAATAAATCATGGACAAAAGAATCACGCCGGCTGTGGCCGGCATCGTGACCACGACGGGGATGAGGATGGCCACGCCGTTGGCGCCGCCCAGACCGGGGAGCACCCCGACAATGATTCCGAGTATAAGCCCGATGACGATGATCATGAGGTTGTAAGGCTGAAACGCAACATTCAGACCCACCATCAGATTGTTTATGTTTTCCACCATATTGCTCACCTCTATTTATCGGTTGTCTGTGTCGGAGATGGTTATCCGATGATTCCGTCTCGTCTCTCTTAGAACCGCAGCAGATATCCTCCCCACAATCCCTGGGGCAGAGGAATCAAAAACAGCTTGTCAAACGTGATGTAGAGCGTAAGCGGCGAGATGATGCTGACGAGAAGCGTCGTCACCCACCCTATCTTCCCCACGGCGCGCATATAGAATCCCAGATAGAGGGCCGCAGCGAGGTGGAGCCCGACAAATTCCGTGATCACAATCATGGCGACTGACGGAATCAAAACCCAGAGGATGGGCTTTATGGCCCCCGGCGGCATCAAAGGCTTGCCGGCCCCCTCTTTTTTATACTGGGTAAAGGCGTTGGAAAAGACGATCAGGGAGGATATGACCACACCCACCCCCAGATAGAAGGGGAAAAAGCCGGATTCCGGACCGCTCATTCCCCACATAAAACCGAGTCTTATCGAATCGGCGATGACGAGGATGCCGAGGAACGCAAATGCCAAGGCAACCCACATTTCAGCCTTTCTCATACTTCCCCCTTTTAAATAATCCTGAATTAAA
>Ga0210056_1002428_pt1 | contig 15672 bp, 12 predicted proteins | sample CryGeyCG2014_080_2_FD_183965 | JGI IMG/M metagenome (GOLD analysis project Ga0210056, IMG submission 183965) | Groundwater microbial communities from aquifer - Crystal Geyser CG07_land_8/20/14_0.80 (SPAdes) (version 2) | ecosystem: Environmental > Aquatic > Deep subsurface > Groundwater | place... | reverse complement strand
GCGTTATCGGATAACCGGCAAAAAACCGGGCCCCCGCATAGATGGCGCCTTCCGACATCGCCTGATTGCCCTGCACCAGTCTCACTTCCCGTCCCAAGGTCTCATGTCCTTTCTTAAAGAGTTTGTTAACACTATTTCTCCCGTAGGTATTTCCACCTCGCAAGCGAAAGGACCTCCGGATTGGCCACATTTTCGGGGATGAAACCGTTGAACAGATCGACCACCCGCTCGGCCCCCGCAACGGCCATCCGCTTCACGCACTCTTCGGTCAGCGCCGCCGTATGGGGCGTGAGAATCACATTCTTCATGGAAAGCAGCTCATTTCCGGGTTGTATCGGTTCATGTTCAAACACATCCAGCCCCGCGCCCGCAATGACCCCTTCCCGTAACGCCCGGATGAGGTCGGGCTCGTTGATGACGCCTCCCCGCGACGTATTGATGATGAAGGCCGTCCTTTTCATGTTTGAAAAAAACGCCCGGCCGAACATCCTTTCGGTATCCTGGGTCAGCGGCGTATGGATGGAAATGACGTCGGAATGGCTGCAGAGGTCCGGCAAGTCGGTAAAGGTTACCCAATCCCGATCGGTTGCCTTCTGCCGATCACTCAGGAAAAGATCATACGCCAGGACCTTCATCGCGAAAGCCGTGTTGCAGACCCGCGCAATCAACGAACCGATCCGCCCGAATCCCACGATCCCGATCGTCTTTCCGCGCAGATCCCGCGGACAATTCTGGTAACGAATCGAAAAATTCCCCCTCCGCACCTCGCCGTCCATCAGAAACAACTGCTTGAAAAGCGCAAGCATCAGCGCCAGAGCGTGTTCGGCGACCGACGTGGTATTGACGCCGACGCTGGAGGTGATGATGACGCCTTTTTCGGTCGCGGCCGGAAGGTCCACGTTGTCCACCCCGGCGCCGGTGCGCGAAATCGTCATCAGATCGTTCGGATACGAAAGAAGTTCACGCGTAATCCGGATGCCCGTCCGCAGGACGATCGCCTGCACCCCTCTCATCAGCGGTCCCACGATTTCCGGCTTCGGCTCGGCCGCCGCAATCCAGTGCACGCCGTTTTTTTCAAGAACGCCGACCGCCTCGGCTTCAATCGGCTGCGGAAGAAGAACATTCATCGTTGTTGCCATACCTTAATCCCCGATCTACCTCAAATAGCGGCCGCCGCATACATCCAGCGTAATCCCGGTGATATAACTCGATTCATCGGACGCAAGAAAAACAACCCCGGCGGCAATTTCCTGCATCGTGCTGAGCCTTCGCAGAGGGATCTGAGCCAATACCCTCTTTTTCTCTTCCTCTCCTTTTGCGTCCCAGAGGCCCTGTATCCGGTCGCCGGTCATCGTGACCGTGGGCGCGATCGCATTGACGCGGATTCCCTGCGGACCGAAATCGTATGCCAGTTGCCGGGTCAACCCCTCGATGCCAGCCTTGGCCGCCGTATATTGAACGCCGGCAAGCGACGCCCGCCAGTGCCCGGCCAGTGCGGACATGTTCACAATGGCGCCTCGGCCCTGCTTCACCATCGCCGGAATCACCTGTTGGCAGCAGAAAAACGCACCCTTCAGATTAACATTCACCACAAGGTCCCAATGTTTTTCTTCGATCTCTTCGAGCCTGTGCGGCGCGTTCAGCGCACCGCCGGCGTTGTTCACCAAGAGATCGATCCGTCCCCAGGCATCCAGAACCTGTTTTACCCCTTTTTCGACCTCAGCCTTGTTCGTCACGTCCATCTTGATCCCGATGACGTCCGCGCGATCCCTCTCCTTGATTTCTTCGACAGCCGCTTCGATGGTTTGCTGATGAATATCGGCAATGACGATTTTCGCCCCTTCCCGGGCGCAGGCATGGGCTATCGCAAGCCCCATGCCCTGCCCCGAACCGGTGACCATGGCCACGCGATCCTTCAGTCTCTCCATTCGCTCCTCCGTTTAGCGTAAAACGTAACTACTCAGATAGATAGGCTGAAGACTGTTAGGAAAAAACAGGGATGAGGCGCATTTTTGTATTTCCTGGTATTTCCCTGACCCCTAACCCCTGACCCCTATCTCCTATCTCCTATCTCCTCCCTGCCGGGATAATTTGCTGTTGCCGACGGCGTTCTTCAGCGTTGCCAACTGCTGCGCATTCAGCGGGAGAAGCGGCTTTCTGGGGAAGCCTCCGCAGAACCCGCAGAGATCCATCGCCGCCTTGACGCCGGCGACGCCGAACGAACCGGACACCTCCTTGTTCAAGGCGATCAGAGATGCATTCAGCCCTTCCGCCTCCGACGTTTTGCCCTCCGTGAACAGGGTATAGAGCTCCGCACAGGCGTCGGGAAAAACGTTCGCGAGCGAAAGCACCCCGCCGCTCCCGCCGGACTTTAGCAGATCCAGAAAATAATTCGCGCTGCCCGCAAGAACGAACATCCTTCCCTTTGCCGCCTCAAGGTTCTGCCGGTAGGTTTCGCCCGAGCTGTCCTTGATGCCGATCACATTCGGATGGTCGGCCACGAGATGGATCAGATCGGCCCGGATCGTGACGCCCGCCGCGACCGAAGGGTTGTTGTACAGCAACACCGGGACCGGAGAGGCATCCGCCACATCGACGATATACCCCGCAAGCAGATCCGTGGTCATCTTTTTCGCAAAAAAATGGGGCATGAGGAGGCTGACCATATCGGCGCCCTCGTCCGCCGCCCTCAGGGTCATATCGATGGTCTCTTTGGTGCTTTCAAAACCCGTCCCTGCCATCACAACTTTGTCTTTCGCCCTGTGTCGGACGACCGTTCCCAACACCTTGAAACGTTCCTCGACGGAGAGGGACTTGCATTCCCCGTTTGTTCCGAGAATGAAATACCCCGTCAGGCCGGTTTCGTTCATCTTTTCCACATTGTCGATGAGACCCTGAAACCACACCCTGTCATTCCTGAAAGGGGTAACCATCGGGGTCAGGACGCCGGAGAGTTCCCTTTTTTTCGCTGTCATGCAAGCCTCCTCAAGGATTCATGAATCGCACGAGCGCCTCCACCACGGTATCGATGAACGCATCGTCGTTGATGTTCCGGTCGATTTCGTCATACGGTATCGAAGAAGAGAGGCGCGCTTTCAATGCGCGGATAAACAACCCGTTGTCTTCGGGATCCCAGTGTCCCCGCCCCGGATGGTCGGGATAGGAAAACCCCCGGAGCGGGATGAAAACGTGTGTCGGTCCCTTGGCCATGTTGAGCCGGTCCGCCATAATCACCGCCGTCCGTTGCAGCTCTTCCCGGGTAAGCCTCACCAGGGTCAGTTGGGAATTATGGACGATATATTTCCTTTCCCGAATTTCCGGCAATAGCGTTTCTACGGGCCCCATGACCGCATAATTGATGCTTCCCGGCACGACAACCTGCGGGATCCCGAGCGCCCCTGCCGCTGTGAGCCGGCCATCCCCGATCGAGGCATGAAGGCCGTTCGCCACGGAATCTCCCAGTTCGTGGAGATTGAGGTCGAGCACGCCTTTGAAAATCCCTTCGCGGATCATCTCCTCCATGGCGATCCCGCCCGTCCCGTTCTGATGAAACGCGATGGCGTCGTATCCCTTTTCCCGTAGAAGTCTCTTCGCCCTCATCGCCCCCTGCGTGACGGTGCCGAGCATCGAAAGGGCCACCGGGAATTTACGGGGACACGATGCCGCATCATGTCCCCGTAAATTCTTGACCATGCCGCAGACCGCCGCCGCCGCATTGTCGAACACCCGCCGGGTCATGAAATTGACGCCCTGGATATCGGCCACGGAGTGCATCATGATGATGTCCTTCGTTCCCACAAACGGTCCGAACGTCGCCCTGCCGGAGGCGACGGTGGAAACCATGAATTTCGGAACGCCGAACGGAAGCTCCCGCATCGCCGCGGTCCCGATATCGGTCCCCTGCGCGCCGCCGATCGAAATGACGCCCGCGAACCCTCCCGCGTCGTAAAGCTTCCGCGATAGCGCGCAGGCCCCCTTCCGCATGGCGTCGATGCACTTCCCCTTGTCTCCGGAGGCGACCATCTCCCGGATCGACGATCCTCCCGCTTTCGCAACCTCGTGGCGGTTGATATCGGTTACCGTCCCACTTTCCAGAAGAATCCCGGTGTCCATGGAGAGCACCCTGCATCCCAGGGACTCCATTTTCCGCCGGAGGTACAAAGCCTCTTCGGCCTTGGTATCAAAGGTCGCGATCAGCAAGATCGCGGGCATATTATCCGCCGTGTTCATCTGCCGCTCCAACGATCGACATCATTTACCAATCTCATTTCACCTTTCCCTGGAGGGCCGCCCGGATGAAATCGCGGAAAAGCGGATGGGGGCTTGTCGGCCGGGATTTGAACTCGGGATGGAACTGGCAGCCGAGAAACCAGGGATGCCCCTCGATCTCGACGATCTCGGCAAGAGATCCGTCGGGCGAGGCGCCCGTGATCCGGAGCCCCTTTTCAACCAGCGCATCCTTGAACGCATTGTTGAATTCATAGCGGTGACGGTGGCGCTCGCCGATCTCGTTCTCCCCGTAAGCGGCGCAGGCAAAGGACTCTTTTTCGAGGACGCAGGGGTAGGCCCCAAGGCGCATCGACGCCCCCTTTTCGGTGATCTGCTTCTGTCCGGGCAGCAGATCGATCACCGGATAAGGGGTAGCCTCATCGAACTCGGAGCTGTTCGCCCCGTCCAGACCACAGACGTTCCGCGCATATTCCACGACGGCCATCTGCATTCCGAGACAGATCCCGAAGAAGGGGATTCCCCGGGTCCGGGCCTGTTCGATGGCGGTGATCATCCCTTCGATTCCCCGGTTTCCGAATCCGCCGGGAACGAGGACCCCGTCGGCGCCCTCCAGCGCCTTTCCCGGACCCTCTTTCTCGATCTTCTCGGAGTCAACGAAGCGGAGGTTCACCCGACAGTCATTGGCGATCCCACCGTGGTAGAGGGCCTCGTTCAGGCTCTTGTAAGAGTCGGTCAGATTGACGTATTTTCCGACAATCGCGATCGTCGCCTCATGGGCGGGGTGGAGAGACCGTTCGACCACATTTTCCCACTCCGCGAGGTGGGGCCGGCCGGTCCAGATGTTCAGGAGATCGACAATCTTCTGATCCACCCCCTCACGGTGAAAGATCAGCGGCACCTCGTAGATGCAGGCCACGTCCTTGGCGGTGAAGACCGCCGCCACCTCCACATTGCAGAAGAGGGCGATCTTGGCCTTGATCGCGTCGGAGAGGAAGTTCTCCGTCCGGCAGAGAAGGATGTCCGGCTGGATGCCGATCTCCCGGAGGGCCTTGACGCTGTGCTGCGTCGGCTTCGTCTTGACCTCGCCCGCCGTCTTGATGAACGGGACCCAGGTCAGGTGGATGAAGATCGCGTTCTCCCGCCCGACCTCGTTGCGGAACTGGCGGATCGCCTCGAGGAAGGGAAGGCTCTCGATGTCGCCCACGGTGCCGCCGATCTCGACGATCGCCACGTCGAAGCCGTCGGCGGTCTTCTTGATGTAATCCTTGATCTCGTTTGTGATGTGGGGGATCACCTGAACGGTCTTGCCGAGGTAGTCGCCCCGCCGCTCCTTGGTAATCACCGAGAAATAGACCTGCCCCGTCGTGAGGTTGTTCCCCTTGCCCATCCGGGTTCCGCTAAAACGCTCGTAGTGGCCGAGGTCGAGGTCGGTCTCCGCGCCGTCGTCGGTCACGAATACCTCGCCGTGCTGGAAGGGGCTCATCGTTCCCGGATCGACGTTGATGTACGGGTCGAGCTTCTGGTTGGTCACCCGGAGGCCCCGGCATTCAAGAACGGCCGCGATGGACGCCGCCGCCAACCCCTTGCCGAGGGAGGAGAGGACGCCGCCCGTCACAAATATAAATTTCGTCTTCATCATTGCTCCTTCTTAAATCTGTCCCGCCCCCCGGATCTGCCCGGCGATCACCTCGACCGGTTCGCCCAGAAGAACGCCGAGGGGGATCTCCCCGAGACAACGGTCGTCCCACGCCAGGTTGAATTCCTGGATGAGATTCCGGATATCGTTGACCCGCTCGCCGAGGAGATCTTTCCGCTCCTGCACCGAGAGCGCCTCGTTAAACGTCACATGGATCAAGAGGAGATGCCGGACCTGTTCTCCCTCCCCGAGCAGCGGGATGATCACGACGGAGGCGCCGTCCGATTTTCCCTGCCCCACATAGATCCGCCCGGAAGAGACGATCCCCTTCTTGGTTCCCATCAGACGTCCCGATTTTTCGACCCGTGAATGCATCCCGAGGGAAACGCCGCCCCGCTTCCGGATCGCGATCGTCGCGTCGTCCCCCGGCTTCCCCTCGGCATCAAAGTGATTCACCGCATAGAGGGTGTAGCCGTTGACGGCGATAACCGCCTTTTGCATCCGGCCGAGGGCCTGAACGTTCGTGTTGAGGAGTGAACGGGGGGAGAACGCGAGTTCCAAAAGAAGATCGAAGAGGAGACCTCCGAGCGGCGCCTCCTTCCGGCTCGTCCCCACCGTCACCGTCTTCGCCTGGTGGCGGATCGCATCGATCGGGCGCGAGAGCTCATCCACCGCATGACCGAGCGTAATGTCCAACAGATCGATGGGCGACGTCGGCGCCGCCTCTCCGGGGAAATCGTGCCGGAAGTCGTCAAGCGGCAGTTTCCCGGCCGCGTATTTCAACAGGAGGACCAGATCGGAGATCGTCCGCACGCCGGTCTCGGAAAAATCGCCCTGATTCTTTCTTTGCTGGAAGTGGCGCGTGAAATCGTTCACGAGGCGCCTGAGACGGCCGTCGGCAATGCACTCATCGACGGAGAGGTTCCGCTTCGCATGTTCGACCATGATCAAATTGAGGCGGCTCTTGAACGCACGGAGGAAGAGGGCGTCGGCGTCGATGCTGCACGCGGCGTAATAGCCGAAGAGGTGGCCCGCCATCGTGTTCAGGATCACGGGAAGCGGCAGCGGCGCGCGGGGTATGGGGATCACGGCATCGGCGATCGCGTTGAAGCGCTCCTCTCCCTCGTCGGCAAAAACGACCACCGCGGACTTGTGGGCCTTGAAGATCGCAACGTCCTTCAGAAGGTCCCCCGTAACCGTTTCCGGACTTCCCGCCGCGCAGACGATGATCAGCGGTTCGGCGGAAAGATCGATATGTTTCTTGTTCTCCACCACATCGGCAGAGATCGTCTTGTAGCAAAGCTCGCTCAGCTTGATCCGGATCTCATCGGCCGCCGCCTTGTTCGGTCCGCTTCCGACGACCGCCCAGTAACGTTTCTGTTTCACCAGTTTTTCCACGGCGTCGCGGATTTGCTCCTTCCGCGCGAGGACCTTCTCCATCCGATCCGGCGCCTGTTCGAGCAGGCGGAGTTCCTCCGCGATCCGCTCGTCGGTCATTGTCGAGAGGATCCGGGCCAGCGCAAGGGCCAGGATGTGACCGGCGACGATCTGGGAATAGAAGGCCTTGGTCGAGGCGACGGCCATTTCGATGTCCCGGCCGTCGGAGGTGTAAAAAACGCCGTCGGACTTGGTCGTGATATCGGACTGGCGGCGGTTTACGATCGCGATGATCTTCGCGCCCCGCTCCACGGCCATCGCCACGGCGCGGTTGGTATCCGTCGTTGTTCCCGACTGGGTGATCGGGATGACCAGGGTTTCCTGCAGACCGTCCTCCAGGCAGAAGCCGCTCAGTTCGGAGGCGATCCGGGCCTCCACACGGATCCCGCTTCCTTTGAGGCAGCGTCCCATCGCGTCGGCCACGGCGCTCCCGGCGACGGCCGCCGTCCCATGACCGATCACGACGATCCGCCGGATCTTCCCTCCGCGGAGCGCCTCCCGGATTCCCTCCGGGATGATGTCCGGGCCGAGGTTGAAGACGGCGCGCGCCTTACCCCCCTCCCGCTCGATCCGGTATTTTCCCAGCAGGGTCTTCCGGACGGAGAGGGTCGATTCGGTAATCTCCTTCAGAAAGTAGTGAGGGTAGTCGCCGCGATCGATATCCCTGGTCGTGATCTCCGCCCGCCTCACCGCCTCTTTACCGAGCGGAAGCGGCGTCCCGTCATAGAAGAGCCCCCGAATGCCGGCCGCCCCTCCCGGGGCATCCTGATCCAGGATGAAGATCTCTCCCGTGCGCTCCGGCATGTCCGGATGAGAGGGCCGCTCGCCCTCCATCTTGATGAAGAAGGGGGTCTCCTCCACCAGACCGTAGAGTTCCGAGGAGAAGAGATACCGGTCGGGGGTGATCCCTACGTAGATCGACTGGCCGCTTCCCCGGAGGGCCAGGAAAACCTTTCCGGGCTCGGCGCTGCTGATCATCGCAATGGCATGGGATCCTTCAAAATCGTTCACGGCGCGCCGAAACGCGTCGGTCATGTCATGACCCGCCCGCAGGTATTTTTCGATCTGCAGCGGGATGATCTTCGTATCGGTCGTCACCTCCGGCGCGATCCGCCCGCACTCCTCATCAAGGGCCTCCCGGAGCGCCTGGTAGTTGTCGATGTCGCCGTTCAAGACCACATGGATGATCCCGTAACCCTGCCCGCAGTCGGAACCATTCAAGGGGACAGTAGGGGCTCGATCCATCGAGCCCTTACAATCTGTCATCGCACTAACGGGGACACGATGCGGCATCATGTCCCCGTTAGTGCGATGCGGCATCATGTCCCCGTAATTCTCGGAGGGCAGTGTAAAGTTCCCGATCGGATGGCAGTTTTCTTCCGTGATCGATCCGACGGAGGCCCAGCGGGTGTGGGTGAAGGCGGTCTCGAAGGCAACCGGGAGACGGGCGAAGGCGTGGAACAGGCGGTCCGTCGCTATGTGGCGCCTCAGTTCCCGGACGTTCCGTCCCAGTTCGCCGATGATCTCGGCGGTCTTGTAGGTAAAGGAGATCGCCCGGCTCAAGGGTACAGATTTGAAATCTCGTCGGGGCCACGATGCATCATGGCGGGGACACGATGCGGCATCATGTCCCCTTGCAACAACTGGAGAGCAGGTGATGGAACCGTCGGCGAGATCCCCGGGCGCCAGCCGCCGGTCCAACTCATCGCCCTGCCCTTTTTCCCGAAGAGCGGTCATGATCCCGCCGAAGGCCCCGGCATCCGCCGCAACGAAAGAGATCTGGATCCCCGCCGAATCCCGGCCCCTTACCTCCAGGCGATCAAGGCCGTTCAGCAGGAAGTTCATTTTCCGGTATTTCGGCAGGGCCTCCGGCGCCACGTCAGTGACGCCCCCGGCGCCGGCCAGGCGGCAGATTTTTTCGACGTTCTCCCGAATATCCCGATCGAGCCCCCAGACGAGATCACGGATCACGACCAGGCCGTGGTTGACGGCCTCCAGATCGGCCGTCGAAATCCGGCCCGCCTGCTCCTCCAGCAACCCCTCCTCAACCGCGAGAAATGCTTTCATTTTCCCAGAAAGAAGGGATAGAGTGCTTAACTCACCGGGATCGTAGAATATTTTTTCAAAGGCCTCTTCCCCCTTCATGCGGAGGAGCGCCTGTTCCATCGCCTCCTGGGCCGGGATCCCTCCCAGATACGCCGTTATGGGGACAGATTTGAAATCTGTCCCCTTTGCGCCGCGCAGAAGGGCCGGCAGGTTCTTTTCCGCCGCCCGGGCAAAGAGAACGGACAGGTCATCGCCTGCCGCCTGCGGCGGCGTCTTTCGGCGGAGGGTCAGAATACCGGCAAGGCCGCAGCAGAGGATCGCGGAATGATGGGGAAAGAGGATCAGCGCCGGCGCATGAACCCGTTCGGGGTTGCGCCCGACATGGATCTCGCACTCCGTCAGAAAACGGACGATCCTTCGGTAAAGTCCCGGCAAGATGTGTTCAGTAAACATTTTTTCCTCTTCCCGCCCTCTTAAAAACAAGTGCCGAGGACTGAGTGCTGAGTGTTTTTCTTCTCAGTCCTCAGCACTTTTAAAATGCGACAGGTTTTGGCGCAAACGACCCGTCACGGCGTCACCCGCGGCAGGAGGGGACGCAGGCAAGCGCCCTTTTTGCGACGGCATCGACCACCCGCTGGAGCCACAGCGTCCCGAGAGCAGCGATACCCCGGTCCAGCGACCGGATCGCCCGGATATAGTCGTTCCCCTGCGCCTCCCGGACGGGGAGCAGACCCGCGAGAAATCCGTCCCGTTCCTCCCGGCCGGCCGCTTCCTCCTGACGGTCCGTCAGGCACGCCTCCAATTCCGGCCACCGTTCCCGGAATTCCCGCTGCTGCCGGAGGATATCCCCGCGGGTCTCCCCCGGCAGGAACCTTTCGCCCTGTTCCAGCGATTTCTCCATCTTTTCCGCCAGGGCCTTGAAACGCGCCAACCGCTCCGCCGCGGCCGCATCGAGAATCAAGAGCGCCCCCTGATAGAGCGCCTCCCCCAGCTCCGGATCGCCAAGGAAGGAGCGGCGCACGTGGAGATACCACTGTTTCAGGGCCAGCAGATTCGCGAGATAGAGGACGTTGTTGGTCACCCGCCGGCGGATGTCGCCGTAGAGCCCCGGATGAAAAGGCTTCGCGGCGGCCTGTTTTCCCTCCCCCTGGAGCAATTGGCCTCCCTCGGGGCAATCCCCCCGCCAGACCTCCCCGGCGGCGATCACCGTCCCGAAACCGATCCGGGCCGGCCCGACCAGCCCCCCCTGTCCCCCGAGAAAGATCGGAGGCTCCCGCAGCATCACGCCGCGGGGGACGTCACCCAGGAGGGAGGCGGTGGCCTTGTCCTGGTTGGGGGTGTAGTTGAAATGGATGTAGGAACTCCCCACCTCGCTGTGATCCTTGCGGCTGGTCCCCCCGGCGAGCAAGGCGTCGCAGAAGTTGATCAGGCTGCCCAGCGTGACAAACGGAAAGAGAATGGTCTGCTTTATGCCGACGGTGTGGCGCCCGTTCGCCTCCTCCTCGAGAAGGCACCCCTCCCGGACCTGGGCGCCGGACCCCATGTTCGCCTGATCTAAGAATACGGAAGAGCTGAAAAAGCCCCCTTTGAGCTCCACCCCCCGGCCGAGACGGCAATCCGCAACGGTAACCGGCGCTTCGCCGCCCAGTTTCGCCCCCGATGAGATCAGGGTTTTCGCCCCGGAGATCTTCGTCCCCGTATAAAATACAACCCCGTTTTTTGAAATGCGTTCCGGATCGACCTCTTCGCCGACATCGACGGAAAAGGGATTCGGAATCCGAACGCCCCTCTCCAAGAGCCTTGCCACCGGTTCCGGAAGTTTCATCTCCGACACTGTTTCTCCTTCACTGTTTCTCCCTCACTGGCCCGATTCCGCTCAAGGGGACAAATTTGAAATCTGTCCCTGTTCGTCCGACCTTTCCATCATTCCGGATCGTGATCGATGCCAAGCTTGACCATCTTCTTCTGAAAGGTGTTCCGGTTGATCCCCAGATAGGCGGCCGCGGCGCTCTTCACGTAATTCGACCGTCGCAGCGCAATCCGGACGAGCCCCCTTTCCACCATGGCCAGCACCTCATCGTACAGGCGGCTTCTGTCCGTCTCCGACTTGCACAGGATCGTGGCGATGTCTTCGAGTTTCTTCTCCAGAATCTCCTCGGCGACGGCGGCCGGGGTCGTCCGCCTCTCCCGCTCTTCCGGACCGGCCATGGATTGCTGCTTTATGAGAGTCATAAATCACCGGATACCTTTCGCCCGCTGGGCGCTGATGACTTTATACGACAGCATCATCCTTGCCGTCATGCCATAAGAGGCAACATTTTGATGAGGATGATGCCGACCATGAACGCCGCTGCGGTCCACGCCAAAGCGGTGTGGACGATCCCCGACGGGGAACGTCCCGCCTGAAGGCGGACCTCTTCTTCCACCCTGGCAGGATCGACGCGGGAGACAATCTCCTCCACCAAATCGGGAAATCTCCCATAGGCGTTGGAGATGATGAAAAACCCATTGACGGTCGTCAGCAGCAGATAGACCTTGTTATGGATGCCAAGACCGCCGACATGGGTGATCCCTTCCCAGGGAACTCCCTTTTCTCTCAACAGCTTCCGAATCACAATCCCTCCCCCATCCACCGTGACCCGGCGGAGCAGACACGCGAAAAAAACATACAGAGAAGGAACGAAAAAAATGGCAAAGACGAGTCTTTCTGTTGCGGAACCCTGTGGCAGCAGGGAGATGACCGTTAGACAGAAGAGCAGAAAGGCGTCAACGCCGAGCGGAACGAGAAACGCCCTTCTAATCGTATAGACGTGCTGCGACATATCCTCTCCCGGCGGGAACGAACCCGCTTTTAAACCGTTGGTTCCCGTCTGACGAAGGCGCCGCTCTTGCCGCCTTCCTTGGCCATCAGCCGAATATCCGTAAGGACCATCTCGCGGTCGACCGCCTTGCACATGTCGTAAATCGTGAGCGCGGCGACGCCGACGGCCGTCATCGCCTCCATCTCAACGCCGGTTCGACCCACCGTTTTAACCTTCGCCTCGATCGCCACCTCGCCCGCCGCGGGATCGCACGAAAACCGAATCTCGATTCCGGTCAGCTCGAGCGGATGACACATGGGGATCAGCTCCCCGGTCTTTTTTGCGGCCATGATCCCCGCGATCCGGGCCGTGGCGAAGACATCCCCCTTCGGGATCCCCCCCTCCTGGATCAGTGCGGCGGTCTCCGGACGCATTCGGACCTTCCCCCGGGCGACCGCCCGGCGGAGGGTGGGCGCCTTGGCCGTTACATCCACCATGCGCGCCTGGCCCTTTTCATCGAGATGGGATAGTTCTTTCATGACCTGCCGTGCCGGAATCGGGTTGACTGTAAAAAACCGGGGGAAACTTAGCACAGCCATTTCCCTCAGTCAAGAAAGATGCGTTCACTTGAAATAATATGCCTTGACATTGTTGGGAATGGGAGTACGCTGCAGTCAACATAATGATTGACTTAGAAAAATTGAATACTTGTCCTTCCCATATAGGGAAGTGAAATAATCTCCCAGCCCTGTCTTTTATGATGTGACAGGGCTTTTGTTTTTTTGACGTCAAGAAATCAGGGGCGTTGAATTCATGTAAAGCCTGTGAAGGAGGGTAAAATGAATATCCATTTGGTTGAACCGTTGAATCATTTTGTGAAGCTTAAAGAAAATGTATGGGAAAGCGGCATGTGGGGACTGGATGATAGTCAAGCGAAGAAATTGGTCGGCGGCAAAATCTATTTTCATAAAAAGCGGCAGGAACCCTCTTTTTATGGAGGGACGATACTCGGATACAGGGTTCAACAGGATGGCGAGTCTCAGGGAAAGATTGTTTTCCAGCTCCAACATAGCCAGTCATGCAGAAATGTCAGCACCGATAAATCCGGATGGAGCAAGGATATGAAGATCATCGAGCGTGACCGGCAATAACCTTACAGAAGCGATGTATTCATTGAAAAGGTGACTCAGCGCCGATTTTTTATTGAGTCGCCTTTTTTATTGGCGGGGATCCAAAGAGGAAAGAGAGAAAAATCGCTTGCGGGAAAGAGGCTTCTTGTTTATGATCGCGCCCGGTTGCGATACGAGTCGCCCGCATCCGGCCGCCCATCGGATCATGCAGTAAGGGGGTTTAAGCTTGATCGTCAAGGCCATCAGCAGCGCCGTCATCGGCATCGAGTCCCATCCCGTCACCGTTGAGGTGGATCTCGCCGCCGGTCTCCCGCTGTTTTCGACTGTCGGCCTCCCCGACGTGGCCGTCCGGGAGAGCAAAGACCGGATCAAGGCCGCCGTCAAGAACTCCGGTTACCCCTTCCCGGGCCATCACGTCACCGTGAACCTGGCCCCCGCCGACATCAAAAAGGAGGGCACCGCCTTCGACCTCCCCATCGCCATGGCGATTCTGGCCGCCCAGGGCCTTGTGCCCGCCCAGTCTCTCGCCGACTATCTCCTCCTCGGCGAACTTTCGCTGGACGGAGGCGTGAAGGGGATCCACGGCGCCCTCCCTGCGGCCTTCGAGGCGAAGGCCCTCGGCATCCGGGGGGTGATCGTTCCCAAGGAAAACGCCGCCGAGGCGGCGCTGGTAGAGGGGATCGAGGTGATCCCGGTGGAACGGCTCTCCGAGGTAGTGGAGTTTCTCGGCGGCCGGACGGAGATCGCCCCGGTCCACGTCGATCTCACGGAACTTTTTTGCCGAACCCGCGACTATCCCTTCGATTTCAGTGAGATCCGCGGCCAGGAGCAGGCCAAACGCGCGCTGGAGGTTGCCGCCGCCGGAGGGCACAACCTGCTGATGATCGGCCCCCCCGGCTCCGGGAAGACCATGCTCGCGCAGCGGCTGGTGACGATCATCCCCGACCTTTCCCTCCCGGAAGCCATCGAGACAACCAAGATCTTTTCCGTCGCCGGCCTCCTGGACCGGAAGGAGGCGCTTCTGGCGACCCGGCCCTTCCGCGCCCCGCACCACACGATCTCCGACGCCGGCATGGTCGGCGGGGGCCATACCCCAAGGCCGGGCGAAATCAGCCTCGCCCACCACGGGGTGCTCTTTCTCGACGAACTGCCGGAGTTTCGGAAGAACACCCTCGAGGCGCTGCGCCAGCCGCTGGAAGACGGCCGGATCACGATCACCCGTTCCTCCTTCACGGCCACCTATCCCGCCCGCTTCATGCTCGTCGCGGCGATGAATCCCTGTCCCTGCGGATTCTTCGGCGACCGGAGCCGCCCGTGCCGCTGCACGCCCCAGCAGATCCGCCAGTACCAGGGGCGGATCTCCGGACCGCTCCTGGACCGGATCGACATCCATATCGAGGTCCCCTCCGTCCGCTACCGCGATCTGACGGCGCGGGAAACGGGAGAATCGTCCGCCGCCATCAAGGCCCGGATCGAACAGGCGCGCAACATCCAGAAAAATCGCTTCGCCGGGGACGGGACCCTCTTCAACGCCCGCATGACCGACCGCCAGGTCCGCGCCGCCTGCCCGCTCGACGACGAGTCGCGACAGCTCATCGAAATGGCGATCGACCGGCTGGGTCTCTCCGCCCGCGCCCACAGCCGGATCCTGAAGGTCGCCCGGACCATCGCGGACCTGGAGGGGGCTCCAGCGCTCCGTTCTTCCCATGTCGCCGAGGCCATCCAGTACAGAAGCCTTGATCGCCGTCTCATTTAGTGGTAAGGGTTCAACAATCATGCGCCATCCAAGGGTGTTTGCGATAAAGAGACGATCTATGTTAAGGAGACAATCTATGGAAATCAAGATGATTCAGGTTCCCCCTGAAAAACGGAAGGCGAAACCCACCGATGAATCGCAGTTGGGGTTCGGAAAGATCTTCACCGATCACTTTTTCACCATGCCCTGGCATAGCGATCGGGGCTGGCATGACCCCCTGATCGAACCCTACCGACCGCTTCAGCTCGAGCCGACGGCGATGTGCCTCCACTACGCCCAGGAGATCTTCGAGGGGATGAAGGCTTACCGGGGAAAGGGCGGCGCCCTCTTCCTGTTCCGGCCGTTAGAGAATATCCGGCGGATGAATGTCTCGGCGGAGAGGCTCTGCATGCCGCTGATGGACGAAGGGTTCTTCCTGGAGGCCTTGAAAAAACTGATCCTGCTGGATAAGGAGTGGATCCCGCACGGCAGCGGGACCTCCCTCTATATCCGGCCGACGATGATCGCCACGGAACCGGCCCTCGGCGTGCACCCGGCGCACGAGTACCTCTTCTTCATCATCCTGGGACCGGTGGGGGCCTACTACCCCGAGGGGTTCGCCCCGACCAAGATCTACGTCACCGAGGAGTACTGCCG
>Ga0210056_1002425_pt1 | contig 15681 bp, 12 predicted proteins | sample CryGeyCG2014_080_2_FD_183965 | JGI IMG/M metagenome (GOLD analysis project Ga0210056, IMG submission 183965) | Groundwater microbial communities from aquifer - Crystal Geyser CG07_land_8/20/14_0.80 (SPAdes) (version 2) | ecosystem: Environmental > Aquatic > Deep subsurface > Groundwater | place... | reverse complement strand
CTATTCTTTTAGCAAAGGAGGTTCTACTTCTTCAACCTCGATTTTTGGTTTGCCTCCTGTAATTTTTACCACATCTTTATCGAATTTGGAAAATTCTTTACCAGCTTTATTGTAAGCGCCGACGGTATCCGATAAATGACTGCCTAATCTTTTCATATACTCACTATAAACTGCTAAATGTCTTCCAAATCTTTCTACCTCTTTGATAATTTCCTGAGCTTTTTCTGAAATTTTTTGATTTCTCATTCCCTGCAAAACTGTCTGTAAATAAGCCAGAAAAGAAGTGGGAGAAACAACTATTACTTTTTTCTTACCAGCGTAATAAATTAAATTATTGGTTTCTTCGGCAATTGCTCCTACTTTGTTAATCAGTAAATCATAGTAAACAGCTTCAGAAGGAATAAACATAAAGGCGAAATCCATGGTATTTTCTTCTGGCTTGACATATTTTGCCGTTTCTTCAATTCTGGCTTTCAAATCGTTGATGAAAGCTGTCTCGTATCTTTTTTTCTCGCTCCCTTCTCTTGCCTCTAGAATTCTGTTGTAATTTTCCAAACTGAATTTGGAATCAACAGGGATTATTCTTTTGGCTACAAAAACCACCGCATCAACCATAGTTCCATCTCTGAAAGAATATTGCATTTGATAAGAGCCTGGCGGTAAAACATTTTTTAGAACGGTTTCTAAATAATATTCGCCCAGGATTCCTCTCTGTTTGGGATTGGCCAAAATGTTCTGAAGTTGTCGAAGTTGTTCAGTAAAACTAACAACTTGTTTATTGGTTTCGTCAAGCCGAGTTAATTTTTCGGTGACGTTAAGAATAACTTTCATGCTTTCTCCCAGCTTGTTATCCACTATATTGGTTAAATTGTTCATTTGCTGTTGCAGCATCAACATTCCATTTTCCGGTTTTTCTTCTTTTTTGCGGAACAACAAAAAAATAACCGCCACCAGTCCGACAATAACAACTCCAATAAGATAAAAGATTTCTTTAGACATTAAAATACATTATCATAGTTTCTCGAAAAAATCAATTATTTCGCTAAAATTTCAACTACGACAAAAATAATATAAATTCCGAGCAGAAAGAGGGCTTCTTTTTTGGTAATTTTGCGGTCGGTTCTGACGAAAAAGAAAAAAAATAGCGCCGAAAATATTAAAAAAAGTCGGGCAATAGCGAAGGGCGAAAAATCAACAATTTTGATTGGGCAAATGAAAGCTACTATTCCCAACACCAGGGTAGCGGTAATCACTATCCCTCCCATCAGGTCGCCTAAAATCATCCAGTCCTGGCCTTTTCTGGCTGCCTGGATGGTAAAAAAGGTTTCGGGTAAACAATTTCCTAATCCGACAATTAAAATTCCAATTAAACTTAAGGGTAAATGGAAAATCTGAGAAAAGAAGGTGGCTGATTTGACCATTCCTTCAGCGCCTACCAAAAGTAAAACAATTCCTCCAATAATTATTAGTAAATCTTTAAGAAAATTTTTGAAATTAATTGATTTTGGGGCATGGTCATAAATTTTAGAGAACCTTTCTTTCTTTGAAAAAAGCCAGGTAATATAGAAAAGGAAGCTTAAAATAAGTAAAATTCCGTCACCCCTGGAAAGTTGACCATCAAAAATTAAAAGCAAAGGTAAAACAGCAATGAAGATGGTAAAAAGAGAACTTCCCTGAACTGTCCGACTATTAGCAGTAATACCACCCTTGGAGATTAAAGCGGCTAAGCCAACCATAAGTGAAAGGTCAACAATATTGCCTCCGACTACATCGCCGAAAGAAAGCTCAGGGATTTTATTGAGAGCAGAGATTATACCAACAAAGAGATTTGGTATTGAAGCAGCAAAAGCCATCAAAAAGAAGGCAACAACAAATTCTTTTATTTGTAAAAATAAGGCAATTCTGGAGAGGGCCCCGATTAACCACTTACTGGAAAAAGTGAGGAGCAAACAAGAAATTAGAAAAATGATGATATTTGATAATAAAATCATTTTAGAAAGTATATTATTTCATAAATAATCCCTCCCAAAAATATTAGAATTAAAGGGTACACCAATAAATTTTTGATTTTTGATTTTTGATTTTTGATTTTTTTATGATACATTAACAAAATCAAAATTCCATCGATTCCCAGCATTGTTGCTCCGACAAAGGAGATGACCGGAATAAACTGTTTTACGCCAATTAAAAAAAGAACTAAAGGAATAAAACAGGTAATGGCGAAAGCTAAATTCTTTCCTATTTTTAGATCATACCAGAAAACTTTTTTTAAAGTTAGTCCTAAAGCAATAAAAGAAGTGAAAGTAGTTAAAAGGCCGAATAAGAATCCTAAAGAAACTATTCTATTACCTAAAAAATTTTTGAGACCTACCAAAGCCGATTCCGTTGTTTGAGGCCCGGTAATCCCCAAAATTAAATAGATAAAAAAGAGATAAACAAAAATTGGAATTAAGATGGCAATAGGAATTATTCTTTTGATTAGCTCTTTTTTTTCTCCCAGCATTTCTTCAACTTCCGGGATCAAAGCTGCTCCCCAGAGGGAAAAAAGAATGACGCCATAGGGTAAAAAGATTGATGACCATTGACTATTGACTATTGACCATTGACCTAGAAATAAATTTTCAATATTAATGAGATATCTTCCTCTCAGAAATATTAAAATTAGAACTAGAAAAAATAAAATCAATCCCCAGAATTCAACTTTGGCAATGGCTTTTATTCCAAAGAAAATTAGAATTGCTCCAGCCAAAAAATAAATTATTGTCCAAAAGAGATTTCCGCCACCAAAAATCGGTGAAAGCAATTCAGTTAAGAATTCTCCCCCGACAATTAAATAAGCCAAAATTGCTCCAAAGATTCCCAAAATTGCTGAAATGTAAGCTATCCTCTCACCCCAATTTCCTAAATAAATTTTGGCAAAACCAGGCAATCTTTTATAATCAGGAGTTCTTAAGGCCAATTCTCCAAAAAATTGATGAACCAAAATAACCAAAGCCCCCAAAACTAAAAAATAGCCAAGCATTACCCAAAAGCCAACTTTGAGAGTAATATAAGGCAGGGCAAAAAGCCCAACACCAATAATTGTGCCAGAGAGGGTGGCTATTGGATAAATATAATTTTTAAATGATTTTTGCATTTTGATTTTTAATTTTTGATTTTGTTATGAAATGCCATTTGGTGGCTTCAATTGAAATGACATTTAATAAACCGAAACCCAAAATTAATTGCCAGTCAAAAAAGGTTAAAGGTGCAGTTTTCAAAAGAGTTTGAAACGGAGAAAAATAAAGAGCGGATATCAGCATTAGAACTCCGAAAATCCAACTGATGATTAAAAATTTATTTGAAAAAGGGTTTATCTGCCAAAGATTTTTCCTTAAACTTTTGCAAGAAAAAACATAAAAGAGCGAATCGACACCTAATCCAGCAAAAATCACTGACCTAATATGAGAAATTTCATATCCCGAAAATTTTAAAAGCCAAAAAAATAATCCCAAAAGTAATAAATCAGTGAATATACCGATAATAAAAATTAAAACCTTCATTTCTCGAGTTAATAAGTGGGTTTTATGACCTACCGGTTTTTGTTCCATTACATCTTTTTCTTTTAGCTCAAAGGCTAAGGCAATATCGGGCAAACCATCTTCAATGAGATTCACCCATAAAATTTGAACTGCTGTCACCGGGAGAGGAAACCCAAATAAAAGGCTAGCTCCTATCAAAATTATTTCGGTAAAACTATCGGAAAGCAAATAAGTAATAACTTTTCGGATATTATCCAAAATTGCTCTTCCCTCTTCAACTGCTGCCACAATTGTTGAGAAACTATCATTGAGTAAAATTAAATCAGATGCTTCTTTTGCCACTTCAGTACCGGAACCCAAAGCTATTCCAATATCAGCTCTTTTTAGTGCCGGAGCATCATTGATTCCGTCGCCAGTCATTGCCACCACCTCTCCCCTTGCCTGCCAGGCTTCAATAATTCGAAGTTTATGTTTTGGTTCTACCCTGGCATAAATTTGAATTTTATCTAAAATTTTTTCAAATTCTCTGTCAGAAAGTTTATCTAAATTTATTCCCTCCAAAATATTCTCTTCACTTATTTTAAAACCAAGTTCTTCGGCCACTGCTTTCGCCGTTAATTTATGGTCGCCAGTGACAATAATTGGCCTCAATCCTGCCTGACGACAAATTTTCATTGCTTCCCTGACCTCCGGCCGAATCGGATCTTTCAGGGTGATAAAACCAGCAAAATTTAACTCGCGAATATGCACGAATTTACCACCAATTTCCTCGAATATTGATTCGCAATATTCGTGTCCAAATTCGTGAAAATTCGCGATTTTTTTATAGGCGCTTCCAACTACTCTTAATCCTTTCTGGGCTAATTCTTCTAATTTTTGCTCCAATTTTATCTTTTCCTCTTTTTTTAAATCAGATTTTTCTAAAATTTTCTCTGGGGTGCCGCAAACATAGAGAATATTTTCTCCATTTTCCTCATACAAAACAGCAGCAATTTTATTTTCTGGACTAAAAGGTAGTTCAGCAATTTTTCTCTTTTCAAACTCTTTTTTTCTATCGATTCCTGCTTCAATTCCGGCTTCCAAAAGTGCCTTATCGGTTGGTCTTCCTCTGATAATCCATTTTTCTTTGGGATATTGGGGATTTTCAATAAAGGCTTCGGAGGTTAAGGTAGCTGCTTTTAGGGCTAAAAATTTATCCCCTATCACTTCATCTACTTTCATTCTTCCTTCGGTTAAAGTAGCTGTTTTATCAGTCGCGATAATTGAGGTTGACCCCAGAGTTTCGGCAGCTACCAATTTTCTCACCAAACCTTTCTTTTGTAAAATTCTTTGCATTCCTAAGGCCAAAATCACTGTCATTGCCACCGGCAATCCCTCAGGAATAGCTGCCACTGCCACTGCCACAGCTGTCGTAAACATTTCGATAAACTTTCCGCCGGTGAGCATTCCTTCGATAAAAATTCCAAAACAAATTATTCCAATTATTATCCCAACAATTCTTGAAAAATGAGCTAATTTTTTTTGATAAGGCGTCTTTTCTTCTTTAGTTTCGCGAACCATCTCAGCTACCTTCCCAATTTCGGTTTGAAGGCCAGTCTCAGTAACTATAGCTTTTCCTTTTCCATCTTCCACTACACAACCCATATAAACCATATTATCTCTATCGGCTAAGGGCACCTCTTCTGGTAAAATTTCCGGTTTTTTCTTTGCCGAAAGCCACTCGCCGGTCAAAGCCATTTCATTAATTTTTAAATCATGACATTCAATAATTCTGCCATCAGCTGGAATTTTGTCTCCCGGGTTCAAAACGATGATATCTCCCGGGACTAATTCGGTAGAATCAACAATTTTGAGATTTCCTTCTCTTAAAACTTCGGCTTCATGTTTTACAACTTTTTTTAACGCCCGTAAGGTCTGAGAGGCCTTATTTTCTTGTAAGAAGCCAACAATGGTATTCAGAAAAACGGCGCCAAAAATAACAATGGCGTCAGTGTAATCTTTCAAAATCAAGGCGATAATTCCAGCGATTAGTAAAATATAAATCAGGGGGCTGCGAAGCTGTTCCAGAAATATTCTCAAGCGGGGTAAGAGTTTTTCCTCAGACAGTTTATTTTTACCAAATTCTCTTTGGCGAATCCTAATTTCTTTCTCATCTAACCCTCTTTCAATATCTGTCCTCGATAATTTCTCTACCTCCTCAATTCCCAAATTGTGCCAAAAAATTTCAGCCATTATTCTATCTTAACAAAAAATCAAATTTAATTGAATGTTTAGAATTAAATTTTAAAATTAATTTTTCTAAAAATTAATTTTTTTATTTCACCTACTTTACTTCCCTGTCTACAAAAGCGTACGATCGTACGCTTTTGTAGAATTTCTTTTCTTTTATACTTTTTTACTCTCAGGATTTATTTTAAGTTGAAATACTTTTTTAATTCTTCTTCCCCAGTAATTTTTTCAACGACTAAAAATCTTATGTCTCCCCGAAATTCCAATTTCCAGAGTTTTAACAAAGCCATAATTTCTTTTTCCATATCATAATGGAAAATCCAAACACTTTTTTGAAGTTCCACAAATCCAATCCATTTGAGTTCCCTCCTTAAAAAATCTCTATCTTTCCGGCTCATTTCTGGAATATCAAAAATAATTAGCCGCCATTTCCCATCCCATTTCTCATTCTCTAATTTTTTCCAAAGAATAATTTTAATGAGTTCAATTCTCCCTTTCGATGTTAACTCCCAACCTTTCTCGGTTTCTTTAATGTATCCCCTTTCTCTCAAAGAATAAATTCTTTTTTGAATTAATTTTTCTCGCTGTGATTTTGAGAGCGAAGGATAAGAATATAAAGAAAAACCTTTGGTTAAACGACGAGGATCAAAAATAATAGTCAAACTTAATTCAACTAAATTTTTTAAAGTTTCACTTAAATAACTCAAAAATTTTTCAGTGAATCCTCCTTTTTTGATTCTTCGCATATGATAATCTCATAATTCGTACGATCGTACGGATTAAGAGAATATAGTAATTAAACTGTCGGGCACCCGATCGACGAAATCGATTTAGGGTGCCGCCTGTGGGATTTGAACCCACGATCTCCAGGATGAGAACCTGATGTCCTAGGCCACTAGACGAAGGCGGCAATTTCTTTTTTTGACCTTCCCTCGTCAATTGTATCAAATTGAAAGATTTTTTCAATGGGCTTCGATCACTCAAAACTGCAATTTTTTAAGGATTGAGACATCTCCACTAAATTTAAATCAAAAATTGTTCCTACGGCAACCGCCGAGAGAGCAGCGTAAATTTGTTCTTTTCCGAAAAGTTTTTCTAACCAAACCGGAACGATATTCCCTTTATAATTGACTTTAAAATTGGTTCCTTCATTTACCCCGTTAGAAACTTCGAATTGTTTCTTTAATGATTCAATATTATTATCACGCTTGTCTTCGAGGTTTCTAACGGGGTTTACCCTGACATCGCTGGCTCTCAAATCCGCTCTTTCACCAAACCCAAAAGTTAAAGTTTTTAGATTTGTTACATCATTAATCTCCCTGACGGTTTCGTCATCGAAATTTAAAATTAAGTTGGTTTGGGCCGGTAATGTTTTAGCCAAAAAAGTCACTTCTTTTACCTCTTCTTTTGCGCCGCCGAAGAATTCTTTGTCATAAGGAATATCACCAACAGGGGTGACGACCAAAATTGCCCTGGGAGAATTCTTTAAAAAGAATCCAAATTTTTTTATTTCTTTATCTCCAACCTCAAAAACCAAAATCTCATTCCCAATTCTAAAATGGGAACTTAATACCTTTAAAATAGCTTCTTTAGCTAAAAATCTGCCATTACCACTAACAACGATAACTGATGGCTTTTTTAAAAGAAAGATTAATTTATTCATACCCCGTAGAAGAATTTCGACTATTAATAAATATATCCAGGGGGTCGAAATTTTCTATAATAATTGATTAACAAAATTGATCTTTGGTATGCCCTCCGTTGCTTTTGGGTTTTTCTAAAGAAAAACCCAGTCGAAATTTCTCTACGGGGCATAATCAGGTGGAATCTGCCAATAATGAATAATATATTCGGATAGCGCATGGAAGATTGGGACGGCGGAATATTCGGCAGTTTTTGTCTCTGGATTATCGAGTTTTATTAAAATTAAAAATTTAGGGTCAAAAGCCGGAGCAAAACCAACAAATGTTTGAATGGATTTATCGGGTGAATATACCCCACCTTCGGCGACCTGAGCCGTTCCGGTTTTCCCGGCAATATAGTATCCGGGAATTTTAGCGCTTTTGGCAAAACCGTTTTCAACAACGCTCACTAACATCGCCGTTAATTGTCGCGAAGTTTTTGAAGAGATAATTGATGAAGAAATCTCCGGCTCAATTTCATTGAGTAAAGTTCCATTTTCAAGAATTTTCTCCACCAGATAGGGTTTGATAAGTTTGCCGCCATTGGCGATGGCACAATATGCCCGGGCCAGTTGAATCGGAGTCATTTCGATTCCCTGACCAAAGGAGGCGGTAGCAAAATTTATTTCGTAACCCTTTTTAAATTCTTCATTTTCAGAATAAACCTCTGGGAGGTCAATTCCGGTTTTTTCAAAAAATCCAAATTTTTTAATATAGTTTAGAAAAAGTGCTTCACCTAATTGAGTTTCCGCAAAAACCGCTCCGGTATTAATTGATTTTTCTAAAACATTAGTCATTGTCAGCTCTCCGGGATATGTTCTTTTGGCATAATTATCAATTTTGTATCCGCCAATTTTTATTTCTCCCGGGTCATGATAAGTTGTTTCGGGGGTGATTTTTCCTTCATTTAGGGCGCCAGCCATGGTCATTGGTTTAAAAACCGAACCCGGTTCAAATAATTTTTGGGTGACAGAGTTTTTAAAAATCTCTAAATTTTCTTCTTTGGCATATTTCTCATACTGATTCGGATTAAAATTGGGAAAATGAGCCAGGGTGAGGATTTTCCCCGAAATAGGCTCTATGACGATAATTTGACCTGATTCGATTTCTAAATTTTCTTTTGCTTCTTGTAATAATTTTTCTGCCTTAAATTGAATATTGTAATCAATTGTCAAAATTAAATCCTGACCCTTTTTCGCCTCGGCATCTTTTGCATTTTCCAAAATGTCATTAAAAAATTCCTCTAAGCCATACTGTCCTATCCCTTCTGCTCCTAAAAAACCAATCGCTTGAGAAGCCAGAGTTTCCTGAGGATAATATCTTACTTTTTCTTCTTCTAAATATACTCCCTCAAATTTCGATTTTTTCAAATCATCTACTTCTTTTTGAGTTAGTTTTCTTTTGAGCAGCGAATAAAAATTATCCTTTTTTAGTTTCTCTAAAACCGAATTTTTGTCTAAGTTAAGAATTTGGCTTAAGGCCTCGGCCGTTTCTTCAGATTTTTCGATTCCTCTTGGAGAAGCAAAAACGAATGGCAAATCTATATTAATTGCCAGAGGTTCCCCACCTTTTAAAAAAATCTCTCCCCTTTCAATTTGAGTTTTCTGAAAAGAGCTATGAAGACCCTGAGATAGGGCTTTATAGAAATCTCCTTTTAAAATTTGAAGAAAAATTAAGCGCGAAATTATAGCCGCTCCAAAAACAAGAAAGAGGAAAAAAATTAAATTTATCCGCCAATTCTTCATTTACGCGAGCGCCAGCGAAGCGTGGAGATGAAACGATAGTTTCATCGACTTAATTCATTGAGCGTGGTAATACAAAGTTACTTAGAAGTTACGACCGTGCTTTCTAAAATTTGGAGGTATTTTACTTGGCTTGCATTGGCTTTGACGAAATTTTCGCCGATGAGATAATTTTCAATATTCGCCAAAGAGTTTGATTTTGAAAACTCAATTTCTAAAACTTCATTCTCCTTTGAAAGTTTTTCTAATCTTTCTTCGTAATCTCCAAGAAGATAAATTTTTTGGGTCAAAGTTCCTACCTGAAAAATATAAAAAATTAAAAGAACCAAGAAGAAAATTAAATTTATGACCCAAATAATTGTCAAGATATCTCTTTTAAAAATGATTTGCCCTGGTTGATTTAAACTTAAAGTATAATTCATGGTATTTGAGTGGTCATTTACCGAGCTTCTATTTATAGAAGGGAAGGTTAAGAAGAGAACGAAGTTCTCTTCGCCTATACGCCTAACTCTTTAAGACGCTCCGCTATATCCCCTACTTCGTTTTCAGTCTTTTCTTTATATTCTCCCCACTTTTTCTCGTCCCAAATTTCAATTCGATTAAAAACCCCGGCGATGATCACTTTCTTTTTTAAAAAGGCATATTCTTTTAGATAATCGGGAATTAAAATCCTACCCAAATTATCAAGATTGACTTCCATCGCTCCGGTTAACATTAGTCTGGCAAACCCCCGGGCATCGGATTGGGATAAGGGCAGTTGACTTAATTTTTTAGCTAAAACCAGCCACTCTTTCGCCGGATAAAGGAAAAGACATTGATCTAGTCCACGAGTAATAAAACCCTTTTTCTTCAAAAGTTGCCGAAACTTTGGCGGTATGGCTAATCTTTTCTTTTCATCTATTGAGTATGTGTATTCACCAATAAACATGGCACTTTTCCACAGAAATGTAGGGTTTTCCCATAGTTATCCACAATCCCCCACCTATCTTCACTTTATCGCACTTCATCACCCTTCGTCAACCTAAAATAAAAAGGACCCTAAAATGAATATAAATTTCTACTTTATGCACATTTTATCCACAGAACAAATAAAAAGCTTCGCTATCGCTAGCAAAGCAAAGAAAAGAAAAGGCGAAGAGAACTTCGTTCTATTCTTTAAGGATTAATTATTAATTTAAATTCCTCTGGCTCTATCTCTACTTTATATCCTCTTTTTAGTTTGTCAGACAAAATTGCTTCGGCTAAGACATTTCCAAGTTTATCTTGAATTACCCTTTGCATCTTTCTTGCTCCAAAAGTCGGGTCGTAACTCAATTCAACAATTTTTTCTTTCAAAACGGGAGTAATGATAAATTCAATTTCTTTTTCCGCCAAACTCTTTTTTATTTTTTTAAGTAATAATTCAGAAATATCTAAAAGATTCTCTTTACTGAGGGGTCCAAAAACTACTACCGCATCAAATCTGTTTATCAACTCCGGCCGGAAAATTCCTTCCTTGAAGACAAAATCCAGAAGTTTTTCCTTTACTTTTGACCACTCGGTCTTTTGTTTTAATGCCTCCAAAATTATCTGGTAGGCGGCATTGGAAGTAGCGATAATGATTGTGTTTTTGAAGCCAATTTTCCGGCCTTGACCATCGGTTAAATGCCCTTCATCTAAAACCTGCAAAAACAAATTCAAAAGATCGGGATGAGCTTTTTCAAATTCATCTAATAAAACAAGGGAAAATGGGTTTTCCGTCACAGGGGTCGTCAAAATCCCTTCCTCTCCCCTTTTTCCTAAAAGCCTTTTTATGTCTTCTTTGTTTTGAAATTCAGACATATCTAACCTTACCATTTTATTTTCCGAACCAAAATAAATTTCCGCCAGGGCTTTTGCGGTTTCGGTTTTTCCCACACCGGTAGGCCCCAGGAACAAGAATGAACCCATCGGTCCTTTTCTGACTGAGATCTCTGCCCTGGCTCTCCTCAAGGCAGCCGAAACCTCATTAACTGCCTCCTCTTGGTTAATAATTCTCTGATGGATCAAATTTTCCAAATTCAACAAAATTTCCCTTTCTTTAATTTCGATTTCTCCGACTGGAATCTGAGTTTTTTGCGAAACAACCTTTGAGACATGTTCTGACGAAATAATTTTTTCCCCTCCTTGAGAAACATAAACCATTACTTCCTCTATTAAATCCATCGCTTTTTCCGGAAAGGGAATTGCTTGGAAATATTTGTCGCAAAGCGAAATTATATTTTTGATTGCCGGATAGGAAATAAGGATTTTGTGTTGTGATTCTAATTTCAAAGCCAAATTTTCCAAAAGCCTTAAGGTCTCTCTTTGAGAAATTTCCGAGACCTCAACTTTCTCAAAAAGATTTAAAATCGATGAATTTTGCTCAATGTTTTGGTGAAGTCCTTCAAAGGTTGTTATGGCCACGATTTGAAATTGTGGTAATGCCAGATACTGAGAGATAACTCCGGAAATATCAATTTTTCCGGGCTGAGGAATTCCTGGCAATCCAATAAAGTTATGAAATTCATCGATGACCAAAATCACATTTTTAGCATAAACAACCTCTCTGAAAATTCGATCCAAAATTTCCTCAACTTCTTCAATGCTCTGAACCTGGGCCAAAAGCGACGACAAATCCAATTGGACAATCCTTTTATAATTTATTTCTGGCAAACTTTTTCCTAAAACCGATTTTTCAGCCAACGCTTGAATCATGCTTTTCCTTCCGCTGCCTGCCTGACCCACTATTAACACATCATTATTAGATTCCCTCCTTGACAAAATCCTCTCCATCTCCTTAATTTCTTTTTGATGTCCGATTATTTCTAGAAATCCCTGCCTTTTTACCGTTTCGGTCAAATCAATTGAAAATCTATCTAAAGTGAGTGTATAACCGGCCGCCCATTCTTTTCCGATTGACCCAATTTTCATTAAACTTTCAAGTTCCCAAAATCTTTTCTGCTCTTCAATTTTTTCTTCCAAATTCTCAAGCCACCAGGTTAAATTCTCAATGTCTTCAAATTTCAAATTCGCCTCAATTAAAATTTTCTTGAAAATCAAATCATTTTTAGCCAAAGCAGTGATTACATCGCCTATTTCAACTCGTCGATGAGCTTCGCTCATCTCCACGCTTCGCTCGGCTTCGCCTCGCTCGTGTCTCTGGTGGCCCTTTTCTTGAGCAATTTTTAAAGAATCAAGAATCGTTTCTTGAAAATCTTCAGAATAAATCTGTTGACGTCTGACGTCAACATTTGTCGATTTTAAAATTTTGAAATGAGGTTCTAATATTTTTTTAATTTCTTTTGGGCTTAAAAGTGCTCGAGCAAAGACAAAATTTAATTTTGGATTCTCAGATATCAGAAAATAAAATAAAATGGAAGAATTAATTTCGGAAAGTTTTTTTGATTGAGCAAATTTGATAGAGCTATCAACTGCTTCGGCAACCTCAAAACTTAAAAACTCAGCTAAATTGTATTCATCGGGCCTATTAATAGCTTCCTCAATTTTTGCTCTAAGTCTCGGTTTTTTAAGTTTCGAATTGAAAAAAGATTCGGATAACCAATTGATGAGAGTAAAAGCTAAAAAGATTAAAGCTAATCCTTTTAATTTTGAGGCAGGATATTTTTCAAAAATTAAAAAATAAAGAAACAACCCAAAATCAAGGATAAATAAAATCAAAAAGAGCTTCTTTAAAGTTCTTGCCCATCTAAAAACTGGGTTTCTTTCCCACTTCACCGCTTGAAAAATTGCTGCCTCCCTTAGATTAAACATGCTGAACGCAGTGAAGCACCCCGCCCTCTATGCTATATGTATTAATTTTCCTATGCTTAGAGGGCGGGGTTTCGCTTCGCTTAAATTATAACTTTAGAGCCAAAAATTAATCCAGCGATTAAAAGAGCCGGTAAAATCAACCAGCCAAAAAATACTATTGCACCAACAAAAAGGATAAGAATTTCGTAAATTAGACCAGAAATTATCAAGAATATTCTCAAAATCGCCCCAATAATTCTTGATATTAAATTGGAAACCCAAACCTCGAGATATTTTCCGATGTCAAAACCTCTAGGATAAAACCAAATATATCTTCTCCAGGGAGAAAATAAAGTTTTTAGTAAAAGGGGGATTGAAAAATAAAAAAAGCCAAACCTTAAAAAATTTTTCTCGGCTTTCAAGATATCTTTTGGGATATCAAAAAATTGCCACGAAAGCCACTGCCAAAAAATATTCTGCGTTTCTGTTTCTTCCATTTAATTTATTTAATGTTAATCTCTCAAGAGTTTAATTCCCAAACCTGAAATTTGAGCGCCGCCAAAAATTAAGATCCAAACCAACGTTGACCAAACAAATAAATTTAAAATTTTTGGAAGAGTATCAAGAGGTAATATTCCCTTCAATTGTTCACCGATCATTTTTCCAATTTCTTGCTGGAACGCTTCCGGACTGAGAGGCAATTTCCCTTTTTGGGAAAGCGGGGCTTGAGTTACCATTTCCTCAATATTGAAAAATTCGGGGGCAGATGATTTTCCGGTAAAAATATTATAAGAAGAATACAAAGCCCAAATTATTATTGCCAGTCCAAAAGCCAATAGAACCCAGCCAAAAATTTTCATAAATTTCATATACCCGAGTTATAATGAAGGCGAAGAGAACTTCGTTCTCTTCTCTACCTTTTTTAAACCTAAATAAAATTCATAAACTAAAAAGTCAAACCTATGAAAATTCCAATTATCAAATTCCAAATCTCAAATAAATTCCACCCCGCCCTTTCATCGAAATTAAAAAGATGAAAGGGAACGTTATCCAATAGAAAGGGCGGGGTCGGTCATTGGAATTTATTTGTTATTTGGTGCTTAGAATTTGGAATTTAAAGTGGTGGGACTTCCCGCCATTCGGGAAGATGACTAGTAATGAAAAGGTGATAGGTTTGGGTATCGGTTCTACCAACATTGTCAGTAATTATCAAAGTAATATTGCCGGAATTAGCGTCAACCTTTTTGAAATTGACTAAGGGCTTTTGGAGAGTACTTCTCGAAGGAGTGCCATCTTCAAATGTCCAGTGAAAACTGGTAATTGAACTCGCTCCCTCAGATGGTATAGAAAGCCGGGTGCCATCTACGCTTCGGAAATAAACCAAGACATCTTCCGGAACTTTAAATCCCTGGCAATTCTTCCAATTGGTGCCGTTTAAAGAACATTCAAAGTCGGCAATGGCATCCTGGCGGACATAAAAGCTATGGGTAATGGAAGAACTCAAGCCGCCAGTATCTTCAACTTTTAATTTAACCTCATAGAAATTCGAGACTGGCAGAGATGGTAAGGTAAGGTCGCAAATTCCTGAACAGGTCAAATAAGGATCCTGCCAGGGAGTGCCGTCTTGATAAAAGATTGACCAAATAGATTTTGATATATTATCATCAGGGTCAGTTGATTGATTTAAGATTTTATAGATACAATTTCGGTTATAGGCAATCCAATTGGCGCCGCACTGGCCGCCGGGTTGACATCCTGAAGCATCACAAGAAATAATGGCAGTCGGAGGACGATCAATCGGTGTGGGAGTATTTACTGTTACCGAAGCGCTTCCCACATTATCCGTTTCATTGCTCTCGTCTATCACATTGGCGCTGTCCACCTTAACATAATAGATATGCGTCCCTGCTGTTGCTATCGTCAACCCTGTTTTGTCCGCAAGCGTCAGACTGGTTCCAGCCGCTAAAGAGGTTATTGACCATGTTCCTTTACTCGTACAAGTCTGCAAGGATGGGTCACAGTCTAAATATAATGTTGCGCTAAAGGCTCCCGCGTCTTTATCCCCCGCATTCTTGATGACCGCGCCAACGCTGTGAGAAACTCCTGCATCAAAAGTGGATGGGGTGGCGGTAACGCTCGTTACTGTTAAATTGGGTTTGCTGGAAACGCAGGTTACTGAATCAACTGTGGCAGTCGGACAGGACACTGCCGGAGATTTGCCATCGGTTACTGAAAGCCCTATCTGGATGCCTGAAACAACACCTGAAGGCGCTGTCCAGGCAAAAGAAGTTGCAGACGAAGTGCTTGGCGTTCCTGCTGAAGATGTCCAGGAGTAAGTCAAGATGTCCCCGTCCGCATCGCTTGCCGCGGCTGTAAATGTCTGCGCGGTTCCTTTGCAAATATCTATTCCGTTTGGACTGATAGAAACGCAGGTCGGCGGGCGGTTGACACCGAAATCGGCATTGACTGTCTTAGCAGCATCCATTGTTACAACACAGGTTCCTGTTCCAGAGCAGCCGCTGCCAGACCAGCCGCTGAAGATTGAGCCGCTTGACGGACTGGCGGTTAAGGTGACGCTGGTTCCCTGGTTGTAGTTGGCTGAACAAGTTGGGCCGCAGTTGATGCCTGACGGACCGGAAATGATCGTGCCTGAGCCGGTTCCTGATTTGGTGACTGTTAGGGTGTAATTCGCCGGACAAAGATTAGTAGGGTTCCTTGGCGGCCACACACCGCAATCTACACAACTTCTACACCCAA
>Ga0210056_1002420_pt1 | contig 15694 bp, 14 predicted proteins | sample CryGeyCG2014_080_2_FD_183965 | JGI IMG/M metagenome (GOLD analysis project Ga0210056, IMG submission 183965) | Groundwater microbial communities from aquifer - Crystal Geyser CG07_land_8/20/14_0.80 (SPAdes) (version 2) | ecosystem: Environmental > Aquatic > Deep subsurface > Groundwater | place... | reverse complement strand
ATGCAGCATTTTGCTTATCATACTCATCGCATTAACTCCGGCAATCGAAGCTTGCCTGTATCAGGCAGAAACGTGAAAATAAAAACAAGAATGCCTCCTGAAGAGGCGGCAAGAGAAAGACTCTCGCGCTTGACACGGCCTGCCAAATGAAGATGCAGATAGAAAGAATAAAAAAACCAGACACCGGCCATACCCAGAAACAGATGCGATTCCCATTGCACTGGAATACCCCACCCTGCATACGACCATAGAGCGCCGAAAAACATGCCTACAGAATGCAGCGCGAAGCCTGCTATTATCATATTTTTGATTAGAACCTGCCCTGAGCCCTTTATTTCATTGCCGGAAAACGTTCCGGCAATAAGCATCCATAGAGAAAGGGCCGCGGAACACATGTAAGCCGCCCTCGCCAGGGATGATAAAACGGAAAACAGATGTGCGAAGAGGGAATTGGTCTTTACAAAAGAGGTATAGATGTCGCCGGGAAAAAGGAGGGTAAAGATGGATATTGCCACGGAAAGGATCCCCACGGCGACGCCGGATCTCTCGTCCTTCCTTGCGTAGAGATAGAGTGTAATGATGGCGACAAAAAGCGATATGAGATAGGGCTCCTGGAAGAGGCAGAGGAGGGGCCAGTTGTAGTAAATCCTCACGACGGCGGACAGAAACACTAAAGCGGCGGCTGTCAGGTAAAAGACATTCCTTACCGTCTTCCATCCTGCCAGAGCGGCAACGATTGTCGGCATATAGAGCACGCAGCCCAACAAGAAGAGATTATGAATAAGTCCTTTCATTGTTTCCTTAATCTTTCTTCGATGTTGCCGGCCATCTCCTCAAAGGGCCGGCGTCTTACACGGTGGGGCAGGGCAAATTGAGCGGCGTATTCGACATCCTCCCTGACGACCTCTTTTCTTCTTCGATAGGCGCAGATCGTCCTGGCTACCTTCTGCATGATGATATCTGCCCTATGGCCGTCAACACCCACGTCAAGACAGATATGGACGATCTCACGAAGCATAGCCTCATCTATTTCCACCTGCTGTGAGTATAGCTCGGTGGCCTGCCTGATCGATTCTACCAGCTTTTTTGATTCATCCTCCCATCCCTGGACAAAGGCAACAGGATTTTCATCAAACTTTGAGCGGCGTTTGATAATCTCAACCCTGAGAGAGGGATCGCGCAGTCCCTCGATATTCACACATAATCCAAATCGATCCAGGAGTTGAGGCCTCAGTTCCCCCTCCTCCGGGTTCATGGTCCCCACAAGGATGAAGCGGGAGGGATGAGTAAAGGAGACGCCCTCGCGCTCGACCGTATTCACCCCCATGGCCGCAGCATCTAAAAGTACATCCACCACATGGTCATCGAGGAGGTTGACCTCATCCACATAGAGAATCCCCCGATGCGCTGCTGCCAATATCCCTGGCTCCATCCTCTTTTCTCCCTTTTTAAGGGCATGCTCAAGATCCATGGTTCCCACAACCCGGTCCTCGGTAGCGCTTATAGGAAGATCGATTACCCTTATCTTTCGCCTCTCAACCTCAAACTCCTCGCCCCTCTCAAGTCTTTCCCGGCAGGGGGGGCACATGAGATTCTTGTCCCCTGGATGGCACTGAAATGGGCAATTGGCGACTACCTCGATTTCAGGTAAAATTTCTGCTAAAGCCCTGACCGCAGTTGATTTCGCTGTTCCTTTCTCCCCCCTTATCAGAATCCCTGAAAGGGTTGGATTGATCACGTTCAAGATCAATCCCTCCTTCATCTTCTCCTGTCCCACAATGGCGACAAAGGGGTAAATGATCTTATCTCTCATATATCTTCCTTTCCTGTAACTACTCAGGTTGTCAGGTTCACGGTTCACGGTTCAGGGTTGGCTTGCGTTCTTCATATTTCATTAGTCTAACCTTGAACCCCTGGCCCAGACCTGGCTTCCCTATCCCATTGGGTATAAACGTTCAGCGTAGCATTCAGTGCGATAGTACCAAGAATGCATATCAAGTCGCGCCAGGGCAGGCGTGAACCCCTGAACCTTGAACCTGAGTATCAATCTTTATCGCTCTTTAACCTTGAACCCTTGAACCTTGAACCCTTGAACCGTGAACCCCGGAACTTTGAACCTGAATGCTTCAAACCCCTTGCCTCCCAAGCTTCGCCTTTACCTCTTTCATTATCTCTCCCCAGTTCCCCACATCTTCGGAAGTCAGGATGTCTATGGACCCGCCCTGGAAATCGCCCTGAACATCGCCCATTCTGTCCTCGATCCACCCCTCGATCTCCAGGTAGTGTTCTTTGAGCTGTTCGAACACCTCAGGATCCGCAGCCCATAGACCGCGGCTTTCGGCCTCAAGCAGCCTGCGGCCGATCTCCTCCAGGGCCCAGGGATTGTTCTCCTCAAAGAACTTCCTGTTTTCTTCATTCAAGACAAATGTCCTGGTAATATCGTCAAATATCCAGTCATCCACCTCCTGGGTTGTTGCCTCCCAGCCATAGACCCTGCCGACCCGCATGGAGATATCCCCAGCCCCTTTGTAGCCGTGTCGTTTCATCCCCTCGATCCATTTAGGATTGAGAAGCTTGGTCCGCACCACCCGGCGCACCTCATCAGCAAGGTCTCTAACCTCCACATGCTCCGGTTCTCTGGTATCACCGTAATAGGTTCTAACCTCTCTGCCCGAGAGGTTCCTTGCAGCGGCAGTCATTCCCCCGTGGGTGCCGAAGTAACAGCAGCAGCCGAAGAGGTCATATTCATCCGTAACCACCTTGTTGAAAGTAACATCCACGGTTTTCAGACTATGGATCAGTTGCTGTTGCGATTCCTGTCCGAAAACGCCTTTGCCATAGGCATAGCCGTTCCAGTAGACGAAGATGTCGGCCAGGTCGGCCTCGTCCTTCCAGGCCGAGGCATAAACCGCCAGGTTCACTCCGGGCATGTAGGTTCCAGGCTTAGAAGAAAAGATACGGAGTGTAGCATTCCGCCAGGATACCTTGTCTGATACATCCTCACCGTTTGAATCTATCTGCATAAGGGCATGCTTCCTCACGAAATTCATCTCAACGGGTTCATCCAACGAGGCCACTGCCTGGACGGCCTCATCGATCAGGTCTGTGCAATTGGGGAAGCTGTCCCTGGTAATCCCGGAGACGCGGATGGTCACATCTATCCGGGGCCTGCCCAGCTCTTCTAGGGGGATAATCTCAAACCCCCGCACATGGCCGTTGGAAAGCCAGGTAGGCCTGACCCCTAAAAGATACATGATCTGGGCCATGCCCTCGCCGTCAGACCACATGATGTCACTACACATCCAGTAGATGGCCACATTTTCAGGCGCTTTTCCTTCTTCTTTTTCATGTTTTTCTATAATGGCATTGGCCAGTCTTTCTCCCACCTTATAGGCGGCCCTGGTAGGAACCCTCTCTGGGTCAAGGGAGTAAAAATTCCTCCCTGTAGGCAGCACATCGTCTCTTCCCCTGGTAATCAGTCCTGATGGGCCGGCCGGGATATAACCGCCGTCAAAACCATGGAGCAGCGCCTCCGTCTCTTCTGAGGCTTCTATTCTGGAGTTTAGATCAATGATCCGGTCATAGATTAAATCGAGCTTGTTAAGGTGACTTTCATCCCTTAACCGTTCCTTAAGTATCTCCTTGCACCTCTTTTTCAGGTTCCCATCCTCTGTTCCCAAAACCTCCTTGATAACGGATTTACTTAAGAGATCGACCTCTTCCAGTAACTCCCCGTGGCTCTTCTGAAAATGAGGGTTAACCGCTCCCTGATCCATCAGAAGATCGTGGATATCGAGGCCCATTAACCCGCAGATGATCTTACGGAGCGAGATCTCTTCGCCTGCATCATACCTGAGGATGGAGTTGATGAAATCGATGCGTCTATCCCCAAGAGCCAGCTCCCCGAAGATGTGCATCCCATCCTGTATCTGGGTATTTCTGGTGAGGCTCAGGGCCTCATGAGCCCTCTTTGCCACCTCGGAAAAAGGCATCTCATCGGTAAGCCTGATCTCTTTATCCAGATTGGTCTTTCTTATCAGATCCATGATCAGATGTTCCAATGCATGGGCGCGTCCCTTTTCGCTGATCTTGGCCTGTTCATATTCGCCTAAATAGCGCCCAAGTTCCTCCAGCTCAGAATATCGGGGTCATGGAGGATCTTGCATACCCTGCCATCGCATTTTGGCCCGGCACAGCCCCGCTTGGGCTGGACACAGACCACGGCATTGCCGTATCTTACACCCGTTACCAGTATCTTCCCTTCATACACCATGGCAGCCGGCACACCGTTTACCTCTTCTCCGGGCGGGTTCCCCCATGCCTCGCTCATCCTCTTTTTTACCCTATCCGGAAAGGTCTCCCACCAGCGGAGGTATTCATCCAGCGGGACAAGAGAGAGGGCGCCACCCTTGTTTACAATCTCATCAACGGTGGTCCACCTGAACTCAGAGATAGCCTTTCTATCCATGATGGTCTGGATCAACCCCTTCCCATCACAAGGAGGGTCTTCGATGGTATAGCCCTTCTCCTTCATGACGTGAAGGATACGGGCCACGCTCTCAAGGGTATCGAGATGCGCCCCTGCCCCCACTGTTGCCTCCACTGAGGCGCAGGGGTTATTGTGTAGAACAAATGCCACCCTTCTCTCCTCTCTGGGCTTATCCCTCAGATCTATCCATTTCTTTACCCTCTCAGCCAGCCGGCCGCACCTTTCTCTGATAGGCATCCTTTGTTCCACTGTAGCGCCGGTATCATTATCGTCGGACCTCCTGGCTGCTCCGATAATGATCGGTTCGATCACCCCCTCAAATTCAGGCATGGCCACTGACCAGCTTATGTCTGTACCCAGTCCCTGGGCATCTGCCTCCCATTCATCAATGCTCTTGTGATAGGAGGTGATGGGCTGAAATACGGGCACATCCAAACCCTTTAATATCCCCACTCCGGAGGTGGCGATCTTTGTATCGGAGGGGTCATTTCCCTGAGCGCTTCCCAGAAAAAAGGACTGGAGTTTGATCAGGGCATCTATCCTTGGCCTTCCATCCCCTTTCAGAAAGACCTCTTTGACCACCTCGCCGCTCCCTTTGGTTCCCAGTCCCTCATCCCTGACGCTATAAGAAAATGCCGGGATCACGTTTAAACCCCTCTTCTCCAGCTCCTCGATAAGGGCATCCTCCACCTCAAGATTGTCGTTTACCCAGTAGTGGCGGGAGAAGAGTATACCTACTGTGGGTCTTGCCCTGGGCTTATACCAGGCCAGATAATCCTCCACGGTCTCAAAGTAGGTGGCGGCCGCCGGATGGTAGAGCCCCTCCCAGGGGACCTTTTTAGCCGGATCAAAAGAGATATCAAGGCCCGCTGCCTCGCTTGCTATGTAACGAAGCATATTGGCAAAATTCTCCTCTCCGCCAAAGGTAATGTAGCTGTAACAAGCAGCAACCACCTCTGGCCTGACCGTGGAGAGGTACCAGAACGACGGATCGTGACTTACGCAGACAATGGGGATCTTTTGTCCTATCTCTTTTAATCTCTCCTCTGCTTTCTCCCAGAAGTTCTCGGAGGAGGAGCGATAAAGCAGAATGGCATCCGCCCCCTCAAGCTCCTCTATGACCTCCTCTACCTTTAAGGGATCGTTTTCTAGTGCTTGGGAGGAGAAAACCTTTAAATCTAAAAAGTCCAGCTTCTTGCAGGCACGCACCAGCATGGTGATGTAACTGTTCTGCATAATGGTTCTAATCTTCATTCTAATCTTCATGGAATCTCTCCTTTCATAATAATTTCGAGCACAGTGCGCTGAGTTCCCTGGCCTTCAGGTTCTCGATCTTGAAATATTCGGCCCCCAGGGCATCGGCAATTCTTTGGGCAAGGCCGAAACTTATGATGCCCTGATCCTCGGTATCCACCACGATATACTTGGCCCTTTCCTCAAGGGATAATCTGTGGGCAAACTCCATCGCTTCTAAGTATGGTTTTTGGTCTCCCAGAGCGACATTGGCCTTCCCGTCGGTGATCAGGATGACCAGAGGACGGGCAGTTGGCTCCTTTAGAAAATGGCTGTGAAGGATCTGGTCCGTCTTGACTAAGGCATCGGAGAGGGGAGTCCGTCCGCCAACAGGGAGGTCTTTAAGTAATTTGGCCGCCAGTTCAATTGAATTGGTGGGAGGAAGGAGCACCTCGGCCTTCTCCTTGCGAAAGGCGATGAAGGAGGCACGATCCCTTTTCTGATAGGCATCGAGAAGGAGGGACATGATCGCCCCTTTGGCAGCCTCCATGCGATTTTGAGCCCCCATGGAGCCACTGGCATCGACCACAAAGAGGATGAAGTTTCCAATCCGTCTCTCCCTTAGCTTCTCCCTGATATCCTCTTCTTTTATGCTCACAGCCAACCCATCCGCCTTCTCCCTCACTTTCTGATAGGGGGCTGCGGCCCGGAGCGTGGCATCCAGGGCCAGGTCATTGTTCTTCCTCTGAAGCGTGCTTTTTACGTAACGGCCCTGCTTCTGCGCGGTTCTGGTTCTGGAGCGTTTGCCGGAACCTCTCCTCAATGTCCTATCCTTATCAGAGGCAATAGGTTTTACCCTGAACGTTGAACCAACAGCAAAGACCTTCTCCGAGACTTCCCCCTTTTCCCTTTCGGCCGTCTCTCCCCCTGAGGGATCGCTTACCTCCTGGGGAAATTCCTCTCTGGGGAAATCTCTATCTCCCGAACCTTCGTGCCCTTCCCTTTTCTCAGGTTCAGGCTCAGGTTCAGGCTCAGGCTCCGGATTCTCCTCCTCTCTCTGCTGATCCTCCTTTGGCTGGGGAGGCGGTGGGGGAGGGGGAGGAGGCGCTGCCTCCCTCTGCCGATGAGGCAGGACTAAGGAAGCAGCCTGCCTTATGTCCTCTCCTGTAACCTCAAACCTTCCCTCAAGGACGGCCATCGCTAAGGCTGTCCTTTCGATTACGATATCTGCCCGATGGCCAGCCACATTACTATTCAGGCAGATCTCGGAGATATAGGTTCTTAGATGGGGCGGCATGGCCATATATGATAGATGCTCTTTCGCAGAGAGGATTTGTCTGGCTGTCTCTCCATCCGCTTTTAGGTAATACCTAATAAATTCATCGGGGCAAAAATCGTAAGACTCCCTCCTCTTTATCAATTCTATCCTCTTTTCCACATCTTTTTCCCCTTCTATCTGGACAGAGAGACCAAATCGGTCTAAGAGCTGGGGTCTGAGTTCTCCTTCCTCAGGGTTCATCGTCCCCACCAGGATGAACCGTGCCGGATGCCAGAAGGAGATGCCTTCCCTCTCCACCACATTGACGCCACTCTCTGCGGCATCGAGGATGATATCCACAAGATGGTCATCGAGGAGGTTCACCTCGTCAATATAGAGAATGCCCCGATTGGCCAGCGCCAGGATCCCCGGACGAAATCTCCTTCTCCCCTCACGGATGGCAAACTCGAAGTCAATACTTCCAAGAACCATATCCTCTGTAGCGCTTAAGGGAAGGTCCACTACAGGAACCTTCCTTCTGGAGATAGAGGGCCTTATCCCGCTCCTCAGATTTTCCCGGCAGGCAGGACACATCAGGTCAGTATTGTCCGGAGAGCAGAAGAAGGGGCATCCTTCGATATATTCCATCTCGGGAAGGAGTGAGGCCAGTGCCCTTGCCGCAGTAGATTTAGCCGTACCCTTCTCGCCACGGATCAATACCCCCCCAATACGGGGATTGACAGCGTTTAAAAGGAGGGCAAGTTTCATCTTCTCCTGGCCGATAATGGCCGAAAAGGGATAAGTCAGTCGATAAGCCTCTTTCATCTATTCTCCCTTAGTCTCGGCGCTTTTCTCCCTCTCGGGAAATAATGGTCGAAATTCAAACTCCCTCCCTTCAGGCGTCTCAAAGACCGTCTTTTCAGGAGAATCCTCCTTCAGTATCCCCAGATAGGTATGAACCTGTTCCGTATCTCGAAAGCTGAAGAGGTGGGTAATCTTTTTTCCAAAAGCTTCCTGATAGTGAGCAGCCTCTTCAGGTCTGAGCCCCTGAACCTGAAGATCGAAGCAGTGCCAGGCCCGTTCATAACCCTTGACCCGTATTATGAACCTGTAACGGTGATACGGTAGAATCTTCAAACCCTCACCCCCTTCGAAAACATGATATTTACCCGCCACAGAAACTTCTTCCAGGCATGGGATATTGTTTTTTCGTAACTACTCGGGTTGTTAGGTTCAGGGTTCAGGGTTGGTTGCCTTATCTTCATACAGGTCTATGTTCATCGCCCTCTAACCTTGAACCGTGGAACTGTGAACCTGAAAAGTTTCTTGTATCTGTCTCTTCAGCCCGTAGTCCCTCGCAAATCCCAGCTTCTTTGTTAGACGGTACCCCCGTATTCAATACGGGGCAATTCACGCGCCAGTTGCCAAACCTCAATGTCTTCAAAATGTTCAATTTTCATCGCCCTCTAACCTTGAACCGTGAACCCTGGAACTGTGAACCTGAATAGTTACAAAAATTGTATTGACTCTTTTCTTATTCCACGGTAATATAAAAATCATGCAATTGACCACAAAGCAGTTGGAAAATATCAGCAAAATTCTTATGAACGTTGGAACGTTATCTTTCGGTGCACTGGTTATAGGGAAATTTATCTCAACGGTTATAATTCCATGGTACCTATTTCTTTGTGGTTTGGTTTTTTCCATAACTATGTTTTTCTGGGCTATCATCATAGATAAGGGAGAAATTAAATGATTGAACTAACAATATTTTTCATAGTCGCAACTATTGCCGTTAGCGTTTTAGCCTATTTCATCGTCCGGTCTCGATCTGAAAGGCATTCCTCCAAATAATCCAACCCGTGAACAACCGCAAGAATATCGTGTAACGGTTTTTACGTGTAACGTGGTTCGTGTAACGTAAAAAATGTTATAACCCTCTCCGCGAATCACGCTTCACGGTTAACAGCAGCTACCAATATGGATATCCCCGCCAATATGGCCGCCAGTAAGGGTATAGTGGATACTCGTGGTATACCTTTATGGTCTCAGGTCTTAACTCCCATAGGTGGATCTTTTTTGCCTTGAGGAAGGGGTAGATATATTCAATCTCACCTAAGGGTAGGGTCTTTACACCCTGAACCTCTCCAGCCACAGTAATCTCCCTTCCCTGCCGATAGATGGCCACATCTAAATAATCGGGATGCAATATTAGAAACCTTCCTTCTGAAGTGTCTACTTCTTTAGGCCTATCGCTTCTATTGAGAGGTAATTGCAGAACCTCAATCAGGGTGCCCTCTCTCTTGTTTGCCGCACCGACAATCTTTCCACCCCAGATGACCACTTTCCCTTTACAGGGATCGGGATCCTTTCTCACTTGAGAAAGGGTGATCTCCTCCTTTACCTCCCTCCTCAACTCCGGGGAGATAATAGGGGCACAGGCCGAGATGGCTACACATAGAAGAACGGTAATGATAAAGATAAATTTCTCCATTTTTATCCTCCCTTCATAATATGATGCCCTCGTACTAAGTCGAATTTGCCCTGTTTTGTCATTCCGTGCTTGACACGGAATCCAGTGTATTTAAGTAGTTCTGGATACCGGCTTTCGCCGGTATGACGGTTTGGGGGACTTCTTACGAGACCTTCATAATATCTGTATTCCTGAAATCATCAAAAGACCCATGCCATAAACCAGGACTGATAGGGTTGAAGAAATAAGGGCCAGCTTTGTCCCCAATCTGGGGCCATACACCCCAATGTAATAGGTTCCCGAATACCTTACCATCATCACCGGCAGGTTAAGGATCAAGGCAATTAGCATCACCTTCAAGGCTTCACCCAGAAGGAGTCCTCCTTGATGATATAGGGCTGAAAGTATGGAGAGCCCTATGAGAGGGGAAGCAGCATAACCCACCAATACAGGAAGGGCACAGATAGGAAGCCCTAAGCTCCTGGCAACAGGAATTGAGTAGTTAAACATTCCCATCCCTTCCATCTCAAAAGTGATAAAGGTGACGAGGGGAATGGTTATGGCCATACGCTTAAGAGGGAGCAGCGTATCCAAAAGTCCTTTCTTTATCGCCTCCCATAGAGATTTCCCTTTTTCCATTTCCCTCTTCTCTTCGATTAAATTCCGTGCCGGGCTTCTTCGTCCCATCAGAATGATGAAGAACCCCTTGACTGCAATCAACATTGTGTGGAGTCCGAGGTAGAACCCTCCCAGGGCCCACCCTAAAATTGGCAGGGCAGTAGGCAGAAGATAAGTGAAGAGCTCCCGAATGAAGACGGGGATGGAGAGGGCCATGGCAGAAAGGAGGGCCTGCCAGTCGTTCAATGCCTTCTTTTCAAAGTTGATGGTCTTAGAAAAGACGAGCCATTGAGAATCCATCATTCCTCTCCCCAGAATCAGGAACATACCTTTACCAAAACCCCTGCAATCAGCCCTCCGATGACATCATCCAAAATAGGAGGAAGTTTGTTTAAAATGCCCGGTTTTCCCCTGTCCCACCTTTCAAACTCAAAGAGGGCCCGGCTTCCACCGATATACTGAGCGATCTCTATCCCCAGAAGCTCGTCAGCAATCAAATCTACAGGGTCTTCTTGATACTTTTCTAAGGAGAGATGGGGGATCATCCCCTTTCTGGCCGTCTCTTCTAAATGAAATCCCGAGATGATGAGAGAACAGACATTCAAGTCCTCAAAGGCCTTTTTAAATCCAGCCATGAGGAGATCCGCCATCTCGGAGTGATTGCCAATTTCGGGGTCGGGAATGTAGAGACTCAAGGCTGTCTCTACGAGGTCTTTTAGCTTGATACCCCTTTCGGCAAGTCTCGCTTCCAGATTTCTTCCTGAGGTGATCCCATTCTGCTTTTCTATGGCTAAACGAACCGCTTCCTTCACTGTCATTGCAATCAACTCTCCCATCTTGGTATGACCACCCACATAGCTTACCTTTTCCCCTTTTCCAGAGATCACGATGACGTTGTCAGTGCCGGTGCCAGTGGCCTGATTGAAGAGAGGGGTGTAGGTGCTTCGGATATCTAAATCCTGAAGAGAGGCGGTCTTTGCTTCCGTGGCCGTAATGATAGCCCCGGCCATGGCTCCATCGGTTAGATTGGGGTGGAGCAAAAGGATGAGGTTAATGGTGCCAGGCAGCCTTTCAAAGCCGTCCTTCCTCTCCACACTCTGGGCCAAATCTTCCCCTAACCTCTGGGCATTACCTTCAACCCCGGCGGTGGCCAGACAGCTTACTTTAAACTCCTCGTAGTTTTTCTCTACCACTGCTAAATGATCCATGTCTGCGCCCGTGCCGAGGAAGGTTATATCGTCCTCTAATATTCCCAGAGCACAGGGCAACCATTTTCGGTATTCCTTGTAGTTTTTATGGACACGTTCCCACAATGAGGCGGGGCTAAAGTGGTTCCCTACATACTTCACCTCTTTAAAGCCCTCCAGGGTTGAGAGGACCCTCCTCTTCTCCCGGAAGGTGAGAAGGAGGGTCTTCACCCCCACTTCCTCGAAGGAATGATAGAGGATCTCCGCCTCAATATCTGTGAAGTTCAAAGGTACGGTCTTCTTTTTCATGGCATCCTCCTAAATGCTTGCCCTCCTGATACAGATCACCGCCCCTTTGTCAGCTTCTCGGTAACAATCATTATTCCTAATTCCTAATTCCTAATTCCCAATTCCTAATTCCTAATTCCCATGCACTCAAACCCTCTATCCGCAGAGCCGAAGTTCCCGGCCGGTAAGTTTTAGCTCCAAACCATTTACAACCTCAGCAATCAGACAGATTATCAACCCCATTCCTTTGGCCAGAAGCATCCACCAGGCATCCATCACATCGAAATGGCCTGCCTCTGGTGAAACCACTTCAACCCTGTCTGCCTTGATGTTCAATCTCTTTACCGCCTGTTCCACATCAAAATCATCTTCCATCCTCTCACCACCGGCAATATAGACTATAGCTCCCTTCTTCATTTTCACTACCCCCTTTTCAACTGTCTCCACAATTATCACATCTTTTCCCAGGGCATCCATGACACTAACCGCATCCCGGGTAGCCCTTGCCAATCCGCCCAAATTCCCCCTGGTAGCCATGCTCCGGATAAAAACCTCCTCTTCTGAACTATTTTCAATCATTGTTATCAATCTTGATGCCGATGCTATATCTCCCTGTAATATCTTTTCTGCTATTTCCATAGTTTCCTCCTCTAAGAGTCATCTCAAAACTCAATCCCCTTCCATCACCCTCCCCCTCACTTCGTGCGGGAAGGGGAGAGGGAAACCTAATCGGTTAACTCAAAACGGATCGGAATCCTCACGAGACATAGAATCGGCATGCCCTTTTCCATGGCAGGATAGAACCTTGACTTCAGGATCGCCTCTCTCGCCGCCTCATCAAAACCAAACCCTGCCCGTTTCAGGAAACTGATCCCTCTGGGTATGCCATTCCGGTCGATCAGTACCTCCAACAGTATCGAACCCTCCCTCTTAAGCCTGCGGGCGTGCTCCGGATAGAGGGGGACAACCTTTGTCCTGAAGGCAGGCCCGGTTTCTCCACCGAGGGTCTTGTTTACCGGGCCCATGGCAGCTCCCTCTCCCCCTGTCACTAAATTGCCCTTTTTACCGGCCATGGGTTGATCCACCGCTGCCGGTGGGGCGCCGGGGATAGATGGCATTTTTTGAGCAGATGGAACTAAAATCGGGTCTGCCTCTTTTGCCCCTGTATCCTCTGCTACCTGTAAGGGATTGACCGGAGGTAGAGGCGCCGGTTTCTCCTCTTTGCGCTCCGGTTCAGGGACAGGCGGAAGGAGAGGCGCCGTCTTCGGCGGGCTGAGGGAGAGTCTCTTGACCACCGGTTTCTCTACAGGCTTCGGGGGATCCTCCCTCTTGATCTCCGTATGAACCACCTCGATGGAAATAGGGGTTCTCTCACAAGAATAAGGCTTGCCCATCGAAAGGACACCATAGAGGCTCCCATGTATCACCAGGGATACAGAAAGGGCAAAGGTTGAGAGCTTGTTAAGACTTTGGCTGAACATGTATGGCTAACCTCGTAACACCGAGACCTTTCAGGGTGTCAAGGATATGTACTACCTTACCGTGAAAGACCTTCTCATCACCGGAGATAATGACCTGAAGCTCCGGGTTTATGCCAACCCATGTCTTGATGGAGCGGATGAGGCCTTCTTCCTGAACAGGGTATCCATTCAGTGCCATCCGGCCCGTCTGATCCAGATAAACCGTTACCGGCCTTGCGGGCGCCGCCTGGCCATGGGCTGCCTTCGGGAGCTTCACCTGAAAGACCTGCGGGCCAACCACCTGGGCTACAATGAGAAAGATAATCAGGACAACAAGAATGATATCCACCAGGGGAGTAACATTTATCTCTGTAATCAATTCATCCTGTGAAGATTTCATAGACTCCTCCTTTGACTGTTGATCTTATGAAAATTACCAACCATGAGATGGGAGATGGAATCGGCATAGACCATTATGTCAGATGACTTCTTTTTAAAGATGTTATAGAAAATGGCGGCCGGAATGGCCACCCAGAGGCCAACCCCTGTAGCCACCAGGGCCTCGGAGATACCTGACATAACAGAGCCCCCTCCACTTCCCGTTATGGCCAGGTCCTTAAAGGCGTGGATGATGCCGAGCACTGTCCCGAAAAGTCCGATAAAAGGGGCATTTGTCCCTAATGTCCCGAGGAAGGCCAGGCGCCTCTCCATCTCCATGTGGACGATTACCTTTTCTGCCTCTATTGCCTCCATCATGGCCTCTCTTTCGGGAAAAGACTTAAGGCCGGCCTTTATAATCCGGGTAATCGGCGTGTTGCTGTGTTGAAGGATGTTTTCCATTTCAGAAGGTGTCTCACCTTTAAAAGATTTCTTCATTTCTTCCCATAATCTTCTTGTCTCCCTTACCCATCTGGCATAAAGGATGGACTTCTCGATGATGAGGGCAATGGATAGGATACTCAGGATAACTAAAAGGATGAGAACCCAGGTAGAGCCTCCTATGGCTATTTTTATTAACATCTGTGTAAAGTCCATTGTTCCTCCTCCTCGTGTTTATCGCCTGGACAGTCAGGGTAGCCGCAACCTTCAGGTTGCGTTATTCGCAGGCTAAAGCCTGCGGCTACTTGAATCCTTGACCCCTTGAATCCTTTTCATCGACCAACTCTTTGGGAGATGAACCATCTTCTTCATCATTCGTACCCGCTTTTTCTTATGAGCAGAAGAGAGAGATAAGAGGGGGCTATGTCGAGACCCTCTTTCAGGTCACGGATCACCTCTTCTCCATCCAGGCCGCACCGGGATATGAGAACGGACCCGGCGGCCAGGTCAAGGTGATTCAGGGTGTCTATGATCTCCTTGTAGTTCTTGTATACCTTAAGTATGACCACTGTGTCCGTATGGGCGATAATCTCTTTTAATTTTTTGGCTCCGAGGGTGCCTGAGATAACGGTAAAGGATTCTTCCGCTTCGGCCAGCACCCGGCCCGCAGCCGCGGCCCCGGCATGGTAAGAGGTGATACCGGGGATGATCTTTATGGGAATCTCAGGGGCTTTTTCCCTTATGATCCGCATAACATACCCAAAGGTACTGTAAGTCATGGGATCCCCCAGGGTTATCATGGCAGCGTCTTTCCCCTCTTTAAGGGGAATCATCACCTTATGGGCGTTTTCTTCCCATGCCGTGTTAAGCGTGTTTTTATCGCGGGTCATGGGGAATCCGAGGCGTACCACAGGCGTGCCATTTTTGAGATGAGGAGCGACAATCTCCATAGCCAGCGAATAACTGTTTTTGGTGGAGGCGGCCGCAAAGACAACATCCACCTGTCTTAATATCTTCACGGCTTTCAGGGTGATGAGTTCCGGATCTCCCGGCCCCACACCTATTCCATATAGAGTTCCATTTATCATTCTGTTATGTTTCCTGATGTTGTAACCATTCAGGCACAAAGTGGCAAAGGCACATAGGCACAAACAGAGGGACAAAGTGGCAAAGGCACATAGGCACAAACAGAGGGACAAAGTGGCAAAGGCACATAGGCACAAAGCAAATTCTTTCTGCTCTGTGCCTATGTTACTTTGTGCCTTTGTGCCTATTCCTTTATGCCTTTGGTGCTCTGTGCCTCTGTGCCTACCTGAGCAGTTGCCTTTGAAATAATTTGAAAAAGCTCCCCGCCTGATACCGGGCTGTCCGGCAGGAATTTACCATTTCTATTCAGCTTCATGATACCCAGTCCTACTACTGTTTGAATCTGGTTAAATAAGGGATCAGAATCTTTGATATCCCCGATAGCCACAGGTTTAGCCTCCGGAAGGTCAAAGTGCACAAATAACGAACAGGCAACAGACCTTCTTTTCATGGGTGCATCAGGATAGAATTCATATCTGTTAACCTCGGGGAATAGACCCCTATAAACAGCGGTCTCAATAAATTTATAGTCATTCCCCGTATAATTCACATCCCTGAAATCCCCATATCTGTGTCTGGTTTCAGGTCTCTTCTGGATGTCATGTCTGTAATCCGGGGTCTTTAAGGGAATATTCATCATTTTGATGAACATCTCCGCAAATTCAGCCCTGGTAATGATGGCCTTCTTTTTAAATGGGGTTACGTCATTAAACCTTGCGGGATACAGGATACTCCCTATTTCATGAATCCCGTCCAATAACCTTAATGTGGGGCGTGAGACGA
>Ga0210056_1002413_pt1 | contig 15748 bp, 14 predicted proteins | sample CryGeyCG2014_080_2_FD_183965 | JGI IMG/M metagenome (GOLD analysis project Ga0210056, IMG submission 183965) | Groundwater microbial communities from aquifer - Crystal Geyser CG07_land_8/20/14_0.80 (SPAdes) (version 2) | ecosystem: Environmental > Aquatic > Deep subsurface > Groundwater | place... | reverse complement strand
TCGAGAACCCTGGGTGCCGAAGATCGAACATCGGCCTGATCAAAGCCCGTGCATCCGATTACCCAAAAAACAAGAATCCATAAAAAACCCTGTCTGCCCAACGATAGCACCTTTTGATGAAAAAAAAGAGACGCAGAAAAGCATATCATGTTTAATTTAATAATTTCAGTAAATTATTTATTTTTATCTCAATTTTCGATTTATCTTTTTTCATCAATTCCAGGGACCTCTGATAATATTGGAGCGCCTTTTCATTATCTTTTATTTGAAGATAAATATCGCCGAGGTGTTCCAAAATAATCGGGTCTTCCGGAACAAGAGCAATCGCCTTCTGAATCCATTCCAGCGCTTCCTGAAACCGCCCCTTTCTATAATAGACCCAGCCCAGGCTATCTGTAATATAACCGTCATTGGGTTTATGATTCAAAGCCTCTTTGATAAGTCTTTCCGCTTCATCCAGGTTTTTCCCCAATTCAGCATATGTATACCCTAAGTAATTGAGTGCGTTGGCATTTTTTGGATCAAGACGAATGACCTCCTCCATGGCATGAATAGAATCTTCCTTGCGGTCGAATTTGTCATAGACAACGCCGAGACGGAAAAGGATCTTGGCGTTATCAGGATCCTTGGCCAAGCCCTGTTTTAAAATTTTTTCCGCTTGATCAAATTGTTCCATTTCTTCATAAAATGAGCCCAGATATAAATAAAATTCAGCGTTTTCGGGCATCTGCCGGATAACGGCCTCTAAAAAATCAATGGCTTCTCCGGTGTTTCCCATCTCTTGTAGCAAAAAGGCGGTGTGAACTACGGCATTGGTGTAGAACCGGGAGCCGGGAAGGACCTTTTTCATATGGTAGACAGCCTGGGCCTTGTTTTCCTTTCCGTCAAGGGCGATTCCCATCAGGTAATGCAAATCCGACGCTTCCGGCGCCCCTTCGAGCATGGCGCTTAATATCACGATAGCGGCGTCATATTTTTTTTCATCGATGTAGAGATTGAACAACTGCCGGATGATATCCGGATCTGAGAGACTCTTTTCCCCTAATGACTTCAGATACTCCTCCGAAGCCCGAGAGTCTCCTGCCTGGTGGTACAGCAAACCGAGCCCCATTTTCGACCGGACACTTTCCGGGTTCTTTTCGAGCATATCCTGGTAGAGTCGAATGGCTTCCGGGGCATCCCCTTGATCTTGATAAAGATCGATCAGGGCGTACCGGGCTTCTTCGAGTTCAGGTTCCAGCTCCAACGCCTTTGAAAAAGCCTTTTTTGCCTCCTCGAAGTGCCGTTTTTTCGCCTGTACCTTGCCCAGGAAAAAGTGTCCCACGTAATAATCTGGAAAATGTTTTACCAGTTGCTCGTAAATCCGCTCTGCATCGTCCAAGTCTTCTTTTTCTATATAGCCATTACCCAGTAACAGGTAAACGCTCATTTGCCCGGGATCCAATTGGAGCGCTCTTTCAAAGGCCTCGATGGCTTTTTCGTAAAATTTTTGCTCTTGTTCGAGCTTTCCCAGAAGGATCAAAGAGCCCACATGGCTCGGATCATCGGCAGATACGGTTCTCATCATCTCCAGGGCAAGCTGAGTCTCCCCTTGTTCCGCCAGAAGCTCCGAAAATTCCATCTTCAAGTAGGTGGAATGCGGATCGTGTAGTATGGATTTCCCGAGCAATTCCTTGGCCTTCTCCAGATTCTGTTGCTTTATTTCCCACTGGGCCAGGGAATAAAAGGAATATGAATTCTGTGGCCAGTCCTGAGAGGCCGGGGAAGCAGACTGGAGATGAGGTACAGGGTCCTTCAACCCGGTTTGTTTTAAGGTGCTGCAGGCGGTCATAACCATTATGAGCAAAAGGGCGGATACCCTTTGGAACAGATGCAAATTCATGGGAACACAGATCCTTTCCGATGATTCTATACGTCTAAAGCTCTTGATGCAGCGGATTCGCAAGAGAAGAAATATAAATCTCATCCCCCGGATCGCATTTTACTATCCGGTAGTGGCGGAAAAAGTGTCAAAATCGGATATCCCTTCCTTAAAAAAATCCCTCATCCGCTTGACGATATTTTTTTCAACCTGGCGAACCCTTTCCCTCGATATTCCATAGCGTTCCCCAATCTCCTGGAGGGTGACCGGAGACTCCGAGAAAATGCGAAGTTCGAAAATTTCGAGTTCCCGAGGGGTCAGTTGCTCTTTGAACGCATCGATCTTATCACGAAGAATCCAATCCATCTCTTTTTTGGAAACCTGAACTTCAATGGATTCAGTCTCGGAACTGACGAAATCGATCCGTCCCGCATCGGAGTCCTCCTTGACGGGGGCATCCAGAGACACGTCCCACCCATCCAGGCGCTGGTCCATCTCCACCACCTCTTTCTCAGTCACACCCAGGCGCTGGGAGAGAAGTTTGGGTTTGGGATCGAACCCTTGATCAATGAGGTTTTGTTTCTCCTTTTTAAGCTTGAAAAAAAGCTTTCGTTGCCCCTGGGTGGTGCCGATCTTGACCAGGCGCCAGTTATCCATGATGAATTTCAATATATATGCCTTGATCCAAAAGGAGGAATAATAGCTGAATTTGACATTTTTATAAGGATCAAATTTCCTCGCCGCCTGCATCAGACCGATGTTTCCTTCCTGGATCAGGTCTAAAAGATTTTGCATCCATATCCTTTGGAATTCCAGTGCGATTTTTACCACCAACCTGAGATTGGATGTTACAAGGACATAGGCGGCATCCCGATCTCCCGTCTCCTGAATTCTTTTGGCCAGCTTGATTTCCTCCTCGCGTGTGAGGAGTCGATACTGACTGATTTCCATCAGATAGCGCTGGAGAGGGTCATACCGTACGATCGCCTTCTCACTAACCTCTTTGGCCGGCAATCGGTTGTTGATGGACGATTCCAACGGTTTTTTCTTTGCCTCTCTGGGATTTTTGGAAGATTTCCTGGCCGCTGTCCTTTCCGATTTCGTTTTAATAGACATCCTTATTGCCTTGTGCTATAAATCTCATTCACCGTTGCGCCTGTAGCTCAGCTGGATAGAGCAACGGACTTCTAATCCGTAGGTCGCAGGTTCAAATCCTGCCAGGCGTACCAATGATATCAAGGAGTTAGCTTATATGAGCGACTCCTTGCTTTTTTTTATGGATAAAAAGATCTTATCCCATGTTGAGGTTTCAGATCAAGTAAAGATTGCCTTATTTACCCCATGATGTCAATGAAACCGCTTTTCCCGGTTTTAAATATTTGCGAAAGCGGGGTGGGTGGGAGTGAACTCGATCGTTTTTTACTGATTCAATGCCGTGTTCACAACTGGGGCAAGACAGATGACACCGCTTCAAGAAATGATGATTGAGCCCCATGAGATGCGGAAACAGGCTGCCAACCTGCAATATTCGCCATCATCCACCAGAAGGTTTTGCCTTTCTGAAAACAATTGAAGCAATGAGAATGGGCGCATTCTTCGCAAGGCGGACAAGCCTGATTGGAACACCAGGTCTCACACCATTCACAGCAGTCCGAACCATAAGGATAGTAATTCCCTATCGGATCATAGCTTTCGATGTCTGCAAAATCGAAAAGAACTTTATTGTACGCAGTGCAATATGAACGGATCCGATTGTTATTGGCATACAAGGTTCCTTCGGGCCCACCGCCATCAAGATGCCCGGTCATGTAAACGAAAATGATCCCTGGAAACTCCAATTCAAGTTGGCTCATCTGTGTTAAATACAAATCCACTTCTGAGGCGGTTATCCATGACAATTGACCACACCATGACCACATGACCACGTTGATCTGGGGATTGCTTGCGAGGAAATCTCGTTGATGGCAGGCCATGCAGGATCCCCTAAATCCGTCCAGTCATTTTCATCAATGACCGGCGGTGCATAAAGATTCGGATTTTCGGCATTCAACATCTGGAGGCCGGTAACAATTTGACTTCCATGAGAGGTGTGACCGTAAAAAATGCGATAATTGGATTGAATTTGGCTGAAATAAGGCTCGGGGATATTGGGAAATGCGGAGGTGGCTTGATGGTCTGCAGTCAGGCTCCAGGAGGTTGTGGGAAAAGCGACAAAGAAAAGCCCAAATATTAATCCTCTGATGAGGCAGTAATGCTGAATTCTTTTTTTCATCGTTCTCTCCTTTCTCAGCAATATAAATGACCGGCGGATCATGATTCTTTATTCACGAAAGCAAACGATCGGGCATCTTTAATAATCGATCAGATCAAAATAATGCAAATCAATTCAGTTTCCAAATATGAACTGCGGCGGCATTTTCGTTTAAATGTCCCCCGAATCCTTTCTCAATCATGAACACCCGTTTTCCCGCTGCATCTACTGTCAGATCTCCGGTTTGACCACATGAGACTCCATCGGAACCGTTCAACAAGAATTCCTGTGGAATCCACACGGCATAAGGAACAACGGTCCACGGATCCCGTTGCCCCAAGGCCACCTGGCCCAGTTCATCCACATCATAAAAAACAACCTGTCTCTGATAAGGGTCACAATGATACCCTTTGCTATCCAGACAGGCCCCGGATGGTGGTTCTCCATAATAATTTGAACCCAATCCTTTTATTCCCAGCAATAAGATGGCTCGATTGGCGCCGCTTTCAACAAAGCCTCCGCCTTCCCATTTGTCGCACATGGTAAACCCCGGATAGTCGCAAAGGGCTTTATCTCCCACGTTAGGTCCCGCACATTCCGGATAGCGAATGCGATACCAGAGCATCGGTACGGCATCCGTGTGGCCAACGGGATTTTCTTCCGACCAGGGATGAAAGGCAAATAATGTGGGTCCCATGCTCCCATTGAAAGCCCCTCGGGTCTTTCCGGTGACGAGAATCCTTCCTCCTAAATATTGATCGGCATACCCCTGAGGGACGGCAAAGAGGAAATCCCCCGCTTTATTGCCATGATAAGGGAGTGCGGCAGGACCCACATGATAAGGTCCCCGTGGATTGGATCCATCCATCTCTGAAAACCAGATAGTGGGGTGAGTATCGTCAACCACCCCATACCATTGATCAATGCTACCATATAGCTTGTCGCTGCCCTGAGACCCGCGGCGTGGGACACATGCAATGCCGCTGGCAAAGGCGGTGTCCGGGCTCACACTTTCAACGATATTGCCGTCAAAGTTGATCATGCCGGAAAGCAACCTGGCGACAGGTAGGCTCCCATAGTCTCTCGAGATAATGGGCTGTGGAATCTCAACATGGGCAAATTCCGCCTGATTGAGATCAGACCCGATAATTAACAATGAACCGGCACCACCGTTTCCCTGGGGATAATACACCATTCCACGTGCCCCCCAGTTGAACTCTCCGGAAAGACGAAACGCCCCCTGATAGGCAAGGTTTCCCGGCGCAAGTCGAGCGGCATGGGACACAATGCTATTTGGTGCTGAAAAAAAGAACCATGCACAACCGAATAATACCGCCGTCAGCGTCCACCTGTTTTTCATTGCAAACACCTTTCCTTCCGATCTCGCTCATCTCTCTTAAAAAAACCGTGATTCATCAAAAAGGTGCGGAGTAAAATGCAGTAATACCTCTATATTATCTAACATCAAGTTTTTAAAAGGTCAAGAAAAACTGAAATCATATTCACGAGACGTCAGTTGAGAGGAACATCTGGCAGACGATCGGTTTCATCCGCCAGGCACACCCGTTTTTGGTCAGATAGATGCATTTGAAACCGGAGTTGGGCTGATGAAGGAGATCGATTAAAGACTCGATCCGGGCCTTTTCGGACATCATGCAATTGATGGCGACATCGGCAAAAAAAACGATGATCCCTTCACGTGTGCAACAGGCGCTGAGCCGGCTCTGATAGCATGCTGAAGTACAAAGGCCCTTGAAATGAGTTTCAAGAAAACCATCGACATCCTTTCGAAAGACAAGATAATCGGAGAGGGTCGCTTTAAGATCCGATCTGGCCGAGACCTCCAGAGAAACCCAATGATCTTGGACCATACGGTAGGCATCGGCATGTTCCCTTTGATAATCATCCATTTTGATGAGCCGGTTAAACGGGTATGGATCTTTCCTGCTTCCCGCTCAGTCCTTGTTCCCGGTCTCGGTCTCGGTCTGAAATCCGGCCCTCACTTTCTTCGAGGTGAAGTACCATAAATCAATCTCAATGACCGACTACAATTATCACTCAGGCGCTTTCGTCATGCGTCAAGGCACGGCTTGGACCCTCTAGCCCAAAGTCCCGGCGGTTTTTAGCTTTTCTTGCGCGATAAACGTCACTTTTAACAAGACCGTTTGAAATATCGACATAAGAGAGACATACAAAAACCCCATCTGGAAAAGCACCATGAACGGTATGCAGGAATACATGCCTTTTTGAAATGCAAGGAACACGGAAAAACTGAAATAAAGCCCCAAACCCAGTTCAAGGATTGCGGATGGATTCGCAGTTCCCTTGTATTTCTTGCTCAACCAAGACCGGTCCTTGCATGATGAGATGTTAAACTTCGGCGTGCGTTTAAATTCGCAATTTTTACCGCATAGGGCTTCAAACACTGCTTTGGAATTATTGATGCACATCGCCAGGCCTATGCTGAAAAGAGCCGGCAGATATAGAATGCCTTTATACCATCGTTTGGTGGTTTCCTGGTAAGCAAGAAGGTAGAAACATCCGACACTGATAGTCGTCAATATAAAAACGGCCACATTTGCTATCCAAAAGAGATTTGTCTCTTTCCCTTTTGCAAAAAAAATCGATAGGGGCATCAGTAGTGAAAGAAAAAACACCATCACATAGGCAAAATTCGACAGAAGATGAAAACATGCTTCAACTTTTACTCGCAGAGGTTGATCACTTTTCAGAACGAGCGGCAATATCTTCCGTGCCGTCTGAATACCGCCTTTGACCCAACGATGCTGCTGGGTCTTGAAGCTGTTCATTTCAACCGGCAGTTCCCCGGGAACGACCACTTCCGGAAGGAAGATGAAATGCCATCCTTTCAATTGAGCCCTGTAGCTGAGATCCACATCTTCGGTCAACGTATCATAATGCCAACCGCCTGCATCCTCGATACAAGACTTCCTCCACATGCCGGCGGTTCCGTTAAAGTTGAAAAATCTTCCGGATCGATTTCTGGCCGCATGTTCAAGTATGAAATGGCCGTCCAGTAGCATGGCTTGAACTTCTGTAAGCAGATGATAAGATCGATTGGTATGCCCCCATCTTGCTTGAACCATTCCAACTTCAGGGTTAGAAAAATGGTGGATTGTGTTCATTAGAAAATCCGGTTGAGGAATAAAATCGGAATCAAAAATGGCAATAAATTCTCCTTTGGCGTGCTTGAGACCGTTTTCAAGTGCTCCGGCTTTGAACCCGGTTCGTTCCTTTCGATGAATGTGAATGATATTTTTCCCTTTTTCTTTATAGGTTTCTACTAGTTTCCTGCAAGAGTCAGACGTTCCGTCCGTTGAGTCGTCAAGGATTTGGATTTCCATCAGTTCTTCCGGATAGTCAATTGAAAGGACCGCCTCAACCAGTCGTTCAATAACATAAATCTCGTTGTATATAGGAAGTTGGATAGTGACCGAGGGAAGTATTTTAAATCTTCCTGAAGGTATGGGCGCTTTGTGCTTAGTCTTATAATATAGGAAGATGATGTAAAGCCGGTGAAAACCGAATATGCTTAAACCACAAATAAGCGAAAAATATAATGCCCAATATATCTGTCCTTTTCCGTATTCGAACCATGTCACCATTTGAATCGCATCGAGCATGAATGACTCCTGTATTGAATCTCCCTTGTATTTTAAGCCCTTTCTTGGCTTAAAACCCTTGCTAAAAAAAAAGACCTCCTTTTTAAAGGGGCCTCTTTCGAGATTTTTCAAACATAAACCCTCACTTGGCCTATTGAGGATTTCACCTTTTATTATTTTTTAAAATGTTTTTATAATGCATTTATTTTTCAAATTTGTCAATATCCCAATTGGGTTAAATATAACTAATTGTAATTATTTATTATTTATTCCTTATTTTGTCATGTTTTTTATACAACTGGAGGGTTCATAGAGAGAATCACCAGCGATCTTTCCGACTGGATATAAGGAAGTGAATAGGCCTGAATCTGAATCGAAAATCGGACATTATCCCAACCGGCAATAACGTCCTCGAGAAAACCCAGTTCTTCGTCAACGTTTCCGCCTTTCCAGGCAATCATACGGCCATGGATACCGACAAACGGCAAGGCCATATAAAAAAACTCCTTCAAAGTAGAAAGGGCCCGACTGACCACCACGTCAAAGGATCCGGCAAACCCGACCTTTTCGGCAAGCTCTTGAGCTCGGATATGATGAGCTTCCGAATCATCTAATCGCAGCGCCCTGATCGCATGTTTTAAAAAAGTAATTTTTTTTCGTGAGCTGTCAATAAGGACCAAAGTCAGGTCCGGCAGCATCACCTTCAAGGGAATACCCGGAAATCCGCCGCCAGAGCCAATATCGAGGAGCCGGCCTTTCGGAGGAACCCAGCGAAGGGCTGCCAAAGAATCCAGGTAATGGTTGACCGCCACTTTCATGGGATCCTTAATGGCGGTAAGATTTACTTTTTCATTGAACTTCATCAGTTCAACGGCATGGATGGAAAGACGATCCATTTCTGCCTTACCGATGGGAGCACCCATTTCCGCCGATCCATCGCGAAGAATTTTTCTCCATTTATCCGACCCGATGATCATCTCCATCTATCTGCCGACCCGATGGCATAAAAGTACTGGAGCGCCAACAATGTGACCTCCCCTGCCTTTTGAAACCCTCTTGTTTCATGCCAGGCTTCAGACAAGGATTGATGGCAAAGTAAAAAGTCCAATTTCTGTGTTGCGCTTCATCCCGTTGCGATTTCGACGTACGATAAGTACGCCTCATCACACGGGATTCGCGACGCCTTGAACTTGAACTTTTTACTTTGCCATCTGATTTTCGACTTTTTACGAGTTCGTCAATTTTGAGTTTTTGCGATTTCATCAAGGATTGACCGCCACAATAAAAGATGTTATAATTTTCAATCCTTAGAATAAGAAGTTTATACATACGGTCCTGAACGCTTGGCACCCGAAAAAATTTATCATAGGTGAACCAAAACCAAAAGGGAAATCCTCCCCCATGTAGATTTATCTATTCTGCTCGAAACTCATAACGGGCCGTTTACTAAAGGACACCGATAACCCCGGTACAATCCGTTGCACACATTCAACTTGCGGCGGATTTTCCGACGGTGCGGGGTGCGGATAGATGAGTTCTAAAAGTCGTAACACTTTCAAGTCGTTTGAAGAACTGACTCGTTTTTTGATCGAAAACCGATCAAAACAACGCCAAAGGAAAACAACAACGTTTTTAAAAGGATCTAAAGGATCCATTGCCGCCGAAACCGATGACATGCAGGCATTCCATGACGCCATGCGCGGCGTCACCCCTTTGTCACGATCCGATTGGCCTGAAGACTCGCCATCCATGCCTTTGAATCCTTTAACAGGCCAGAACGACAGGAAGGATGAAGAAATTGCGCAGCTTGAAGCCCTCGTCGAATCCGGCGCAGGATTTATGGTGTCTCAAACCCCGGAATACGTCGAAGGGATAGGGTATCGGGTCCGTCCTGAAATTACAACCCGCCTTCACAGGGGGGATTTCGCTATTCAGTCCCACATCGATCTGCATGGATTCGGCGTCAAACTTGCCAAGGAAACCCTGGACTGCTTCCTGAAAGACGCGATTCGAACCGGAAAGCGGCAGATATTGATTATCCACGGCCGGGGCCTATCGTCCCCTTCCAAGCCGGTACTCAAGACCCGGATCTGCGAATGGCTGACCGCCGGAGCCTGGCGTAAATGGGTGATCGCCTTTACCAGTGCCAGACTCTGCGACGGAGGTTCGGGCGCCACTTACGTGCTGCTTAGGCGCCGCCCCTTAACCCGGCGCTTCAAAAAGAAAAGACCGAATCCGGAAGATTTTCAAAAGGCACCCGTAGCTGGAAAGCGCATCGGACTTGTGAGTCGGCCATCATCGCCTTCTAATCGGATACGTGATTGATGATTTTACCTGTTTTTCATTGACAAATATATCTTACCTATTTATAATATAAAATTTTTCGTTAATAACATTAACCATAACGTGTTTTGACTATATGAAAACCGACGTCACACCAGTAAGAAACATCGGCATCAGTGCCCATATCGATGCCGGAAAGACCACACTCACGGAGCGCATCCTGTATTACACCCAGAGGATCCACACGATTCATGATGTGAAGGGGAAAGACGGGGTAGGCGCTACCATGGATTTCATGGAACTGGAAAGAGAGCGAGGAATTACCATCACCTCGGCCGCCACGTTTTGCGAGTGGAAGAGTCATGAAATCAATATCATCGACACACCCGGACATGTGGATTTTACCATTGAGGTGGAGCGGTCATTAAGAATCCTGGACGGCGCTGTCCTTGTCCTGTGTTCGGTGGGTGGGGTTCAATCCCAGTCTATTACCGTAAACCACCAGATGAACCGCTATCAAATCCCATGCATCGCGTTCATCAATAAGTGTGATCGTATCGGCGCCAATCCGACGCGGGTCACCCATCAAATCAAAGAGAAGCTCGGTCATAACGCAGTGGCTTTGCAGCTTCCCATCGGCCTGGAGGCCGGCTTTTCCGGCGTGGTGGACTTGATCCGCATGAAGGCCCTTTACTTCGATGGAGACAAGGGGGAAACCGTCCGGATCGAACCAATCCCCGAAACCCTCGTGGAAGAAGCCATAAAAAGCAGGGAAGCAATCATCGACGCCGCCTCCATGTTTTCAGACGAGCTGATGGAGGCCGCCCTCGAAGACCGGGTCACCGAAACCCTGTTGATGGCGGTTTTAAGAAAAGCCACCCTCTCTCGAGACATCATGCCGGTTTTCTTGGGTTCGGCGTATAAAAACAAAGGCGTCCAACCGCTTCTGGATGCCGTCACTCAGTTCCTCCCTTCTCCGGCCGATGTCAAAAATACGGCCCTGGACATGAATCGGGAAAATGCAATCGTAGAACTTAAAAGCGATCCCGCGGAACCCCTCGTAGCGCTGGCGTTCAAGCTGGAAGACGGTCCCTATGGCCAGCTGACCTATATCCGTGTGTATCAGGGAACCCTTTCCAAAGGGGATGTCGTCCAGAACGCCCGCACCGAAAAAACCCTTAAGGTGGGACGTGTGGTGCGCATGCACGCCGACAAGATGGAAGATATCGGGGCCATCCCGGCAGGCGTTATCGGCGCCCTGTTCGGAGTCGACTGCTACTCGGGAGACACTTTTGTGAGCCCGGGTCTCAGCCTCTCCATGACCTCCATGCACGTACCGGAACCCGTGATTTCCCTGGCCCTTCTTCCTCAAGGGAACAAGTCTGAGATGAACATATCCAAGGCGTTGGAACGGTTCACCAAGGAAGACCCCACTTTTAAGGCGCATGTGGACGAAGAAACCGGTGAGACCATTATCTCGGGTATGGGGGAGCTCCATCTGGAAATCTACGTCGAGCGGATGCGACGTGAATATGGCGCCGAAGTGGCCACCGGAATGCCGCGCGTGGCTTACCGGGAAGCCATCACTCAAAGTGCCGATTTCGATTATACCCATAAAAAGCAAACCGGTGGTTCCGGCCAGTATGGAAGGGTGGTGGGCTATATGGAACCGGCCGTCGGAGAAGATTTTATTTTCGAAAGCCAGGTTGTGGGAGGCTCCATTCCAAAACCTTTTCTGGCCGCATGCGAAAAGGGTTTCCGCAAGTGTTTGAAAAAAGGTCCGGTTATGGAGTATCCCATCATCGGGATCAAGATCGTGGTCAACGACGGGAACACCCATCCAGTCGATTCTTCAGATATAGCATTTCAGGCAGCCGCAAGGGGCGCATTCATGCAAGCCTTCAGCAAGGCCAAGCCGATGCTCATGGAACCCGTCATGAAAGTCGTCGTCGAAACGCCCACCGAGTTCCAGGGGGCGGTCATGGGTTCTCTGAATCAGCGCCGGGGAATCATCGAGGGCTCCCAAGATGAGGGCCTTTTCTGCGTTATTGAATCGCGCGCCCCCTTATCCGAAATGTTCGGCTACTCCACCGTCTTGAGGTCACTCACCCAGGGCAAGGCTCAATTTACCATGGAATTTGCCAGTTACCAACCGGTCCCGCGTGCCATTGCCGAAGAACTCGCCAAGAAAAAAGCCGCCCAAAAAGGGAAGCCGTCATGAAAACACGAAAAATTTTCCTTTGGAGGTTCATCGATGAATGAGCACACGCCTGTCTTTGCCAATCCGTTAGTCGGTCTCGGTTACGAGGATGCGACCCTCCTTTCACCGGGGGCACTCAGCGCTGTTTGCGCACGTCCCGGGGTCGGGAAAACCGCATTCCTGGTTCAAATGGCTCTATGGGCTATATCCCATGATAAAAATGTCCTCCATGTAAGCCTGGGTGACCCCATTAAAAAGGTCGACCTGTGGTATCATGATTTTTTTGCCAACCTCTCTCGTCGCTCTGCAATTCAGGATGCCTCTGCCGCCTGGATGACCTTTTTCCCGCGTCGCTTCATCATGACTTTCAAAGTGGAAGGATTCAGCGTTCCGAAACTCAAAGAGCGGATGGCGGACCTTGTGGAACAAAAGATCTTTATCCCGCATGTTATTCTCATCGATGGTCTCGAATCCGATATCTATCTGAGCAAGATTATCGAAGACTTGAAAAACTTGGCCCGTAAGTTTTCGATTCCTGTTTGGATTTCGGTTCAGACTCAGCAATATCCTCAAACTGAAGATGCAAGCCGGGTACCCGCTCCTCTGCATGAAATCGCCGGCGTTTTTGAATCCATCGTCTCCATCGAAGGATCAATAGAACAGATCCATGTCAGAAGTGTCAAGGGTGGATCCGGAAAGGCAAGCCGCCCTTCCCTGCGCCTGGACCCCTCCACCCTCCTCTTGGCATTAGACGATCCGCATTGAGAAGCGTCCCGACCGAAACCCCACGCCCCTGTTGACTTGAACCGAAAAATCGGATAAATAGGCCCGAGCTGGTCAACGTCTTACCGGACAACCGGATGCGGATGCTTTATTCAGGTGAATAGGCGTTTGAGCCATTCCGCAGGTTTCGGATGCCGGCTCCTGAGAGGGAAATGAGGGTCCAAGGGATGCAGTGTGTGCTTTTAAACGCGGATTACACCTTCTTGAACATGGTCCACTGGAAACGGGCCATGTGCCTCATCGCCAAGGGGAAGGTCCATGTGCTCCGGGAATCGGAAAAGGCGATCCGGGGAGCCGAGGGGTTGGTGATACAGATCCCGGCGGTGATGCGCCTGATCAAGCTCATCCGTACTCTTTACAAAAATCGGGTCCCCTTCAGCAAGAAAAACGTCCTGATCCGGGACGGGTTCCGTTGCGCTTACTGCGGCGCGGAAAAGGTGAAGCTGACCATCGACCATATCATTCCGAGGTCCAGGGGCGGCACCACGTGCTTTGAAAACTGCGTGACTTCCTGCAAATTCTGCAACACCCGGAAGGCATCAAGAATCCCCAGCGAAGTCAACATGTTCCTGAGGGTCAAGGCGTACCAGCCCACTATCGCTGAATTTTTGCTCATCAAGATCCGGAATCTCGGTCTCTACGATACCCTGAAAGATTTGGGGATCTACTGAAAGCCTGCCGCTTTTCATTCCTTGTTTTTTTTCAGCGTTTCATAGGCCGCCTGGATTTCCTTGAATCGCTTTTCGGCCAATGTCTTGAACTCTTCTCCCAGGTGATTCACCTTGTCGGGATGGTATTTGTTTGCCAGTTCCCGGTAGGCCTTTTTGATCTCATCCAAAGATGCGTCCGGTCTTACCCCCAAAATCGAGTAAGGGTCCTTGGCCCGGCTTTCGGGTTGGGCGCGGGCCTCCTCTTTTCTCTCATGCGAACCGTCCCTATTCCGCTGTTTGTAAAGATACCACCATAAAAGCCCCAGAATGGCAATATCATCCAGCCATCCCCATCCGGCAATAAGATCTGGAAGCACATCATAGGGAGAGAGGGCATACAATACAGCCATGAGTATCAGGATGGTCTTCATGCCTCATTCCATGGCAGCCGTCGCATCGAAGAGCCGCTTCTTTGGGAAATCCTTGTGCGGCATTTGTGCCCCATGCTATGAAGCATAACCCCTTTTTCAATCAAAAAGCCACCGGTATGGAAGAAAGACCAAAGAAAAAAATGAAGCTGTCGATACAAGAGCGCTCCTGGATTCTATATGATGTGGCCAATTCATCTTTCATTTTGATCCTCGTCACCACAGTAATGCCCATTTTTTTCAAGGATGTGGCATCCAAAGGGGTCCCCTCATCCGTTTCCACTTCATACTGGGGTTTTGCTGTTTCTCTTTCCTCGCTGATCCTTGCCGTCATGGCACCGATCCTTGGCGTGCTGGCCGATTACCGACAGATGAAAAAACGGTTCTTTACCGGATTTCTTGTGGTTGGAATCGGTCTGACCCTCGTATTGATGATTATCGACGAAGGGGACTGGTTTAAATGCTTGTTCCTCTTTGTCGCGGCAAAAATCGCCTATTCAGGAACTCTTCTTTTTTACGACGCCTTTCTGGTGGACGTAACGACTAAAGATCGCATGGACCGGATCTCTTCTGCCGGTTTTGCCTGGGGATACATCGGCGGAACGGTTCCATTTTTAGCGGTGATCGGCATCATTTTCATGACGATCCCCACCGAGGGCCAGGCCTCTGTTTCCACGGTTTCCGTAAAGGCCGCTTTTTTGATCGTGGCACTTTGGTGGGGGGTCTTCTCGATCCCCATGTTGAGACATGTCCGCCAGGTCCATTACCTTCCCCCTTCGGACGCCCCTTTCCGGGAAAGCTTTTTACGCCTTTTAACGACATTGAGAGAAATTCGTAAATACAAAAATGCGTTCTTATTTCTTGGAGCGTATTTTTTTTACATCGACGGAGTGGATACCATCATCACCATGGCCACCGCCTATGGCCGCGATATCGGGCTGAGTGTCGGCATGCTGATCCTTGTGATTCTGATGATTCAGATCGTGGCTTTCCCGTTTGCGCTTCTCTATGGGCATCTTGCCGAACGGTTTTCCACAAAACGCCTTCTGTCAGCCGGGATTTTCATTTACATGGTCATCACGCTGCTGAGTTTTTTTCTTCCTATGCTTCCCACAGCCAATCAGCGCATCGCCATGTTCTGGGTCCTGGCATTTTTGGTTGCAAGCTCTCAGGGCGGCATTCAGGCATTGAGCCGGTCTTATTTCGGAAAGCTGATCCCGACGGCCCGATCCGCCGAATTTTTCGGATTTTACAACGTCTTCGGCAAGTTCGCAACCATCACGGGCCCCTTTCTCATGGGACTGGTCAGCCGTCTGACGGGACATTCCAGATACGGCTCATTGAGCCTTCTCATTCTCTTTGCTTTTGGGGGATGGATTCTGACAAAGGTGGAACCGACTGATCCACAGGCAGCGTCACCAGGGGGAAAATGCTTAATTTAGGTAGAAGAAACCGGTCGAAGTTGAACCGGCCTGCCACCGCAATGTACCTGTCTGCGTCGCAAACGAGACAGGCAGGCACAGACCGATGGTCTATGCTTAAATCAGCTGAAATTTCATCAACATGCCAATAAAATTCCGTTGACAGCGCTTTCCCCTTCTAATAATTGAAAGTTGATAAATTCGGTCGACTGCTGGTTCCCCTATTTTAGGGTGTAGATGACGGAAAA
>Ga0210056_1002412_pt1 | contig 15748 bp, 16 predicted proteins | sample CryGeyCG2014_080_2_FD_183965 | JGI IMG/M metagenome (GOLD analysis project Ga0210056, IMG submission 183965) | Groundwater microbial communities from aquifer - Crystal Geyser CG07_land_8/20/14_0.80 (SPAdes) (version 2) | ecosystem: Environmental > Aquatic > Deep subsurface > Groundwater | place... | reverse complement strand
GGGTCGTATATTATTTACGGTAAAGACGGCCTGATAGTGGTTGATGTGGGCAGTATCGGGACGGCGGAAGATGTGGTAGCGTATCTCTATGATACCCCCGGTATGATGCTTCACGATGTGCAATATATTACAGCTACCCATTTCCACATTGATCACATCGGTGGGATTGGTCATCTCCTTCGTCAATGCTCATCTGAAACAATGGTTCTGTTCCATCGTTTTGTGGAAGGTTACTTGAGTGGAACGATGAAGATATCACCTATCAGGAACTGGTTCGTTGGCCTTGTGCCTGCATCTTTAGTCAGTACCCGTTACATCAGGAGGTTTTCTCATCTGAAGTTTGAAAGTGTCTCCGGCATCCCCCTTCCCGGTCTGAGGAATATGGTGAACCTTCCCTATGGATACAACAAAATCAGGTATTTCGGTGATGGGAGGTGTACAAGGTACAAACTCGGCTTTGATGACTGGGAGGTCATCGAGACCCCTGGCCATACGGAAGACTCGGTTTCGTTTTACAATGAATCATCAGGGGAGTTGATCTGTGGTGATTTGATCCTGAACATGGAGAGAAACGGCCGTGGGAAGTTAAATCGGTTTCACTGGAGCAGAGAGGTCATTACAAAAACCTACTATGATCTCTGTGGTACTATTAAGCCGAAAGTGATCTATCCCGGCCATGGAGAGATCATAAAAAGTAATGGGAATGCCCTCCTATCGGTTAAAACTTTTACCTAGCTTTTAAATAGCTTGACATTGTCACATTAGATCTAAGCTATTGATGATACTTATTTTTCAAAAAATTGGCGATTTTCAAATTACCCCGCTCGCCTTGGATGGAAAAGGGGTTGGGGTGAGGGTGAGGAGATTTCAATAGGTTAAGGAAGGACACGATCACGTTATTCCTTGCATACGGTAGCGTAGGAATACAGGAATTCAGATAGAAATCCTTTAATTTTGGGTTCTTACAATGGTAGAGGCGAATATTACTAAAGATATTTCCGGAAGAATAGTGGTTTCCTTCCCTTATGGTCTCTCCATCGTTACAAAGATTAAGGCCATTGAGGGACGAAAATGGCATCCTGCAGAAAACACTGGAGTTTTCCTGATTCAAATGACACATTAGCAAGGATCTTAGAGGTTTTTGAAGAAGAAAAAATCCTTTTAGACCCGGTCCTGCGAGCCAAACTTTCCAAACATGTCATTGCGAGGAGGTCTGTAAGACCAACGAAGCAACCTCCTCATAATTTTGAAGACCTTAAAAGAGAACTCATTTCACGGAAATACAGTTACAGAACAGTCAAGGGTTATCTTTTTTATAACAGAGAACTCGTATCATTTATCGGCAAAGAACCCGGTGATGTTACGGAGAGTGATATAAAGGATTATCTCTTCTTAAAGGTTCAAAGGGTCGAAAAGATAGATATACAATTCTTTCAGGTATAGCGTTGCAAGTACTACAGGAATATTGGAGGAAATACCAGCCTTCAAACTGGCTCTTTGTGAGGGTGCAAGGGATGGGCGATATCTGTCGATAAGAAGTGCTCAGAAGATATTTGAGCAGGCATGTGAAAGAGCGTATATAAGGAAAGATGTAACAATACATAGCCTTAGGCACAGCTTCGCGACCCATCTTTTGGAAGGTGGGACGGATTTGAGGTATATTCAGGAGTTATTGGGACATAGGGATAGTAAAACGACCGAGATTTATACGCATGTGAGCACAAAAAGTTTAGGAAGAATTCTTAGCCCGTTGGACAGTTTAAAACTCACGAAAGGAGGTGGTAATTGACAAGAATTGTCAGTAAGGAGGATTTCAGCCAGAATCGGAATATACGAAACAGGTTCGTCTATACCCCCAAATTGAGGGGATATACGAAGTAAGTGCATCAACAACGAAGTTAAGTGAAATATGCCCCACCACAAAAGGTAAACAAACATGGCAAATAAGGAATTTGAAGAGTTAATAGGAAAGCGAAAAGACTGGGTAAGGTCTTCAAGGGAAAATAATTTTGATTTTGATAGTATTTTGGCGGGATTATATACTGATCCTTCTCATTTTATTTATGAATTATTACAAAATGCTGAAGATGAGGGTGCTAAAGAAATTAGATTTGAACTTTTCGAAGATAGGTTAGATGTTTATCATAATGGGAAAGATTTTGACCTTCAAGATATTGATGGAGTGACAGGAATCGGTATTTCTAAAAAGAAAGAGGATTTAAATTTAATCGGGAAATTCGGCGTTGGCTTCAAATCCGTTTTTGCTGTTACTCAAAACCCTTATATATTTTCTGGAGAATACAAGATAAAAATTGAAGACTTTGTAATCCCTGCACCCCCAGATGTTAGTAGCACAACCCAGAAAAATGGAACTTTAATCAGAGCCCCTTTCAATCATAAATATTGTTCACGAGAGGAAACCTTCACACTTATACACAAAAGACTTGAAAATTTGGAATTAAGAACATTATTGTTCTTAAAAAATATCAACGAAATTAAGTGGAAGACTCCGTCTTCGAATGGACACTACCTAAAATCAGCTAAGAATGTTCAAGAAATACCAAATACAAAGAGAGTAACATTAGTATCTTCAAGTGTTACCGAGGAATATTTAGTCATTAGAAAACCAATAAAAATGGAGTGTAAAGAATTATGGGTTGAAGTAGCATATAAACTGGGTAAAGATCAAAATGGTAAAGAGATAATTGTTCCAGAGCCTAACTCAAAGTTGGTTGTATTTTTCCCGACCGAGAAAGTAACCTTTCTTAATTTTCTTATTCAAGGTCCTTACAAAACCACCCCAAACAGAGAAAACATTCCTTTAGAAGATGAGCAAAATAAAATAATTCTTGAAGATACTGGAAATCTTATTACTGAAAGCTTAACTATTATTAAGGATTTAGGCTATCTTGATACAAATTTCTTGAGTAGTTTACCTCTCAGTTCAGACCTTGCTGAACATGAACAAATTTATTCAGTGATTTATGAAAAAGTAAAAGAAAAATTTCTTTCCGAGAGGTTGCTACCCACATCAGATAGCACATATACCAAGGCAGGGGATGCTTTATTAGCACGGGGTAAAGAATTAACTGAGTTTCTAAATAATAACGACATTCAAAATTTATTTTCTAAACAAAATTGGTTAGATACAAATATAACCTATGATAAAACACAAGAACTAAGAAATTATCTGATTAATGAACTTGAAGTCATTGAGGTTGATTTTGAAAGTTTTGCAAGAAAAATAACTGTTGAATTCTTACAGACAAAATCTGATGAATGGATGATTGATTTCTATAGGCGACTTTTAGATCAACAGTCTTTATGGAGTGAGAGAGGATATTCAAAGGGTATTTTGAGGACTAAACCTATAATTAGATTGGAAAATAATGAACATATAGCCCCATTTGATAATAATGGAAAAAATCAGGTTTACTTGCCAGCAGAAGCCAAATCTGAATATAAGACCGTTAAGCGTGCTCTTACCGAAGATGAAGAATCTTTAAAATTCTTAAAAGAACTCGGGTTAACAAAACCAGATATTTTTGCTGAAATTAAAGAATTTATTCTTCCTAAATACCATACCGAGAATCCTGTAAAAGATGAATGGTATTTTGAGGACTTTGAAAAACTTTTGAAAGGATATGAAAGTATACAATTAAATAAAAAAGAAGAATTTGTTAAGGAATTATCAGATACACCTTTTATTTATGCAATTAAAAATGATAATACTGAAGAAAGCTGTTTATTAAAGGCAAGCCAAACTTATTTCAGTGATGACGATTTAAAAAACTATTTCAATGGCTATCAATCTGTGTATTTTGTTTCTGAAGAACTTTATGAGAAATTTGGAGAAGAAAAAGTAAAGAAATTCCTTAAAGATTTAGGTGTTGAAGATAAACCAAGACGCATTGAAATTGAAGGTAAATTGACATGGGAAGAAAAGAGTAAATTACGAGGCAATAGTGGGTGTACAAGGGAGATTTATCAAAGGGACTACGAATATGAAGGTTTGGAAAATTTTATAAATAACATAACTCCCGAAAAATCATATCTGCTCTGGAAATTATTGCTAAAAAATATTGAAAGTTTGAGTAGTTGGGATGCGCAAAAATTCTTTGAAGGTGAGTATAGTTGGTTTTATTATTCACAGTACCATATAAGATTTAAGGCAAAATTTTTAAAAACACTCAAACAGCAAGCATGGTTGGTTGATAAAGATAATAATTTCAAAAAACCTTCTGAAATTACTTTTTCGGAGTTATCGGATGATTACATCAAAGAAAATCCAAATATAGATATTCTAATAAAAGCCCTTGGATTCAAGCCTGAAATTATAGACCTCCTTCCAGAATATGATAGGAAAATATTAGAGATTGCGAAAGCAAGAAATATTACTCCGGATGAGCTTGAAAAAATTCTTTCTGAAAGAAAAGAGAAACAATTGGAGCAGCAAAAAGAACAATGGACACCTGAATGTGGACCAGATACACCTGCCGTAAGAATACAAGAAGTAGAACCAGATAAAATTGTTACTGATGATTTATCAGGTCAAATAGAGAACATAGAAGCAGGAAGTGATGGAAAATCAACGACCGAGATTGAAAAAACAGAAAAAGAAGTTGAGAAAACACCCATTGATAAAAAAGCAATTGGCAAGTGGGGTGAGAAATATGTTTATAATGTCCTTAAGAAAATGCATCAGAAACAAGGAGACATTATTGAAACAGATTCTGGATTTAAAGTAATAGGTGCTGGTGGCAAAGAGTCTGAAATTGTATGGTTAAACGTGCATCATGATAGCGGGAAGGGCTATGATTTTGTTGTAAAGAAAAATGGAGCCGAGACTGAATATATTGAGGTGAAAGCCAAGACACAAGAAAAGGAGGAACTGATAGAGGTTACAGGAACTCAATGGGAGTTTGCCAGAAAACTTTTTGATCAAAATGAAGGAGAAAAATATTATTTTTATGTGGTCTTAAACGCTGGGAAAGAAAATGCTCAAATTCGTATATTGAAGAACCCAATCAAACTCTGGAAAGAGGGAAAACTCTATGCACATCCTATCAATTTTAAATTATGAAAAAAAATAAGGGGCATACTTCAGCTAACACGGGCTACACGGCTCACTCCGTTCGCCCAAATCCCTTCGGGACTTCGTATAGCCCGAAGCCGTTAAACAACATCGCCCCCTGGGAAATCATTGAATGAAGGATTTACAAAGAATACGACAGAAGATTATTGAGAGGGATTATTTTATTTCTGTACATGCTGAAGAAGAAATGGTGGACGATGAATTAGAGCGTGCTGACATCGAATATGCAATTCTTAATGGAAGAATAGAGAAGAAATTAACCGAGGATATTCGGGGGACAAGATATAGAATTGAAGGCCCGGCAAGAGATGGAAGAATTATCCATGTCGTATGCAGATTTCAAATTCTTGGAAATCTTATTATCATCACAGCTTATGTCTTATAGGGGGATTTATGAATTGTGAATTTTGTGGCGGAAAAACAAAAAAGAAAAAGGTAAAAAGACAACATTGGCTTCATGGAAGATTGTATATACTTGAAAACGTTGAAGCAGAGGTTTGTTCTGAATGTGGGGAGAGGTATTTCCATGCAAAGATATTAGATGGAATCGATAGCCTTCTGGAATCCACCCACAAGATTAAGGAAAGATTAGAAGTCGAAGTTGTTAGTTTATAGAAAAGGGGGCGACGCCGTTTAACAACAGGCCAAAAGATTAATATCCAAATGCTTCGCACTTCTTTTGGCCTTGAACGTTAGGCGAAAGAACAAGCGATATGATATTTATTAATTTGAAAAGAAATTATGAAAGGTGGTGAAACTAATGGATTTACTTAAAGAAGCAACCGTTGAAACTATAAAACGTCTTCCTGATGGATGTTCTGCCGAGGATATAATGTATAAAATTAATTTCATTGCACAGGTCATTGAAGGTCTTAAGGACGCTGAGGAAGGGGAAGTATTATCAACAGAAGAACTTCTTACAAGAGTTGAACAATGGGGAAAATAAATTGGTCAGAAAAAGCAAGTAGCCATTTGCAGGCAATCTATGATTATATTGCAAAGGATTCAAAAACATATGCAATCCGATTCATAAAATCCCTCATCAAATCAACTTCAAAACTTGAAATAGCTCCTCGTTGTGGACGTATTGTCCCTGAATTTGAAATGTATGGCTTAAGAGAAGTCGTTTATCAGAATTACAGAATTGTCTACAGAATTAAAGAAGATGGTGAACATATTGAAATACTTGCTGTAATTCACTGTTCACGTGATTTTAAAACAGCATTTTGGCAAGAATGGGAATTAATTTAAAATGGAATGTCGCTTGTTCCTTCGCCTAACACCGGCCAAAAGCATGAAGCATAAATGCTGTCGCACTTCTTTTGGCATTGAACGATAGGTCACTATTTTTAAAATTTAGAGGAGAAAAGTTGAAATGAATACACAATTTATAGTTGATGAATCAGGCAGGAAAACAGCAGTGATCTTACCGGTTGAAGATTATGAGGAACTTTTGGAAGACATTCATGACCTCACCGTTATAGCCGAGCGAAAAGATGAGCCTACAATTAGCTTAGAAGAACTGAAGAAAAGGTTAAGGGCTGATGGGCTTATTTAAAATTGTTCTGAAAGGTTCATCCGAACAAGATCTCCAAAAAATTGATAGGCAATATATTCCAAAAATTCTTGATGCAATTGAATCTCTCGCTGAAAATCCTTTCCCTGTTCAATCCAGAAAAATGAAAGGTTCTGAATCAAGCTATCGGTTGCGAATCGGAGACTATCGAGCAATTTATCAGGTTCACTCTGAAGATAAAGCTGTTGAGATTTATTATATTCGTCATAGAAAAGATGCTTATAAAAGGTAAAATGGCGAACTGACTTCATACAACACAGCGTAAGCGCGTAAGCGATTATTAGAATCAACACCACGGCGACATTGCCTTTTGTCACAATGTTGAAGATAAAAATGCAAAATTTCGTAAGGGAAAGGTGTAAAAAGTGCTGAAAGAAGAATCAAAGAGATATGTAATCTTTATCCTCTTTTTACTCTTAATAGTATTGTCTTTTTTTGTCTTGAAAGATTACCTGGCTTCTCTCGTTGTTGGCGCTTTGATTGCTTATCTATTGTTCCCTCTACATGATAGATTGGCAAAAATACTAAAATCAAAAAACCTGGCAGGAATAATATTGAGCTTGAGTAGCGCTACGTTACTGCTCTTATTCCTTGCAATACTCATCCCCCCACTGGTTCTTCAGGCAGGACAGTTGTACTCAAATACCGAACAGATAGTCAGCAGCCAGATAGAAGAACTAAAAGAATGCCCTGATAAGGATTCAAATGACTTGAAATGCAGGCTTAGCAAAAAAATATCCGCCTTCATTGATCAAAAAGGCGTAAAGGACAAACTGGCCGATACTACAAAGCAGGTTTCAGGGTTTCTTGCCAGGAGTCTAATGACAATTATCGGGAGCATAGCTACATTTATAATATCCATTCTTATAGTACTCTTCTCGGTCTTTTACTTTCTGGATAATGGTGTAGAGATCAAGAATACCATCCTTGATCTTCTGCCTATTAAGACCTCATACAAGGACAAAGTTCTAAAAAAGATAGAAGATACAATTAATGCCATTGTGGTAGGAAATGTGACTACAGCCTTTCTCCAGGGTCTTGCAGGCGGCGTTATATTCTCCATTCTGGGAGTTCCTTCATCTCTATTCTGGGGCTTTTTAATCTTTCTTTTTGCTTTTGTGCCTGCCATAGGATCGACTATTATCTGGATACCTGCTGCAGTGATATTGATTCTTAAGGGCAGCCTGACAAAAGGCATCGTCTTAATCGCCTATTCAACAATTGTATTGGGCTCTATTGACAATATTCTAAAACCAAAGCTTATAGGCAACAGGATCAACCTTTCATCGTTTATGATATTTCTGGCTGTTTTAGGCGGTCTCAAGCTGTTCGGAATTCTGGGATTAATCTTTGGCCCATTAGTTCTGGCTTTACTGTCAACCTTTATCCAGATTTACAGAGAAGAGACTATTTCGCAGACAGAGTTTTGAATCCTTGAATCCTTGAACCCTCAAGCCCTCGGCTTTAGCCAAGGGTAGTTGACTTCTATTCTGGAGAGTAGATTTGAAAAAAGGAAAGGTATATCTTATAGGTGCCGGACCTGGCGACCCCGGTCTGATTACCCTGAAGGGTATCGAATGTATTAGTAAGGCAGACGTAGTCGTCTATGACTACCTTGCCAATTCTAAATTGCTTGAGTATGCCAAAAAAGATGCGGAACTTATCTATGCAGGAAAAAAGGGTGGAAACCACATTTATTCACAGTCTCAAATAAACAGTATTATCATCAAAAAGGCAAATGAGGGTAAGATTCTTGCCCGTCTTAAGGGGGGGGATCCCTTTCTGTTTGGGAGGGGTGGAGAAGAGGCAGAAGAGCTGGCTGCCAGTGGGATATGTTTTGAGATAGTGCCAGGCGTAACCTCCGCAATCTCAGTTCCCGCCTATGCAGGCATTCCACTTACCCACCGGGACTTTACCTCTAATGTGGCATTTATCACCGGCCATGAGGATCCAACAAAAGATGAATCCAGTATCGCCTGGGATAAAATCTCTACGGGTATAGGGACACTGGTGTTTCTGATGGGTGTGAAGAACCTCCCAGAAATAGTTAAAAATCTGATAGAAAACGGCAGGGATCCCAAGACTCCGGTTGCTATTATAAGGTGGGGAACACTTGGAAAACAAGACACCCTGACAGGCACTTTAGAGACTATTGCAGAGTTAGCCAGGGGGGAAAACTTAACCCCGCCTGCCGTAACAGTAGTTGGAGAGGTTGTGAGGTTAAGGGACAAACTCAATTGGTTTGAAACGAAACCACTGTTTGGCAGGAGGATCATAGTAACCAGAGCACGGAGTCAGGCAAGTGAATTTACCAACCTTCTGAGAGAATACGGTGCTGAACCGATAGAATTCCCCACAATTGATGTAAGACCACCTGGGAGCTTCGATCCCTTAGATGAAGCCATTTATAACTTAGAAAGGTATGACTGGTTGATCTTAACCAGTGTGAATGGGGTAAGGTTCTTTTTTGAAAGACTTAAGGTAAGGGGCAGAGATATCAGGGATTTAAAAGGCATCAGAATCTGCGCCATCGGACCCAGGACAGCAGAAGAGATAGATAGAACAGGAATTAAAATTGACTTTGTGCCGGAAGAATACAAGGCTGAGGCCATCGTCGAAGGCCTGAAAAAAAGAGGGATCAAGGGAAAGAATATACTCCTGCCAAGGGCTGAGGAAGCAAGAGAGGTACTTCCAGAGGAGATCCGTAATTCAGGGGGGAATATTGATGTAGTGCCTGCCTATAAGAATGTTAAACCAATGGAAGACAAAGAAGCCATCAAAGGACTCCTTAAAAAAGGAGCAATTGATGTTATAACCTTTACCAGCTCTTCGACGGTAAAGAACTTCGTTGAGATGTTTGACAGGGATGAGCTTCCGTCACTGATAAAAGGGATAACTATTGCGTCCATAGGCCCCATAACTGCTGAAACTGCTAAAAAACTTGGGATAGAAACGGACATTATGCCTGAAAGCTATACCATACCTGATCTGGCAGAGGCAATCGCAGATTATTTTTTGGAAAAATAATTGGGAAATCATAGGATAGAGAAATGATCGGGATATCAAAGCTATACTGCGGGACAGTGGAACCCTCTGATCCCTTGAGATACGGCAGGGAATCAGGAAAGCTCCCTTCTCACCTTTTACAATTCTCAAAGGATAAAAAGCCCGTAGTAGTATGGAACGTGGGGCAGAGATGTAATCTGAGATGCATCCACTGCTACTCCCATTCAAAGGATACGGGGTATGGAGGCGAGTTGAGCACAGAGGAGGGGATAGCCCTCATCGATGACCTGGCAGATTTCGGCGCCCCTGTTGTCCTGTTTTCCGGTGGTGAACCCCTTATGAGAAAGGACATCTTCCAATTGGCAAGGCATGCCACTGAAAAGGGAATGAGGGCTGTTATTTCAACCAACGGAACACTTATAACCAGAGAAGCTGCAAAGATATTAAAATCCATCGGTCTATCATATGTGGGGGTTAGCCTCGACGGCATGATGGAAACCAACGATAGGTTTCGTGGGGTAGAAGGCGCCTTTAACGCTGCTATCACTGGTATTAGAAACTGCAGAGAGGCAGGTATCAAAGTAGGTCTCAGGTTTACTATTAATAAGCGAAATGTCCATGACGTTCCAGGGATATTCAAACTTTTGGAAGAAGAAAATATCCCAAGGGTCTGCTTCTATCATCTGGTATATGCCGGCAGAGGCAGCAAACTGGTAAAAGAAGACCTCTCCCATGAAGAAACCAGAAGGGTGGTGGATTTGATAATAGACAAGACGAAGGAGCTTTATAACCGTGGTATCTCAAAAGAGGTACTGACTGTTGATAACCACGCAGATGGTGTCTATCTCTATCTCAGAGTATTGAGGGAAGACCCAAAACGTGCAGAGGATGTCCTGGAACTCTTAAAGATGAATGAAGGGAATAGCTCAGGCAATGGTATAGGCTGTGTTAGCTGGGACGGCTCTATCCATGCCGACCAGTTCTGGAGGCGCTATTCCTTTGGCAATGTTAAAGAAAGGCCATTCAGTGAGATATGGGCCGATACCTCCAACGAGCTAATGGCAAAACTCAAAGACAAGAAGCCCTATGTTAAGGGAAGGTGCGCCAGGTGTAAATGGCTTGATATATGTGGAGGGAACTTCCGTGTCAGGGCAGAGGCAGTTACAGGAGATTTGTGGTCTCCTGATCCAGCCTGTTATTTGACCGACGCGGAAATAGGGATTGAATAGGTAACTGCTCAGCAAATGACCCCAACGCTTCGCATTAGGGTTATAAATGAAAGAAACTTGCGCTTCAAGTTTGATGAACTCGTAAAAAGTCGCTTTTCCCTCCCCTGGCGGGAGGGAATAAAAGGGAGGGGGATTCTAACACATGGAAATTACTATATATATCCACCCTCACCCCCGCCCTCTCCCATCGAGGGAGAGGGAGTTTTAACTTTTTACGAGGTTGTCAAGTTTCTTAGGAGGTGGATAGGCTGAAGTTTAGGCTATAGACTATTAGCCTACTACAGCCTAAACAACCTGAGTAGTAGCTCAAATAGGAGTTTAATTATGTTATTTCCAGATTACCGTCCAAGAAGATTGAGGAAAAATGAACGATTGAGAAGTATGATAAGAGAAACCACCCTTTCCGTCGCTGACTTCATATACCCACTATTTGTTACTCACGGAAAAGGTGTCAAAAAACCGATACAAGCCATGCCTGGTATATCCCAGTTATCCACAGACCTCCTTATAGGGGAGATAAAGGAGATCAACAATCTGGGAATACCGGCTGTACTGCTATTCGGAATACCTAAGAAGAAAGACGAAAGAGGTTCAGAGGCATATGCTAAAGAAGGGATCATCCAAAGAGCAATTAGAGAGATCAAGAATAATGTCCCTGAAATAATAGTTATTACCGATGTATGCCTCTGTGAATATACCAGCCACGGGCACTGCGGCATAATCAAGGATGGGGATGTGGACAACGATTCAACCCTGGAATTATTGGCCAGGATGGCTCTATCCCATGTGGAGGCAGGAGCGGACATGGTGGCTCCTTCTGACATGATGGATGGCAGGGTAGGAGAGATTAGGGAATACCTGGATGAAAATGGCTACGAAAAGATCCCGATTATGTCCTATGCTGCCAAGTATGCCTCCAGCTTTTACGGCCCTTTCAGAGAGGCAGCAGGATCTTCACCCCAGTTTGGGGATAGAAAATCCTATCAGATGGACCCTGCTAACTCCAATGAGGCTATTCGTGAAGTGAGCCTCGATGTGGAAGAAGGGGCTGATATCATAATGGTGAAGCCTGCCATTGCCTATCTTGACATTATCAGCAGAATAAAAGAAGAGTTTGACCTGCCGGTGGCTGCCTTCAATGTGAGCGGTGAATATGCCATGGTTAAGGCTGCCGATAAGCTGGGCTTCTTTGATGGTGAAAAGGTAATGATGGAATGCCTCTTAAGTATAAAAAGGGCTGGCGCAGATCTGATCATCACCTATTTTGCGAAAGAGGCGGCAAGGATACTCGGTGGCAAGAGATAATATGAACAAGGCTTTTCAAGGTACATCTCACAATTCTGAATTAAAGATGATTGCATGGGAGGTTACGAGGAGTTGTAACCTGTCCTGTGTACACTGCCGTGCCTCTGCTGAAAGGGGTCCTTACACTGGTGAACTTTCAACTGAAGAGTGCCTCAGGCTTATCGATGACATTGTGGGGTTCAGCAGCCCTGTGATTATCCTTACCGGTGGGGAACCGATGATGAGGAAGGACATATTTGAGATCGCTGAATATGGAACCCAGAAAGGCCTTCGGATGGTTATGGCCCCCAACGGTACCCTTATTGATGAAGAAAATGTTCGAAAGATCGTTAAGTCGGGAATCAAAAGAATCAGTATCAGTTTAGATGGTGCAACCAGGGAAAGCCATGATCGTTTTCGTCAGGTGGAGGGGGCGTTTCAAGGCGCCCTGAGGGGTATAGAATACGCTAAAAAAGCCGGACTGGAGTTTCAGATAAACACCACTGTTACCAGCAGCAATATAAGGGAGCTTCCATATATCCTTGATTTAGCCGTTGAACTGGGTGCCGCTGCCCATCATATATTCCTTATAGTCCCAACAGGCAGAGCAAAAGAATTAAAGGATAATGAGATACCATCCGAAGAGTACGAAAAAACCCTCCACTGGTTTTACAACCAGAGAGAAAAGACATCTCTGCATCTAAAGGCTACATGCGCTCCTCATTACTATCGTATCCTTAGACAGACGGCAAAAGAAGAAGGAAAGAAGATAACATTTGAAACCCATGGATTGGATGCCGTAACACGGGGGTGTCTCGGCGGGGTATCCTTCTGCTTTATATCCCACACAGGGCAGGTTCAGCCATGTGGTTATCTGGAAGTCAACTGTGGGGATATTAAAGAAACCAGCCTTGAGGAGATATGGAAGAATTCAAAGGTTTTTCAATCCCTGAGGGATTTTGATAAGTACAATGGCAAATGCGGGATATGTGAATATCGACAGGTTTGCGGTGGATGCAGGGCAAGGGCATACGAGTTTACTGGAGACTATTTAGGAGAGGAACCTTACTGTACCTATCAACCAGAGAGGGTGAGTTAAACTTCCGCTTCTTAACTGCACCATATTCAGGCAACTTGGTAAATACTTCCGCATGGGACATCAAACGTTGAAGCGTATTTCGAGAATGCTGTTCGCCGGGATGATATAATCGCGGTCAACAAGCTTGGTCAACCCCTTGGAGCGTGCATCCTGCATGTTGTGGACTGTCATTATATCCTCAAAGCTCACGAGTTCCGCCTTGATAAATCCCCTGGCCAGATCTGAATGAATCTTACCGGCACACGTTACAGCATCGGTGTCTTTCTCAACCAACCATGCATGAACCTCTTGCTTCCCGATCGTGTAGAAAAACATCATGCCGGCCTTCTCCATGCCATCACGGCACACAGCATTTGCGTCCGGTGATGTGTCCTTGGAAACCAGCGTGGGTTTGAAGCTCATCGGTCCGAGCGCGTTGACGATAGCCCGCTCGCTATTATTCAAGAATAAATCACAGATCGGCTTCTGATCGTCAAGCTGTGACAGGCATTTCTTTAGCGCCTCCTTTTCGGAGGGATCCTCTGTCCTCGACAGCCTGCCTTCGATCTTCTCCATGTCAAGAATGAGCAGATCCAGAACATGTTCATCCGCTATGGCAATGATATCGGCTGACTCGTAGTCTCCCGGCAGAAATTCGAAATAGTACGGCGACAACTTTGCCGGCTGAAACTTCTCGGCAAGACTCACAAATATCTCGTCATTGTACTTTATCTTACCTTCGGGCAGATTCAGCCCTGTATATGCTATTTTCATTATGTAGAAAGACCTTTCTTTTGATTAACTTTACTCGTATTTTCAATCAGTGTAAACCTTCAGAGAAACCTTTAGTTTGCATTAGGCTGGGGGCTATCTGACCGTCCATCGTTCCCCCCACTTTCATCAATCCCATTGGATATAACGTCGGCGCTTTCTTGATCATCCGGTTCCTGCTGTTCATCAGGCATTTCAAGATTCTCCACTGGTACATCATCGGGTTCTTTCATTACCTCTTCATACTCAGGTATCACGATACCTCTTCTTATCATGATCCTGTATATCCTTGCTGGGCGGTTTACTACATATCTTGTCTTCCCTGTCGGACTATACCGTCTCGGATTGGGAAGCACGGCAGCAAGGTTTGCGGCTTCTTCAGCCGTAAGAGATGAAGCATGTTTCCCAAAATAGTGCTGGGCGGCAACCTCAATACCAAACAGGCCATCCCCCCATTCTGCGATGTTCAGATAGAGTTCGATGATCTTTCTTTTGGAGAGACTTCTCTCAATTCTCCATGTAAGGACCGCTTCTTTCAATTTTCGGACAGGATTCTTTGAAAGAGACAGATAAAGATTCTTCGCGAGTTGCTGGCTTATGGTGCTGCCTCCAGCCTTAAACCTCTTCTTTTTAATGTCCTTTTCAATAGCCTTTTCTATGGCTTCAAAATCAAAACCCTCATGGGACCAGAACTTGTCATCTTCCGCAATAATTACAGCCTTGATCACATAAGGAGAGATCTTGGACAGCGGCACCCATTTGTATTTTATTTTTTTATTTATACCCTGTCTCTGCCATTCTCTTTCCCGATATTCCATTATAGCCGTCTTCTCAGGATGCTTTTTCTTAAGCATTGAAACATCAGGATAAATAAAATAAAAGCAGATATTCAAAAACAGGGCCGAGACGAGTAAAATCGCAACAATGACAAACCATTTTTTAATCATAGCAACAACCATTCTACTTAGTTCACCCTGAAAAATGAAAAATTTCCTTTGGAGCGAACATGGTCAAAAAACCGTAAGCCGTGAATCGTAAGCCGTGAAACGGTTTTATTTTATTCTATTTACGACTCACGACTTACGATTTACGAGCTTAGATGGGTCAAAAAATGTATGCTGAAGCGAAAAGGGGTACATTTGCAAAGCTCTCTTGCTATGAAATACGATAATATCTCATATCATTTGTTATCAACAGGTTAAATTAATACTAACTGATAAAAGAGGAAGTGAGGTAAAAGGTATATTATGGCTTATTGAAGTTCCTGGCTTACCTGTTACTGGTAGTCTCAAACCTCTGCCTCAGAGGTTACTGAGTTAACCCTTTTTGTTAGCCGGGAGATCTTTCTTGAAGCGGTTTTCTTATGAATTACGCCCTTTGAGGCTGCCTTATCAATAGCAGGAATAGCCTTTACCAAAGCTTGAGTAGAGCTTTTCATATCCTTTTCATCAACTGCATTCCGTACTCTCTTAATCACTGTTTTCACATAAGACTTGATTTTCGTATTTCTCATCTTGCGCTTTTTGCTCTGTTTGTCTTGCTTAATTGCTGATTTATGAGTTGCCAAAATCTACCTCCCATGATCCATAACTTTAATAAATTAGTTCCCTTTTAACATTTGCAAATTAAATATGTCAAGTTTTTATTTATAAAACCTGGAACTCCGATATAAGAAAAAGAAAAATTTCAGCTTTTTTCAAAAAAACTCG
>Ga0210056_1002409_pt1 | contig 15760 bp, 16 predicted proteins | sample CryGeyCG2014_080_2_FD_183965 | JGI IMG/M metagenome (GOLD analysis project Ga0210056, IMG submission 183965) | Groundwater microbial communities from aquifer - Crystal Geyser CG07_land_8/20/14_0.80 (SPAdes) (version 2) | ecosystem: Environmental > Aquatic > Deep subsurface > Groundwater | place... | reverse complement strand
ACCTTTATCCTTTAAAATTTTAACTATTTTCATAATAGCACTTTATTTTTGAAGGTAAAGGTGGTTACGGCCTAAGAATCTTTGACAAAATAAAAAATCTCGGGGAGACTCGAGAGTAACGATTTTCTGTAAACCCCGTTAGAAAAGGTGAGGGTTTTACCCAATTGTCTTAAAGGGTAGATTTTCTAACGGGGTAAAAATTCAGATTAAATCTTGGTGGGAATAAAATTTCTCATTAGAATTACACTGGCTATCTTTTGCCCCATTTTTTCACTCGCTCCAATTATTTCTAAATAGATTTAAACAAACTTTACTGAGATTTCTTTAATTTTTTTGAAATCCTTAATGTTTCTTGTTAGTAAAATTGTGTTAGTTAGATAACTGGTAGCGGCAATAATGCTATCTGGTAAGGCGGTCTTATATTTTTTCTTGAAAAATCCGGCTAATCTTGCAATTTGAGAATCAATAGGGATAATAGAAATGGTTTTAAGAATTTCATCAATCTTTAAAATTTCTTCGGAGGTAATTTCAGGGTAACCAAAAAGCTCAGCTTCACTAATCGTGGAAATAAAAAAGCGTGAGTTTTTTAGGGTATTCTCACGCAAAAACTCTTTTACTTTCGACTCGCCTTTAAGGAAATAAATAATAATATTGGTATCTAAAGTATACATGGGTTAATTACAAAATCCTCTCCCATTCTTTGCGAGTCTTCTTTAAATATTTTATTGGGTCAATCTTCTTTTTTTTCCAAATCCCCCAGGCCCTTTCCCAGATTTCCCAAACTTCTTTTGGATTCTTGATCCGAAGTAAGGTAGTTTTTGGTTGAGAAATAACTTTTTGCATACTGATTTTAGATTAACAATTTACAAAAGCTCTGTCAAATCTCAAAGCGCCATACACTTTAAAATATTTTGCCCAAAATTTTGAATTGAGCATTCTTTTATTTCAGATTTAAAGCTTCTTTGATGGTGGCGATTAGTTTTGAGGGAATGTAGTCAGTTTTGACTAAGATTTTGTCAATTCCTTCTTTGAGCAATTCTTGGTCTAATTCGGGGTCGGTATAATTAGTTAAGGCGAAAATGAGAAGGTCTTTTGTTTCCGGATATTTTCTGGCTTCTTCCAAAATTAAAATGCCGTTCATATCAGGCAAAAATAGGTCTAATAAAATTAAATCTGGCTTTTCTTTTTTTTCTTCTCTAATTTCCTTTAACAGGTCTATAGCCTTCTGGCCCCAGTCTAAAACCTCTAAATCAAAATTGGCTATTTGAAATACATCTCGATAAAGCTGAATAGTTGGATAATCGTCTTCTACCAAAAGAATTTTTGGTTTCTTCTTTAGTTTCTTAACCATCTTAAGGAAATCTGTTTACAATACTAGCCACTAAGTTTACTTTACTATATTTTTAATTACAAGTGCAAGGGTCAAGCTTCTATGCCTTTCTTTCTTTATTATCAAACCGGTAGCGAAAGATATCTTTTTTTATTGGGCCAAAAAAGAACATATAAATTCCGGCTATTAGATATTTGAGATAGGTTTTTAATCTGCCATCTTTTTCAAAACGCCGGGTAGAGGTCAAGACCGGCCGGGTTTTAATAAAGCCGAATTTTCCGAATTTCCTGGCTGTTTTAGCGTAGAAATGGTCTTCGGCTATTTTTATTTCTTCATCAAATCCGCCGATTTTTTGATGAATGTATTTTCTAACCAGAACCGAATTGGTGGCGTAGGCCGAAAATCGCTGAATTGACCAAACAAAGCTGTTATAAATTTTATAAGCAAACTTATCAAAACCATTTCCATTGGGGTAAATTGGAAAAGAAGCAATATCTAATTTTCTTTTTTCAAATTCTTTTAAAAGATTCTTTAAGAAATTTTCCGGCAAATAAATATTATCGGCATCCATAAATAAGAAAATATCACCTTGGGCAATTTTTGCTCCTTCATTTCTGCCTCTGGCCGGCAGACCGCCTTGAACAATTTTACAACCATAATTTTTGGCAATTTCTACTGTTTTATCTTCTGAGCTAGCATCAGCAACAATTATTTCCAAATCACCAGCAAAATTTTGCTTTTTAATCTCTTTAAGCAACAAAGGAAGATATTTTTCCTCATTCAAGGCTGGAATAATTATACTTAACATAAAGTTAGTCGCTCGCCTCCTACCAACACCCGGTGTTGGCAATAATATTTAAAATAATTTTTTGGCTTCTTGCCAGATTTCAGGCTGATTTTGCTTTTCTTTCATCCAATACCACCACTCCCCTCCCCAGAGGTAAAATGTATCCAAACCAGTTCTTTTGGCAAAATCAATGTTTTTTCTAAATTGTTCCAGGTTCATTGTTTTTTCTTGCTCTTCTAAAGGTGAGTCATAAAGCAAAGCGGGCCCCCAAGGCTCAGCCTGAAACTCAATACAGATTACTTTTTTACCAAAAAAATTTTTAATAATTTGAGCTTTTCGCCAATAAAAAGTTGGTGGAAAGGGATAATGGATATAAACCCTGAGCTGCCTGAACCAAACCCTTTTATACATTGTCGTCCCGACAATATCTCCCAGTTGAGCGGCTTGAATCCAGAAAGAACCTTCGCCTGAATCTGAAATTATAATTGGGTGATTCGGATCAAGTGATTTTACCAGATTGATCTCTTTTTTTAAAAAATTTTTATCGACCCAAGGGCACTCTCCAAAAGGAAAAAATGGCTCATTTTCCACTTGCCACATATTTACGGAAACCCGGTCTCTGTATCTCAAAACAATTTTGTCTAACATTTCTAAAATTTCTTTTTGCTGCTCTTCCTTGTTTAAATTTTTTGCCCATTCCGGGATATGGCATTCCGGCCAACGACCGCTTTTCATACCAATTACTAACAAAATTTTAGCATTGTGATTTTCTGCTTCTAATATTTGCCAATCCAAATCTTCAAAAAAATATCTATCCTTCTCAGGTTCCAATAAATCCCAATGAGCAGAAACCTTTAGGTTTTTTGCATTTAAATCCTCAAGCAAAGCCAGATAATTTTCTCTCCAATTTAATCCCAAATTTTGGCTATGTTTTTGGGAAAAATTTACTCCCCAGGTAATTTCTTCTGCCTGTGGAGGACTGCCAAGAAAAAGATATCCAGCAAAAACCAAAAGAAAAATTAAAATCCCTAAAATAATCTTTTTTATAATTCTTCTCATCTTTTAATTTCTAACATGTAACGAGGTCTTGCTTCGTTACATTAAATTTATAATACTAAAAAGGCTAAACCCATACCGATTAATGTAATAGCAATAATTTTTTGAACAAGAATTTTTCTGGAAATTTCCTCTTTTAATATCTGCGGAAATTTTAAAGACAATATCAGAGAAAAAACAAACAAAAACGCATACTGAGTTCCAATTAAAGCGTGGATTACGGGAACAAGAGCCAGAGGAGCCAAAAAAATTGCCCAATTTTGCAAAATGGCAGCTCCTGCTCCGGCCGCCTGATTTGAAAGAAAAATAGTTGCCGTTTTTTTGGGAAACCTTTCTCTCTTTTTAAAAATCTCTTTTTTAATTTCGGAAAATAAAACAAAAAGACAGGCAGCCATTAGAAAACCGCCAATACTCCTCCAGATAAAACCGTTCCAAAAGGGCTGAACCAAATAAACGTATTTAATTAAAACAAACGATAAAGAAAGAAAAAAAGCGGTTATTGCGGAAAACTTAAAACTTTTCAAGCTTATTAATTTCTCTTTTTTAATATTTATCAAAACCGCGCCCAAAATCAATAAGATAAAGGCTATAAATTCCCTGGGAGACAAAACCTCCTGCCCCAGGCTAAAAAGATATATCAAGCCAAAAGTAAACAAGGGGGTCAAGCCACCGATAGCTGGCACCACCCGGGAGAGCTCGAAGGTTTTAAGAGTTTTGTAAAGCCAGAAAAGGCCGTAGATAAAAACTGCGCCGGCCAGCAAACTTAAAATAATTTGCGACTTTTCCGGAATATAAAATCCGACAAAGGGAGCCAATGCCAAAGTTAAAATTCCCAAAGTTCCGACATAAAAAGCGTAAACTTTCGGATTGGGAATGGAAGTGGTTAAAAGATATTTATCCACCAAAAAAACAATGGCCAGAATTAAATAAGCAGAAATAGCGACGAGAAGCCAGGTCATTTTGTTATAATTTTTTGAATATTTAATGTTCCTAATTTTTCTCCTTCAATAAAGCCTTCCATGGCAGCTTCAGCCAGATAACCTCTCTCTAGCCAGTCAAAAAGCCATTGTTCAGCATGGGCCGGGTCCTCCTGTAAAAGCCCGAAGCCCGATTTTAGGAGCCACCTTTTGTTAAATTCTTCCTGAGAGCCGATCGGCGGAGCAATAATGATTGGAATCCCAAGAGCCGAATAAAAAGATAATTCTGATGGCTTTGTCCACAAAATATCGGTTTTCCTTAAAGCTAAATTAAATTTTTGGAAATAACCTCCAATATCTTTTTCAAAGATAATTTCAATGTAACGAGAATTGTTCTCGTTACATTTTAACTTTTTTAGCTCTCTCTCAAAGTATTCTTTAACTCTTTCTTTAATGCCAGCTGACAGAATTATTTTAATTTCCCTCTGTTTAATCTGCCAGATTAAACACTTCAAGATTTTAATTCCTATTTCTTTTTGGGCGCCGGCGCCGCCTACCGAAAACAAAATTGTTAAAGGATGGTCAGATTTTTCCGGTAATTTCCCCAATCTTGCTTCAATTAAATCTTTGTATTTTTCGAAATACCTCTTTTGAGGGTCTAAATTTAAAATTCTATATTTTAAATCTTCTTTCAAAACCTCCATTTTCTTAGTGCCAATATTTTCTTTTGGTAAAGGATAACCGGTTAAAAAAATATTTTCTGGTTTTACTCCGTAGAGTTTTAATCTTTCAACCACTCTTTCAGTTGAAGCAAAATATTTAATTTTGCTTAATTTGGGATTTAAAGGTGCCCAGGTTCTCGAAATATCAGCATCACAAACAACACAAAAAATTTCGCCAGGATAATTAAAAAATTCAGCCATAAAAGCCGGAGTAAAAAAAGTAGAAATTATCGGTAACTTTTCGTTCTGGCTTTTTAATTTTTCTATGAAACCTCTTCCCCAACCCTTTTTGAGGCTGGAATAGATCTGTTTTAAGACAAAATTTGGTTTTGACAGATCTCTTTTTGGATAAAAAGTTAAAATTTTTTGGAATTGGTCATAGATTAAAAAAGCAGTCTTGCCAACTAAAGGAAACCTTTGGAATCTTGAAATAAATTCATAGGAGTTTCTGGTTGTTTCCCAGATTTTTTTATCTCTTTCCGGAATTCCCTGATAGCTGTTAGCATTAATAACTTTCCCGTCAGGAGCTAAATTCCTCAAAGGATAAGCCGTTCTCTGATGACCATAACCCATATTGACTGATATTACCCAGGCTTCTTGCTTCATATGTTTCATTCTATCTTAGTTTTACCCAGTATATCAACTTCGACTCGCTTCGCGAAATTACCCCGCCCTCTGTGCTTTATATATCTTTTACTACCAATAACAAAGCTCAATAACAAATAAATGTTATCAGCCCCTACCATATACAGTACAGAGGGCGGGGTTGTCGAAGTTGTATTACTGGGTTTAATAATTTAGGAATCTTAACTTTTGGCTCTCCTGTAATCGCCAAGTAATTAAACCCAAAATCAAGTAGAAAATAACTAACCAAATCCAAGAAATCTCTAAAGTTTTAAAGGCAAAAGGAAGCTTTAAGGAAATATTAACTATTTTTGTGATATAGGTTAACAAAAACCAGACTGGCAAAGATAAAATCCAACCCAGGGGTTGCCAAATTATTCCCAAAAAGGCAAAAACAAAACCAAAAAGCATTATCCAATAGAGTAAAGGAACGATTAAAACATTGGTTATTGGAGCGACAAAAGAAATATAACCAAAATTATAAATTAAAATTGGTAAGGTGAAAACCTGAGCCGATAAAGTCATTGCCAAAATGCTTCTTAATTGAGATGAGTCGGGAATTTTTTTAAACCAATCTTGAAAAATCGGCATCAGATAAATTATCCCCATCATTGCCAAAAAGGAAAGTTGAAAGCCAACATCCAGTCTTAAAAGTAAGGGATTTTGAACTAACATTAAAGCTGCCGCCAAAACTATTGAGCGGGAGGAAACGCCCATTCTTCCCAAATACTGGCCTAAAAGAAAAAGGCCGCCCATAATACCGGCCCGAATAGCTGAGGGCTGAAGACCGGTTATAATAATAAACAAAGTAATTAAAATTATTGAAAACCAAAAAGCCTGCTGTCGCCAGAGACCGAGCCCAATCAAGATTGTCATTAAAATGCTTGTCAAAATAGTGACATGAAGGCCGGAAATAGCGGTGATATGTCTTAGGCCGGCAATATTTAATTTTGTTTTCAAGTCCTCTGAAAGTTTTCTTTTATCTCCCAAAATCATTGCTCCCAAAATTGAACTCTGGGGCGGAGATAAATTTTGATAAATTGATTCTCTTAGTTTTTCTTTAAACTGCAAAATTTTGGCATAAATTACAGGGGTCGGACCCGTGTATTTTTCTCTTTCTATTACTTCAATCTTTGACCAGTTCATCACCGAATAAATTCCATCTTTTTTAAGATAATCTTTGTAATTAAAACCATTGATATCTTCCGTCGGCGTCTCTAACTTCCCGGTAATTTTTAACTTATCACCATATTGATATTTAGGATATTTTCCGGTAGTTACTAAAATTTTCCCATCAACGACTTGTTGCTCTTGTTGATGTCTAACATCAATATCAACAATCTTAATATTATTGATCATTATTTTTACATTGGTCTCTCTAATATCGGGTTCATTGGCAACTATTCCAATTAAGCTGATTTTTTCATCTAAATCATTAAATTTTCTTAATTCATTATTCATAATTCTTAATTCAGCAATTTGATGCCGCCAGATCCCAGCAATTAAAAATAAAATACAAAAGCCAATTACTATCAGGGTTTTGCGGCGCCAGAAAACTGAAATTAATAAAATTCCCAAAATTAACCCCCCACCTAAAACAAGCAGGTGGGGGACAAAAAATGAACTTAAAAAAATTCCTCCGATAAAAGAGAGGCAAAAATATAAAAAGATTTTGGAGGCAGTCATTCCTATATTCTATCTTACTTGACAAACTTCAAAAAATGGGGAGATGACTTTTTGAATTTCTAATAAATATTCCTGGAGATAGGGTTTTATTTTTTCAAATTTTGGGTCAATGGTTTTTTCCGGCCGAAAATTTTGGAGATAATATTTTTTAGCAGGTCCAATCCAGCGGGCGATTCTTAAAATATCATCTTTTTCTAAAATGATCGGGGTTACTGTTGTCCGAAACTCAAAGTCAATATTTGAATCTTTTAGAATCTCAATACTTTTTTCAATATTTTTTACACCGACCCTTTTACCGCAAACTAAATTATATTTTTCTTTTGGAGCTTTAATATCTAAGGCAACATAGTCAATTAGTTTATCAGTGATCAATTTTTTTAACATTTTTGGATTGGAACCATTGGTATCGAGCTTGACTAAGAAACCTGCTTTTTTAATTTTTTTACAAAATTGAGGTAAGTCCTTATTTAGACAAGGCTCTCCTCCGCAAATCGTAACCCCCTCTAATAATTCTTTTCTTTCTTTCAAAAAACTGAATAATTCTCTTTCTAAAATTTTAGGTTGCTTTTTTATTTCTTCTGGCAAAACTAATTCTCGAGAATAACACCAGGGGCAACGAAAAGAACAGCCACAAAGAAAAACAGTGGCCGCCAAGCGGCCAGGAAAATCAATCAAAGTTAATTTTTGTAGACCACCAATTTGCATTAAATTTTAGCTAATTCTAACTTTCTCAATTTGAATTCTTTTCGATCTTTGAACTCGGCCTGTTTCCCTTCATTCCATTGCCTCACGGGCCTTAAATATCCACACACCCTTGAATAAACTTCGCAGGGTTGTTTGATTGTGCATTTTGGACACTCAAAGTGCTCCCCTTCTAAATAGCCGTGACTGGGGCAAATACTAAAGGTTGGCGTAAGTGTAATGTAAGGCAGTCGAAAATTTTCAAAGATTTTTTTAATTAAACTTTTGACTGTTTGAATATTAGAAACTCTTTCTCCTAAAAAGAGGTGGAGGACCACGCCTCCGGTGTACTTGCATTGAATTTCATCCTGAAGTTTTAAGGCTTCAAAGATATCATCAGTATAATTCACCGGAAGCATTGTCGAATTCGTATAATACGGTACCTTTCTTGTACCAGCAGTAATAATATCAGGATATTTTTCTTTGTCTTTCAAAGCTAAGCGATAAGCAGTTGATTCTGCAGGCGTAGCTTCTAAATTGTAAATGTTTCCAGTCTCTTTCTGGTATTTGACTAATTTTTCTCTCATAAAATCTAAAATTTCAAGAGCGAATCTTCTCCCTCTTTTTGAGGCAATATTATCTTCAATAAAATTCAAAAGGGCTTCATTCATTCCAACCAAACCAATGGTTGAAAAGTGATTGGCATAATATTGCCCTCTTATTTTCTTTACTCCCGATAAATAAAATCTTGAATAAGGATATAAACCCTTTTCAATAAAATTCTCAATTGTCTTTCTTTTAATTTCTAAACTTTCTTTTGCCAAATCCATCATCTTCCCTAATCTTTCAAAGAATTCCTTTTTGGTTTTTGATAAATAGCCAATTCTTGATAAATTCAAGGTGACCACCCCGATACTGCCAGTATTACTTCCCGAACCAAACAATCCTCCTCCACCTCGATTGTAAAGCTCGGTGAGGTTTAACCTCAGCCGGCAACAATTGTGAGTGATTACTCCGTTAGCTAACTGAAAGAGATGTTCTTTTGAATCCACCTCAAAATCGTAAACCGGAGCGTGGTAATTTTGGATTTTAATAGACTTAATTTTTATTCCATAAAAACCTCCAAAATCCTGAAAAATCGAAGAGGTTGACATTTTAAGATTTTTGAAATGTGGCGCTATATCTTTTAAACTATCTCGACAAAGTCTTAACACATAAGAAGTATAAACTTTCTCTCCTTTTGTATTATTAGGATTAATTCTTTTTGTATAATTAACTTCTACGCTTCTAGCTAAATCTGCCACATCATCTCTTAATTTTCTATTAGTGGTATGAAATTCTACATCTCTTTCGTAACCATCGCCTTGAAAAATACCCACCAAAACTCCTAATCTGAAGTGTCTTGACATTCCATAACAAGGGGCAAGAATTCTTTTTTCTGGAGCTTTATCTCCTGAACAGAATTTTCTAATCCATTCCACCGCCGATTTGCTTTTGACCCAAACTTGGATCGTATCCCATCTCGGATCTTTGGTAATATGTACTGAGAACGCAAATCTTTTCTCAACAATTTCTTTTATAAATTTTTGAAATTCTTTTTCCCTCACATTAAAAGAGAAATAAACTGTATTTTCTTTTGATATTCCTCCTTCAGAAATATAAAGACCTAGAAATCTGCCCAGCTCAAAATCTCCCAATTTGCCTTCATAGCTCTGTTTAGCTATAGGAATAATATTTCTAACCTTTAAATCTTTTGCTGAAACTTGTTTTAACTTTCCATTTTCAACAATCATTGCCGGATGATCGGGAGTCATTTTAATAACTTCTCCATTCTTCAAGATAACCTTAATAATCTTTCCTGAATTATTTTTTAATTTAAACGCATCAGTAATTTTCACCCATTTCCCATTTATTAAAAGCGAAAATTCTTTTTGAGGATTCCAATTGTTGACTAAATTTCTGATAGTTGTTCTTTGGTATCTACTATGTTTCCCTTCCTTATAGATTATTTTAGTGTAACCCGGGAAGCACATTGACCTGACATCATCCGGTTTCATTTCAGAATTAATATAATTGGCGAAGTAATTTGTGCCGTATTTTGCCGAGGCTTCAAAGATTCCATCAAAGGCAGAATCATCCCAGGGGAAATCTTTTGTAATATTTATGGTTGGAATTGGAAAATGAAATGGTCTACCTGATTTATCTCCCTCTAACATCGTTTCATAAAGAGCTCTATCAAATATTTTCATTTCTTCTTCAAATTCACTGTAAGTTTCTTTTTGGGGTAAACCACCAATAATTACTGGCTGCTTGGCAAAAACTGGGGAAGGTTTTAAATCTAAAGTAATATTAGAAAAAGGATTTTGAAAACCGACTCGAGTCGGAATAGACATATTAAATAAAAATTCTTGCATGGCCTGTTTCGCCTGTTGATAGCTTAAATTGTCATAGCGAATGAAAGGAGCCAAAAGCGTATCAAAATTTGAGACGGCAATCGCCCCAGCTGTTTCGCCTTGAAGTGTATAAAGAAAATTAACTACCTGGCCCAAAATGGCTCGGAAGTGTTTGGCTGGTTTTGCTTCAACTTTTCCAGACACTCCGCCAAAACCTTTTAATAATAAATCGTATAAATCCCACCCGGCACAGTATGGACCAAGGGTATCTAAGTTATGGACATGAAAATCTCCGGATTCATTCGCTTCCCTAATTTCTTTTGGATAAATTTTGTTTAGCCAATATTTTTTGACAATATAAGAAACGCCATAATGATTAAGACCCTGCAAAGAAAAAGCCATATTAGCATTTTCCTGAACTTCCCAATCCAACTTCTCTAAATATTGGTCAATTCTTTCCACTGCCTCTTCAGCAAATTTTGTGGCCTCTCTAATTCTTCTTCTTTGCTCTCGGTACAAGATATAAGCCTTGGCGGTTTCGACCAGGCCTTCCAAAATTAGAACCTCTTCAACAATGTCTTGAATTTGCTCAACCTGAGGAATTTCCTCTTTTTTAAATCTTCGATTTAGGATTTGGACTACCCTATCAGAAATTTTTTTGGCTCTCTTGCCATCGCCCTGGCCAGTGGCGGTTAAGGCTTTAAAAATGGCATCAGAAATTCTGGTCTGGTCGAAATCAACGATTGTCCCGTCTCTTTTTTGAACTTTGGTGATTTTATTTTCCATAAATTACTTTATTTTATTCTGACAAATAAACCCTGTCAATCCGAGGTCAAGGCCAAAATCTGTGGAAAACTTGGATTTTTTAAAATCCGGTGACAATGACCGTTACTTTGAGCTCGCCTTTTCTCAGTTTTTCGTCCTCAACCACTCCAAAAAGGACTTTGGCCTGGGGATTAATTTCTTGAGTTAAAATTCGGCCTATTTCCTCAATTTCGGAGAGGGAAATATCTTTGCCGCCAGAGACATTAAATAAAACTCCCTTAGCTCCTTTGGGCAAAATGTCCAGTAAAGGAGAGTCAAGAGCAGTTTTGGCTGCCTTTTCGGCTCGCTTTTCACCGGCTGCCCGGCCCATTCCAAAAAGGCAGGTTCCCGAGTCTTTCAAAATTGTCTTAATGCTGGCAAAATCAATATTGACAATACCAGGCCTCATTATTAAATCAGATATTCCCCTCACTCCTTCTCTCAAAATATCATCGCAAAGCCAGAAGGCATTGAGAAGGGGAATTTTGCTATCTAAATTTTCCAATAATTTATCGTTTTTAATGATAATCAAGGCATCGACTCTTTCCCGGAGTTTTTCTTTCCCGGCCAAAGCAATTTTTCTCCGATAATTTCCTTCAAAAGAAAAAGGTATTGTGCAAATGGCAATGGTTAAAATGCCTAAGTTCCTTGAGATTTCGGCCACCACCGGCGCTGCTCCGGTGAATGATCCTCCGCCAAGTCCTCCGGTCAAAAAAATCATATCAGCTCCTCTTAAGATTGCCGCGATTTCATCTCTTTGTTCCTCAGCCGCTTTCCTGCCAATTTCCGGATTCATACCAGTGCCCAAACCCTGAGTTATCTCTCTTCCAATTCTCAATTTTAAATCAGCCTTGATTTTTTTTAAATCTTGGTAATCAGTATTGATGGCAATTAATTCCGGCCCGGCAATTTTAGATTTCTTCATTCTTGAAACAGCGTTGCCACCCGATCCGCCAATTCCCACCACTTTAATTTTAGTTGTCATATTAAGGTATAAAAATTTTAAAAATTCTTTTTAGTTTAGAACCTATTCCAGCAACCGGAAAAGAAGATTTGCCGGTGTCTTCTTCTAAGTCCCGACCTAGTAAAACTAAACCACAAACAGTAGCTAAACTCGGGTCGTTTTCATCCAAGTCTTCGATGCCTTTTGGCTTTCCTAATCTGGCTGGTAAACGAAATTCTTTTTTAGCCAGTTCAATTATTCCCGGCAATTTTGCTCCGCCACCAGTCAAAACTATTCCAGCTGGCAAAAGTTTTTCTCGGGAAATTTTCTTTAATTCTTTATTAATTTCTCGAAACATCTCAGAAACTCTGGCGGCAATAATATTTGTCAATTGTCTTTGAGAGAAAATTAAGGTTTCCTCTCCGTCCAATTTTATTTTTTCGCTTACCCGAGCAGAGCGAGAGTGGGAGATGGTCGTAGAAACAAGTTTCTTCTCCTGTCTCGCCTTTGGCTCGAGGAGCGAACGTTCAGTAACCTTTTGGCCGCCTTTCCAAAGACAATTTCCAAATTCAATTTTAATTCTTTCAGCAATTTCAATATCGGTTTTTAAACCAATGGCAATATCATTGGTAATATTGCTAGAGCCCATGGGTAAAACCGCTAAATGAATTAAATCTCCTTCTTCAAAAACCGTTAAGTCGCAGGTCCCGGCTCCAATATCTAAAATTGCCACTCCCAATTCTTTTTGCTTTTCAGTAAGACAGGCTCTGCCAGCTGCTATTGGCGAGGGAATCATATCTAAAATTTGTAATCCCGAATCTAAAATTGTCTTGGTTAAGTTATTTAGATAAGGAGAAAAACCAGCTAAGACTAAAACTTCAGCCTCCAGTCTCACCCCCTTTAGACCTAAAGGTTCTTTTATTCCCTTTTCTCCGTCAATAATAAATTCTCGGGGAACAACATCAAAAATTTCTTTATTAGAGGGAAGATTAATTGTTTGGGCGGCATCTAAAACCCGATTGATATCTTCTTCGGAAATTTTTTGGTCAGCCCGGGAAACGGCAATTGCTCCTTGAGAAGGTATTGAAAATAAATGAGCTCCACCAATATTTAAATAGAGAAAATCAATTTTCTGGCCTTCTTCTTTTATTTTCAAAAAATTTTCTCTCAAAATCCGAGAAACTTCCTCAAGATGAATAACCACTCCTCTCCTGACTCCAGAAGAAGGTACTTCTTGATAATCAAAAACTGCTAACCCTTTTGGTTCTCTCTTTGCCACTAAAATTCTAATATTCTGAGTTCCGATATCTAAACCAGTAATGATATTAGCCTTCGGCATAAATGTCTAATAGAAATTAGGTTAATTGGTCATTAATTACTGATTAAACTTGAGATAAATAATATTCTTCTCTGTCCCGCATCTTCTTTACCTCTTCCACGCTCTTCTCATGGTCGTATCCCAATAAATGTAAAATCCCATGGATTAAACAGGTAGATAGTTCCTTTTTAAAACTAGATCCAAATTTTTTAGCATTTTTCTTAACCTCTCTCAAACAAATTACTATTTCACCTAACCCATTATCAGGAAACGAAAGAACATCAGTCACTCGATTTTTTCCCCTATATTTTTTATTTAACTTTCTTATTCTTCCCGGTCCAACCAGAGCAATTGATAAATCAGTGTTCCTTTTATTTTCGCCTTCCAAAATTTTTTCAGCAACTTTCTTTAAAATTTCTTCCTCAATTGGGGTGGTGGTTAAATTATTAATCTCAATCATACTTCTTTTGGTAGATATTTTTGCAAAACCTCCATTTCCGCTTTTTCTTTTTCCACCAAATCCATCCTTTTCCCTTTTTCGAATTCTAAAATGGATTCTTTTCTTTTTTTGATTTCAGAAGAAATGACATCGATTACCTTTTCATCAGTTAACTCACTCTCTTTTTCTAATTCTTCCTCCTTTAACTCTGGTTTCTCCTTGCTCAATTTATATCTTTTTTCTTTTTCTTTATTAAAAATAGCAGATAGGAGCAGGCGTAAAACCGAAACCTCCAGCTCCTTTTTTTCTTTTAAGGCAGAATTTAAATCTTTCTGAATTTTTTCCTTTAACATAAGTAGGCTACGAAATACGAATTTATTACGAATATACGAAAACGTTTTCGTAGTTTCGTATGTTTTTCGTATTTCGTAGCATTATCTTATTTTGCCGAGTTTTTTCAATTTCTCATACTCTCTTTTCTTTTCTTCTCTTCTTAGGGCAGCTCTTTTTTTCATTTGCTCAGATTTTTCCTTTTTTTTGAATCGAGCACTTCGCGCCCGAAGCAAAATCCCGCTTTGCTGAATGCCTCTGGTAAAGCGACGAATTAAATTTTGACTTGTCTCTCGGTTTTGCTTTTTTACTTCTAATGGCATGTTTAATTTAAAAAAATTAAGGAAATGGCAATTTTTCGCCTCCCATTAAATGTAAATGAAGATGCTCTACGACCTGGCCGGCGTCTTTCCCAACGTTAAAACTTAAACGATAACCCTTTTTGGCAATCCCTTGTTCTCTGGCTATCTTTTGAGCAACTAAAATTAACTCTCCGAGCAATGCCTTGTCTTCTATCCCGGCATGAGCAACCGAAGGAATATGCTTTTTGGGAATGATTAAGATGTGAATTGGAGCTACCGGCTTGATATCTTTGAAAGCCAAAATTTTCTCGTCTTCATAAATGATTTCTGATGGTATTTCTTTTTTTGCGATTTTACAAAAAAGGCACTCCATAATCTGGTTACGAAATACGAATTTTTTACGAAACTACGAAAACGTTTTCGTATTTCGTAGCATTATTTCTTGAGTCGTTTCTTCATTTCCCCCATCACTCTCTCTAATTTTATTGTTTCTTGCTCTCCTGATTGCATATTCCTAATAATAATATTTCCTTCCAGAGCTTCTTTTTGGCCTAAAATCAGAGTATACTTTGCGCCACCTCTGTCAGCTGTTTTTAATTGGGCTTTGAGGGAATCTCGGCCGAGCGACTCCTTAACTAAAATTTCGGCCTCCCTAAAATCCTCTATCAATTTTAAACTTTTTCTTTTGGCTAAATCGCCCAGCTGGGCTAAGAAAACTTCAGCCACCCTTTCTTTAGGAAACCTGATAGCTTTAGTTTTCATTAATTGAATTATTCTTTCCACTCCTCCAGCCCCACCCACAGCCGGCGCCTCCCCACCGCCCAGAAGTTTAACCAAGGTGTCATATCTTCCTCCGCCAGCCAACGCGCCTTGAACTTTTCCTTCTGGAGAATCTTCGACTATTTCAAAAACCGTTTTGGTATAATAATCTAGACCTCTAACTAAATAAGGATTTAAATGATAAGGCAACTCTAATTCATCCAAAAATTCTAAAACTTCTTTAAAATGCTGATGGCAATTCTCACAAAGGTGGTCTAAAATCTGGGGAGCCTGGGCGCGAATCTGCTGACATTTCTCTTCTTTACAATCTAAAATTCGAAGAGGATTTTCTCTCAATCTCCGGCGACAATCAAAGCAGAGAGCCGACTCCCGCGACCGGAAGTAGCTGGCCAAAAGTTTTTTATAGTAGGGCCGGCATTGACTATCGCCAATACTATTTATCTCAACGATTAACTCCCCACCACTTTTTGTGGAACTTGCTTGAGTGGACTTTCCTGTCGAAAAGTGGTGGGGGGCAAGTTTCAATTCTCTTAAAATATTATAAAAAATTTGGATAATTTGAGCGTCTAAAACCGAATTTTCTTCGCCTAAAACTTCAAAGCCAAACTGCCAGAATTGGCGAAAGCGACCTAACTGGGGATGTTCATA
>Ga0210056_1002407_pt1 | contig 15763 bp, 21 predicted proteins | sample CryGeyCG2014_080_2_FD_183965 | JGI IMG/M metagenome (GOLD analysis project Ga0210056, IMG submission 183965) | Groundwater microbial communities from aquifer - Crystal Geyser CG07_land_8/20/14_0.80 (SPAdes) (version 2) | ecosystem: Environmental > Aquatic > Deep subsurface > Groundwater | place... | reverse complement strand
GCTTTTAGCATCCTAAAAATCCGCGATTAAGAGAGCGTCCGGTCAAACTCCGGACTTTAGTCCGGAGTAGGACGCTCTCAGCGGATTTTTATGATAATGATACGGATTGCGGATAATTTCATTTATTTTCTTATTTATGGCTTCCATCTGCTTTTTGTCTTTTTTGGCAAGCCTGAAAAACTCTTTTTCAACGCCTTTCCTCAGCTCATACGAATACATTTATCTCATTCCAAAATGCTTTTTGAAATCCTTTATCCTGACAGTGCCTTCCTTTTGCCTTTTCATCATCTTATTGATGAATTCCGGCCTTAGCTCAGGCTCAAGTATCTCTTCCTGGTACTGCAGGACAACTTGTTCAATTGCCTCTGACTTGTCCTTGAGCCCGAATTTCGCCTTGACAATGTTTAATACTTGGTTTGCTTCTGGAGAGATGTCAATCATTCCCATCACCATATACATCACCTATATATCGTATATATGTAATGTATATATAAAGATTTCTGGATTAGAAATTTTTACCCGCTTTAAATCCTTTTCCCGTACCTGTCCGCATGTCTTGTGAGAATTTCCGAGGAAAGCGGAAAATAAAATGAAAAAATTCAGAAAAGTTGATAAAACGCTGAGTCCAGAGCATTCCCATGGAAAGCCTTAAATATGAAGTAAGATTTGTCTTACCTGGTGATACCATGTTTGACATTGCTGTTACAAGGATGAGCTCCAAGGGGCAGATTGTTATACCTGTTGAGATGAGGGAATGCTTCAAGAAAGGAGAGAAACTAATGATAATAAGGGATGATGAAAGGATTCTCATGGCCAAGGCCAGCTCCCTCTCAACAGAACTCAAGGATGACCTTGAATTTGCAAGAAGAACAGAGGCAGCATTCAAGAGATACAAGAAGGGGGAATTCAATGAGATGCCTTTTGAGGAGTTCATGAAGGAAGCCAAAAAATGGTGAAGATTGCTTTCAGCGCTGATTTTCAGAAAACATTCTCAAAAATCAAAGATTCTTCATTAAAAGAGCGCATCCTTAAGCAGATTTCCAAAATATGCAAAAGCCCAGATTCAGGAAAGCCCATGCGCTTTTCAAGAAAAGGCACAAGGGAGATTTATGTTGCCCCATTCCGGATTTCTTACATTTACTTAAAGGATGAAGGCAAGGTTGTCCTCCTCTCATTCTACCATAAGGATAAGCAATAGTTCTTCGCAAGCTTTAAATACAAACACTGAGAAAGAAAAGAATATGATATCCCAACTCTTTGACGCAAACTCTTTAAGGGAGCAGCTAACTAAACTGACAAACAGCTCTGGCTGGCAGGAAGAGTTCTGCGATGACTATGCCCTGAAGGAGAAATTCATCAGTATGGTGTTTGAGAAATTCCCTCCTGAAATAATCGCAAAGATAGTGAAAGGCGCAGCATCAACAAAGTCAGATGACCTGAATTTCTACGATGTAAAGATTGACACAGCTGATTTATTCAGGTGCCTTGAGAACAGCGCAAGCGTGAAAATCGTTGAGATTCCCGGAATTGAGCCGAAGCCCGACTTTTCATGCAAGTATGTAGCAATACTCTACGAGATGCAGAAGCCGGACTGGCAGGTAATCTATGACAAGAGCGCTCCCTATGAGAAATGCGCGTCTGAAAAATACGGGCTGATATACTCGCTGAAAGAGGGCGCTGAGGACAGGCAAACCTTATTGATATTTGAGTGAGAAATTCTTAAGAAAAGGGTTTGAATAAGAAATATTATGAGCTGCAAATATCCTTCAGGCCATCTCCATTTTAATGCCCAAATCCGCCGCCAGTGCCAAAGCCCCCGCCGCCTCCAAAGCTTCCTCCACTCCCAAAGCTTCCTCCACTCCCAAAGCTCCCTCCGCTCCCGGAACTGCCTGAAGAGCCATGATACCATGAGTCAGACTCGTAGGAATGTCTCTCAAAATATTGATGCTCCTTCATTTCACTAAATATTTGATTTATTGTCAGGCTTCTCAACATGTAAAGCTGGAGCAGTCTGTCAATATCAAAGTCGCCCCTAAAGCGCGATTCTGAGGACTCATAATCATTTCTGGTATAATCTCTCTTGAACTCCCTGAGTCCGTCCAGCTTTGCTCCAATACTGCTCTGCTCTGTCTTTAATGATTTTGCTTCTTGTTTCAATTCTGCAGTTTTCTTATCAGCATTTTCAATCTTTGCCACAAGCTCATCGTCCTCTTTTCTGCTTGTTGAAGAGGCAATATTTTTCAGGAATGAAAGGTCTTTTCCTTCCAGATAATTTTCGAGATTGGCAATTACTTCCCTGTAATATTGGCCCTTGTCATCATCTATTCCCTTTATTTCTTGAATGTATTTTTTATAATCTGAATCTGATTTTTCAATTTCTGACATTATTGACTTTCTCTTCTCTCCGAGAGTTCTGCCTTGCGCAATTGCACTGTCAAGCCCGTGCTTTTTTGCCTTGTCTTTTTCAATGTCGCTTATTTGGGCAACCAGCGCGTCAAGGTCTTCCTGCCTTTTTTTGATTTCTGTTTCAATTGCTTCAGGCATGCTTGTCAGGAAATCATAATTTTTTTTGTTTTCCTCATAATTGATTACTTTTGCAACAAACCTGTCCATGAGGCTGCTGTGCTTAGGGTCATATCCCCTTTTCAAGAGATACATAAAAAATTGACTGCTCTCATAATCGGCAAGTTTCTTTTCAGCCTCTGTTTTGAATGCTTCATACCTCTTTTTATTCTGGGCAAGCACCTCATCTGCCTTATTTGCATTATCTTTCAGCTCGGTATAGCCCTTATCTGCCTTGAGCTCATCTGATATTACGCCTCTTAATTCATTTATCTCCTTCACTTTTTCTTCAAGCGTTTCATCTGTTTCAGTAAATTTTTTCTCAAGAGAGGCTTTATCTTTTCTTGAATCGCTGCTGAGACTTTCAACCTTCTTTCTCCTCTGCTGTTTATCGTTGAATACTTTCTGAACAAGCCCTTGGAATTCAGGAAGAGTGTTTGCTACAGTCTCAGCATTCATCTGTGGAAGATAGAATTTTGCCAATTCAATATAGCTGTTGTTTCTCTCTTTAGAAAAACTTTCAATGCTGTTTTCATTGCTATAGAGTTTTCTGCTAAGTGCCTCATAATGGTCTTCCACTTCATTTATTTTTTCTAAAATCCTGCCGTATACGCTTTTCCCTGAACTCATCCAATTCACCTTGAAAATGATTTTATGCTGTTAATCATGATTCTACCAGTCTGTTATCTCACCTAATTTCTCCAAAGGCTTTCCCTGATAGCGCATTATGATTTCTTCTGTGATAAATCCCCTCTTTTTTATGCTGAAGATGTTGTTGTCAATTATCCCATTATCCTCATTATCTTTTCCAACAGTGTCATAGACTTCCTTGGGCACGCGCTCTCCCCATTCAGTGACTGTTTTTATCTTGCCTGTTTCCTCATTTGTTATGCTCTTAGGAATGTCATTGCCTTTAGACTCTTGGGCATGCAGGAGCAGATAATAATTCTTTATGCTCTTATTGTCAAGCTTATAGCGCCAAACTCCTCCTGTTATTATCAGCTTGTATTCCTGCTTCAATGTCTCGTCCAGCTCAAGCATCTGGTTTACAGTTTCTTCCAGCTTATTTACATCTGAAGTTTTAATGTACTGGCCTGCTTCAGAATACAGGACTTGTCCCCTGTCTTTGGCAAGCTGCTCTATCGCTATCTCTTTTATTGAAGAATATTCTTGTTCAACTTTTATTGTCAATTCTGAGAATGTGTTTATTGATGCTTCCAGGCCAGAGAGTTCATCCTTATGCTTCACTGCTTCGCTTAGCTGCCTTTTTTCAATACTGCTGATTCCATTGTTGTAAGTAAGCTCTGCCTGTTTTGAAAATGTTTCATTCGGCTTGAGATTCCTTATATCAGTTATCAGCTGGTCTAAAGATGTTTTTGTGTTCACAAGCTGCTGCTGGGTTTCAATAATAGCCGATGCCTTGTCCTTGTCTGATTTTGCAGAATCAATATTTAACTGAATGCCGGCAAGTTTTTGCTTTGCCTCAGCATAATTGCTTTGATTGATATCATCAGAAGCAGTTCCGCCTGAGCAGTATTTTTCAAAAAAAGAATCGCTAAGGCTTAATTCATTTCTTGAATTCGTGACAAAAACATTAAGATTGTCCAGTTCATTTTTCGGCAGCTGGGCTACAAATGGAGAAGCCAAAATTATGTCTATATCCTTATCAATTGATTCTTTGCTCATATAGGACTCTTCAACTATATTTTCTACATTTCTTTCTGCTCTCATTCTTCCGGCTTTATCAACTGTTTTTATTACACCCCAGCTTCCGAGTCCTATTGCACCGATGCACAGCGCAGGAACAACATATTTCTTGAAAATTTTGTCTCTGTTCACATATAATTCTGCGATTTTACAGGAGAGATTTTTTTCCGGTTGCTTGAATTTGTAAAGTTCTGAGAAATAGTTTTCAATAGCGGCATCCAGGTGCTCATCACTTAGCTCTACGCCCATCTGCTGGTATGTCTTTCTCAATCTTTCTCTTATGTCTGCTTTTTGTTCATCCACGCTCAACTGTCTCTTTACCTCTTCCTCTTGCTTTTTGAGGGCGTCTGCAACATCCATTATTCTCATGAAGTCTTCAATAGTGGGCTCATTCTTTTTTTCCGCCATGGCAGCCTGGTAATTTTCACTCGCTTTTAAACCTTTCGTTCTTTACCATTACATAGGAGTAAAATAAGAAAGATTTATATAGCAAATATGAATTTCTCATCATCAGTTTTCAATAAATATTGTAAATTTTTGAAAAGGCCGAGAATATTGGAGGCGTAAAAGATGGAAATAGGATTGCAAAAATATCTGGGCAATGCAGTAGAAGTTCTTAACCAATTGAAGATTGTGCCAAAAAAGGATGAAGCCTATGGCTTGGCCTCGCTTCTGGAAGAGGTAAAGGATGTTGATGAGCCAAAGGTGCTTGCAATTGCAAGAGTAGTGCAGTATATGGGCACATTTAATGAATTAGTAAGAGATAATGTTGAAGCAATCAACTTCTCAGACAGATACGGCGATATAACCAGGATGTTTGACTCTATAAGAGATGATTCCAAAGGGCTGGTAGAACAGCTGGAAGACGGAAGGATAGACGGAAAAGAAAAATTGAGAAATTTCTTCATGAGAATAACAAGAGGAACACCTCACAATAGATTCACGAAAATAAGAGATATGTATCTAGACGTTGCTAAAGATACCAAAAACAGCATTGAAAAAGAAAGGAAAATCATGGAAGCATATGTTGACTTCAGGTTTGCAGTGAAAAATGCAGAAATCCTCGCTTATGAGATTATGAATACTGAGCAGGACAATCTTAAGAAAGCAAAAGAAAAGTGGGATGATGCCACAAAGAAAGTTAATTCTTACAAAGGAGAGGACAATGCAGAGCTTTCAAAACTGCAGCTGGAGAGCGACGAGGCAAGACGCGCTTATCAGCTTGAAGATAAGAGATACCAGCTGATAAAGGACGTCAGTGAAAACCTGACTGTAGGCTACAATGTCGGAGAGACGCTTACTGCAAAGTTGAGCCAGACACACGAGGTTAAGAAGCGGCTGTATTCAAAGGCAATAACCTTCTTCACAACAAATGAGCACGTGTTTACTCTTTTGGATGTTATATACACTTCACAGGGAAACCTGCACGAGGCAACACAGACACTTGAGGCAATGCAAAAGGGAGCAAGCAAGGGCATTGAGGATATTGCAGACTTAGGTGTTCAGCTTGAAAAAGAAGCATTGAAAGCAGGATATGGGCCGACAATCAACAAGGATTCTGTGCAGAAGCTTGTTGACGCAATAGTCAACTATCAGATAGAATCAATAGATATCATTGAGAAGCTCAGAAAAGAGAGCACAGAGAATGCAAAAGAGATTGAAATGATTGTCAATGAAGGAAAAAGGAAGTACAAGGAAGCAATAGACAATTACATAAGCAAGAGCAACTAATTTTTTTATTTTAAACTTTTATTATCAAAAATTGCGTCCAGCTTTCAATACCCGACATACGATTCCCGGAACAAATATTCTTAATAAACTTTTTCCGGAGATGTCTGATGTCCTGTGAGAATTTGCGGAAAAAACACAAGATAAAAGACACATTAATGGGTTCTGGAAAATTGGGAGATGTCAAATTTAAATTTCTTCCAGCAATTCAAGCAGAATCTTGATGATATTCTCAAATTCCAGCCGGTTCATGAGCACATATTCTTTTTTCACAAAGACTCCATCATAAGATACCCGGTTTCTTACTTCCTTCAACTGGTAAATTGCGTTTGCCTCATATTCATATTTCGGGAATTTGTGCTTAAAAAAGGCAATAAGGCACTCATGATTGTCTGACTTCATTTTGTTCTTCAGCATAAGCGCGATTAACAATTCCTTGATTATCTCATAATAATCAGTTGCAATTACAGATGCTGTATCATCGTCTATTCTTATCTGCGGGATTATCTTCTGCCTTATACTGCACATCCTTTTTATTGACTCTATCTTTTCTTTATCGACTTGCGCATTCCTGATGTGCTCATTTTTGCATGTTTCCCAACTCATGAGCTCTCTCATTTTGCCTTGAAAAATCCCCTAAGCTTCATTCCGTTTGCGATATTGTTGAAGAGCTGCGGAGACAGCCTCTCGATTTGCGGCTCAAAAAGCAGGCTTATCTTGTGCCCAAGCTTCTTTTCATATTTTTCCATGTTAACAATTTTCTCATCTGCCTGGATAAAAATGTCTATGTCGCTTTCAGCGCTGTATTCTGCCTTTGCAAAAGAGCCGAAGAGTATTATGCATTTCGGGCTGAATTCGTTTTCTAAATAATCCAGAAGATTGCTTTCAATTATTTTTCTCAAGCCCGCCTGCTGCTTGAAAAAGCGGTATTCCTCGCTTGTCTCGTTTGCCTTAAAGCTTGGGAATACATCTTTTTTCTCTTTTATTATGATTTTTCTTTTCAGGAGGTTATTTATGTGATAATTAGCGGCTGTCTTTGAGATTTTTAGCATTCTTGCAATCCCTCTTATGTGAAATTTCTCTCCCGGATTCTCTAAAAATACCTCTAAAACCTGTTCTTGTCCCATTTTTTAGCCCAATTGTCTTATAAATTAGGACAAGTATTTAAAATTTTCGGATATGCTCTATAAAAGCATAAGGCAAATATTTTCTGTGAGCTCCACGTCCTTTGTTTAAGGTCACAAATTGTGATCTCAAGTTTATTTTGATATCACAATTTGTGATTTCATCATACTGCATCTGCCATAAGATTCCCGGAGCAAATATTCTTAATAAGCGTTTTCCGGAGATGTCTGATGTCCTGTGAGAAGTTACGGAAAAGACGGAGAGTTTGCGAAGCAGAACAGAAAATTTTATAAGCTTAAACTCTTTTCTTTTCAAATGCAGGTAAAACCTGAAAGCCAGTGCACCTTGAGGTACACGCTTTAGTGCTTTTAGGTTCTGCTTATTTTTTCTAGAACAGGTAATAAACATCTTTTTCAATTTCTATTAAGTCAGTATACCTGCTGTTTGAATGCTCGAATTTTTGGAAGCACGACCATGAAAGTGCATCTGCAAACTGAAGTCCGGACCAAGAATGCGAATAACTATGATAAATTTCTGCCTTAATTGTTGATGATTTTTCATGAAGTTTTGCTTTGAAATAATTGTTGAAATCCTCTCTTAGAAGCTGTTTTCCTTTGGACTTGTCTATCCTGATTTCAACATCAAAATTTTCAAGCATCATGTGTTTAGTCAATTTTCCGGCAACGTAATTATAAAGCCGGTTTTTATTCTCCATCAGATAGTTGCTTTTTATCTTCCCTTTCTCAAGAATGACATAGAATAGCTTAGCTCCTTTTACATGATTCAGATTTCTTATCATGAATTCAATTATTTCTTTTGATGATTTATTCGCCTTTATTTCCTGTGCATTTTTGAGCTCTTTCTTGAATTTGTTCCTTCTCATATTTTTTATTATCCTGTCCAGCTCTGCCGGCTCATCAATTAAAAGGGCTGCAAGAATGAGATATTTTGAGCCTTTTATTCCCAGGTCTCCGCTCTCATCTATGTAAATATACTTAAGCATGGATGAAAAGTGAATTTTTCACTTTAAAATACTTTATGGGCTTATCCTGTGAGAATTTACGGAAAAAACGGAAAAAAAGCAATTGTTCTATGAATTAGTGCAAACTTTATATTGGAGTACTGCCTATACATCTACTATGAATGTGTTGTTTATCTGCGATCAAAATCAGAACAGGAGCAAGACCGCTGAGGAGATTTTCAAAGACAGATTTAACACCAAATCTGCAGGGCTTTACAACGATAAACCTGTTACTGAAAAACAGATTTCCTGGGCTGATGCTATTATTGTTATGGAAGAAGCCCAGCGCAGCGAGATAGCCAAAAGGTTTCCCAGGCAATACATGCTTAAACGCATTCTTTCTCTTGACATTCCTGATATTTACTATTACAACCAGCCCGAGCTTATTGGGATTTTAAACTCTAAAATGGATGAGTTAGTTAGGCAACTAATCAAATAAACCCCCGAAACCAGTATAAAGAGCTTTGTCAACCACATCATCAGAATCGTCAAGCAGGAGCACATCAGCAGGGTTGTGGAGTAAGAGGAAAAAACGATAACTTTAAATATCAATTGATAATTTAAATTATCATATGATAAGGAAAAATATCAAGGAAAGGATTAAAGAGTATTTTTTTCTTAATCCGACTGCTAAGCTCAGGGTAAGGCAGATAGAAAAGAAGTTGAAGTTGCCTTTGCCTTCTGTCATACGCTATTGCAGGGAATTTGAAAAAGAAGGTATTTTAACAACAATAAGGATAGGAAACATTGTTTTTTACACAGCAGACAGGGCAAGCAGCAAATTCCTTCTGGAAAAAAAACTTTTCAACATAAAGCGGGTGTATGATTCTGGATTAGTGGATTATTTGAGAACAGAATTTCATAATCCAGCAGTTGTTGTTTTTGGTTCTTATTCAAAAGGGGAGGATGTAGAAGATAGTGACATTGACTTGTATATCGAAACTGCATCAAACAAAAATCTCAACTTAAGCAAATTCGAGAAATATCTTGAAAGGAAAATACAGGTTTTTGTTCACAAAAACATAAGGGAAGTTTCAAATCCTGGACTGGCAAATAACATAATAAACGGCATTGCATTGAATGGCTTTGTTGAGGTGTTCAAATGAGAGAAGCATCCTGGAACGACTCATAAAGCTATTAGAGAATTAGCATCAGAATCATTGTCAGCCACGAAGCCAAGATAAAGAGCTTTGTCAACCACATCATCAGAATCGTCAAGCAGGAGCACATCAGCAGAGCTGTTGGTTGAAAGTGTTCATTGGTAATGAAAGTTAGTTTTCATTAGTAATGAAAAGATTTATAAACTTGTACTTATTCTTTCTCTGTATGATACTGAAAGATACACTCCGAAAGGTTGTAAGGTCCCAGCAACAAACTATTTCCGCATTACCTTTAGGAATAAAAAGGGATGAGCTCTCCTTGCTTGAGAAAGCTTTCCCATTTGCACTTGTGATAACTGGAATAAGGCGCTGTGGAAAAAGCACGCTTTTACTGCAGCTTGCTGATAAGTATGGCAAATATTACTATTTCAATTTTGAAGATCCAAGGGCAGTTGGGTTTGAGGCTTCTGATTTTGAAAAACTGGACGAAGTTTTTCATGAGGAAAAAGGCAGCTGTGATTCTTATTTTTTTGATGAAATACAGAATGTTCCACGCTGGGAATTATTTGTTAGGGGACTTCTTGATAGGAAAAAGCATGTTGTTATAACTGGTTCAAGTGCATCCCTTTTCAGCAGCGAGCTTGGCACTAAGCTTACTGGTAGACACATAAGGCATGAATTGTTTCCCTTCTCATTCAATGAATTCCTCAAGCTGAAAAAAATAAAACCCTCATTGGATTCATTTAAGGAATATTTTGTCAAAGGAGGTTTTCCGGATTTCCTTTTGACTGAGAAGGAGGATGCCCTTCAAGAGCTGATGGTTGACATAATTGCAAGGGATATTGCTGTTAGATACAAGATAAGAAACACAAAAAAGCTTAATGAAATGGCAGTATATTTGATGAGCAATATAGGGAAAGAGTTCTCATACAATTCACTCAAGAAAATATTTGGGCTGGGCTCAATAAATAGCGCAATATCCTTCGTGGGAAACCTTGAAGAAAGCTATTTAATATTTAATGTACCAAGGTTCAGCGCATCAATAAAAAAACAGATAATGAATCCCAAGAAGGTTTATTCAATTGATAATGGACTTTCTAAGGCAAACTCTGCCTCTTTTTCAGAAGATTCAGGACGAATGCTTGAAAACTTGGTATTCATAAGCCTGAAAAGACATAACAAGAGAATATTCTACTTTAGGGAAGAGGGAGAATGCGATTTTATTGTCAAAGATCAGCAGGGCAGACTAAGTGCAATACAAGTGTGCTTTGAGCTAAATGAGAACAACAAAGAAAGGGAGTTAAAAGGGCTTTTGGAAGCCATGAAAAAAACACGGACAAGTTCTGGGCTTATTCTTACATATGGGCAGGAAGATGAATTGGTGCTGGAACAAAGAAAGATAACAATAAAACCAGTTTGGAAGTGGCTTTTAGAGCAATAAACCACAAGACAAGAGACATCTTGCCACAAGATATTTAAATTGTTTTTTTCTTATTAACAAATAGAAAGCTTTATAATAAAGCTATCTTTTGTTCATTAAGGTGATACTATGACAGGATCGCTTAAACCTTTAGCTGAACAAAAGAACAATAAGCTCATTTTGAGCATTTTGAATAGAGAAGGTAAAATAAGAAGGGGAGACCTGTACTTAGAGGTGAAAAAATTACAAAAACAGAAATATGGAAAAGAAACTTCATATCAAGTAATTGAAAGAGATGTTGATAGGTTATTAAAAGGCGGTTTAATTAAAGTAGTCAGCGGCGGTCCAAGATCAAGTGTATTATCTTTAAAATAAAGCAAGAAGAGTTATAATGGAAGCGGATTATTTAAAAAATATTTTGAAACCGGATTGGAAATTACAAAAGAATAGGCGGGGTCATAGTCTTCATAGCATGTGTACCTATATGGCATCTTTTCCTCCAGGCATTCCAAAATATTTTATAGAAATGTTTACCCAAGAGAATGATGTTGTTTTTGATCCTTTCTCGGGCAGAGGCACTACTCCTGCTGAAGCCTGCATTTTAGGAAGGAAAGGCATTGGAAATGACTTAAATCCTTTAGCTTATATACTGACAAGATCGAAAGTCAGAGTGCCAGATAGAGATGCAATTAAAAAAAGGCTGGTTAATCTTAAAAATAAATGGCTAACTGAAAAAGAAAAAATTGACATTAGCAAAGAACCCGACAAAATAAAAATGATTTTTCATCCATACACCTTAAACCAGCTGGTTTTTTTAAAAAATAACTTAAATTATAAAAATGGGGACATTGATGTTTTTCTGATTGGAAATCTTATGGGCTGCATCCATGGTTCTTCAAAAGGTTTCTTGTCAGTTTCAATGCCAAATACATTCAGCATGTCTCCGAATTACATAAAGAAGTATATCCAAGAAAAAAAATTAATCCTTCCGAAAAGAGATGTTTTTGAAGTTTTAGAGAACAAGATAAATCGAGTTTTAGAAGACGGAATTCCTGAAACAACAGGAGAATGTTTTTATGGCGATGCTAGACATGTGAAGTTAGACGCAAATTCTGTTAAACTAATTGTATCTTCTCCACCATATCTTAAAGTTATAAAATATGGCATGTATAACTGGATAAGGCTTTGGTTTATAAATGAAGAACCTGAAATGGTTGATGAAAAATTGGACGATACTCATAATCTCCCTAATTACTTAATATTTATGGATGAGGTTTTCAAAGAAGTCAATAGAATAATGAGAGATGATGGTTTAATAGTTTTTATTATAGGAGATGTTATTAAAAAAGATGTGTCTGTTAATTTAGCTGAAGAAGTTTGGAAATACTCTGGAGAAAAAAATGGCTTTAAATTGCTCAAAATAATAGAAGATAATATTGAAAAAAACAACAAAACAACAAAAATTTGGAATGAAAAAAGAGGAAAAGCAACTCCGACAGACAGACTATTAGTTATGTATAAAAAGAGAATTCCAACATTAATAAACCGAAAAGTCAATTGGAACAAGTGTCAGAATAAAGATAAAACTTTATTACGATATCAATAAATTTTTATGAATTAGTTTTTGCTCCTTCAAACTTTATAAATTCTTTAGGAACTCTATCTATATTAATCATTATTTTTCCTCTTCTTGGATTGTCATTAGAATTTTTCATTCCTTTTTGAAATACAGCTATCCAGCCTTCTTTTAAACCCCGAGTTATATCATCCATAGAATTAAAAAATAATATTTTTATTGATTCAAATTCACAGGATTGTTTTCTTAACCTTGAATTAGCATTTTCCGCTCTCTTTTTTTGAACATAATCACTAGGAGATCCCTTTAGTGCATCATGCCATTTTTGAAATGATCTATCAAAATCATATTCAGCTGTGCCCAAGCCTATAGCAAAACCAATTCCATGATAATCTGCAATAATTCTTTTTATTGCTTCCAAATCATTCAAAATTGCCCAAGAATTACGATTATTATTCTTATCATTTAAAGAATGAAATTTTAAATCACAGACAAAATCATTTTGATAATCAAATATAGTATTACCAACTGAAGGACCTTTTTCTCCTTTGTACTTCTCAATTAATGACTTTACTCCAAATTCATCAAAAAAGAAACCCGGCCATTCCATTTGTTTCCATTGTTTTCCATTTTCTTTCATCCATAGAACGCATTCTTTGCCATTCAAATGCTTTGGTATTTTTTCTAAAAGAATTCTGCCAATTTTTTCAAGTTCTTCTTTTAAAGGTGCCATATATTCCCAAAATCTTCCAATATTTATAAATGTTTTTCGAAAATTACGCAAAAAATACTTAAACCGGGTTTTATCAAAAGAGTTTTATGCGCAAAGAAAACAAAGGAACAGGAATAAGCGCCCTGCGAATTAGGCAGACTTAAATTAGAAATAGAACCAAGGCGATGAATGATTAGGCCCGCAAGTAATTAACAAATTTGTTTTTGAATGTCTGGACTTGCAAAGGCGGTTATTAATTTGGCATAAATATTATCTGGTAAGCTTAATCTTTTATTTTCATAATTATATTTTAGTAAATCAAATGATTTCATATCTATAATTTTATCTTTAAAACTACTTTCATCTTGACCACAAATGTAGTGTTCTTTATACATTTTATATAATGAATTTATTGTGAGGCTTATATTTTTTTGAAGTTCAAGAGCTAAAATACATAAAGTTACTAAAATTCCGATATAAGGTACTATTGCGGTATTATGCAGCTCAGAAATAATATAGTCAAAATGTTCTGCAAAAATAGAACTTATTAATTGTTCAATATCCTTCTCTTTATCTTTTCCTTCGATTTTTATCTTCAATTTTTTGATAGTCCCGTTATCCAGAGTTAATTTATTTCCCTCTTTTCTTAAATATCCAAAAGACTGTAAAAAATTTATGTATCTAATTTCATTAGGAGCAAAGTTTTTATTTAAATTATCTATTAGAAAATCTTGTTCCATAAGTTTTCTCAATACTTTTCTTAATGGTGTTAATGTTAAATGAACCTGTTCCAATCTAATAAAATAATTAGAGAATATTTTGATAATAATCTTCTCTTTTCTTTTTGTTAATTCTTTATATTTTTCGATTGTCTCTTTTATAAAATCTTCTGGTGAAGATTTAGATATAATCTCACCTTCAGTGGATAATTCTATTAAACCAACTTCTCTTAATCTTAAAAAGAATATATATTCAAATAACTCATCTTCAACTTTTTTTGGAACCAAATAATCCAGAAATACTTTAATACCTTCTTCTGTTTTAATAATTTTATCATTTATAGTAATACCATTACAATAAGTTTTGTGCATTACTAATTTCGCTTTTTGGATTAATTCTTGGTCATTCATTTTTAATAAGGTAATAAATTTGTTTTTTCTGATTTATCTATTAACTCAAACCAATATAAACGATTTGTTATATCTTTACTATATTTTCTTAAAATATCGAACTTAGCTTCACATTTGATATTTTCTTCTGAAAGCACTTCATCATTATCATGTGGTAAATTACAATCATAAATAAAACACCTTTTGCCATTATTAATCCCATGAATCGCAATAAAATGAGAAATTTCTGGGTCTCCCCTGACCATTCTATGTTTAGTTATATTTTGTTCTGCCTCATTTACATATTGTGGATTTATCATAATCATAGGACATTTTCCTTCCAGCAATTTGTCTTCAATATCTTTGGAAGTAAACCCATATTTACTTTCTAACCTTATATTGAATATTCTGATATTACTATTTAATTCTATATGAAAACTGGTTATATTGAATGTCCCTTGAAAACACGCATGATATATTTTATTGTCTTTTTCTGGCATAACCTTTAGTAGATCAAGTGTATGCTTGTCACCCCAATGTGTCCATTTTTTTATATTATTAAAACTTATCTCGCTAAATTTTACTCGTTTATCTTTTTCAAATTGGTTTTTACATACTACAAATAAGGTTATTGGAACACATTGGTCATTGACATTATTCTTGAGATATCTCAGTTCTAAGACCTTATTTACCATCTTTAATAAGGCGAAGATGTTTTTATATATAAATATTAAGCTATTTGAGTGTCTATTCTTTCGGAATAACTATATACACATATTTCCCTTCTAAATTTAGTTCTTTGGGAATTGATACTTTACTTCCTCTATCATTAGCTTTCAAAACTCTTCTACACAAAACTCTTTCAAAAGGAATTGATTCAAGATTTAATACGCCCTTTGTTATCTTATCAACTTCTTTCATTGTAGACTACAATAGTCTAAAATAGTCTACATATTTAAAAATTATTGTGATAGAAAACACAATTCACAGAAAAGCAGATTTAGTATTCGGATGACATTTACTTAACATTTCACATTAAAAATTAACTTTAAATAGTGGAAGTTCCTTTATGCTATTATGAGAGATGAAGATTTATTGTTTAAGGGTATCAAATGGATTTCTGAATTAAATAAGCATAAACAGAATGTTGAGTTGGAGAAAACAAAGTTAGAGCAGAAAGAAAGGGAATTAAGGCAGTTTGTTGATTCTCAAAACCAGCAAGTTCAACTTTTCAATAAGCAATTAGAATTAATGCAGAAACAGACAGATATTCAAGGAGAGCAAACTAAACTTCAGAAAAAAGCAATATTTGTATCTATAATAATGACAATAGCGACAATTCTTATGGCAATAGCCACATTTATGGTAGCCTTTAAGAAATAAGATCAGCTAGGGCGCTGAAACACTAGAGAATCAAAGATTTCCAAAATCGCTGATTATTATATTTTAGTTGTAGCATAATATTTTAGGTATGGTATATTTTGGGTGCAGTGAGATTTTTCTTTTTAGGAGCTTAAAATTGTAAAAAGAGGAATTGCCCTAAATGATTTCTTTGTAGTCAATGACATTAACTTCCGCATGAACTCCAGCATAATCTCTTTTCAGCAGTTTAGTTTGAACATCTCCTGAACCGCACTCTATGAAGTTTGCAAATCCTTCTTGAATCGCTCTTTCCAGGGATTGCTTCCATTTTACTGTTCCGC
>Ga0210056_1002398_pt1 | contig 15802 bp, 19 predicted proteins | sample CryGeyCG2014_080_2_FD_183965 | JGI IMG/M metagenome (GOLD analysis project Ga0210056, IMG submission 183965) | Groundwater microbial communities from aquifer - Crystal Geyser CG07_land_8/20/14_0.80 (SPAdes) (version 2) | ecosystem: Environmental > Aquatic > Deep subsurface > Groundwater | place... | reverse complement strand
GCACAGAATCTGCAGTTGCGGGTGCAGACATTGCCTAATATCATAAATGTTGCTTCACCTTTTGAAAAACATTCACCCCGATTGGGACAGTGCGCACTTACGCAAACTGTATTGAGGTCTAATTTTAAAAGAATTCGTTCAGTTGCTACAGAACCAAACGCCACCCTTTTTTTAAGCCACTCTGGTAATCTTTTTCTCATAATCAAAATCAAAAACTTTCCTGAAATTTTTAATTATTTTTGGCTTTATTTCTCGAACACTGCAGTGCTCCACTAAACTCATGACTTTTTTTACAGAGGCAACATGTGCTCCCTTTAATCCACAAGGCACAATCCAGGAGAAAGGAGTCAAATCGCAATTGACATTCAAAGAAAAACCATGAAATGTAACCCATTTACTAACCCCAATTCCAATGAAAGCAATTTTTTCAAATTCATTATTTCTATAAATCCAGACGCCCGTCCATCCTTTACGCCTGCAACTTTCAATTCCAATTTCAGAGAGAGTGCGAATAATCACTTCTTCAATTTTTCTTAAGAATTTATGAAGGTCCATCCCGTGATACCTGAGGTCAAAAATTGGATAACCCACTAATTGTCCCGGACCGTGATAAGTAGCTTCTCCTCCTCTCTCTACAGGATAAATCTCTATCCCATTTTTATTTAAGAACTCTTCTGAAACAAGTAAATCTTTTCTTTTGCCTTTACGCCCCAGAGTTATCACCGGATAATGTTCGCATAGGATAAGAGTATCCGGAATTTTCTTGCACAATCTTTCCTGAACAATTTTTTTCTGCAAATCTCTGGCTTCTTTGTAATTGGTCAATCCAGGATCAATAACTTCACAGTTATTCATTTCTGAGGTTGGGGATGAAAAGGCAGTTGTTCCCCACCCCTGGCAGTATATGTAATTTCGGCTTCTGAGTGAGGATAGGCAAATCTAACTTCCTCTGATTTCGCAAATTCACGGCATATAATCTTGGTAATATTTGTAGAAATCTCCTGTCTATCAACTGGTCGGGCGTAATATCGTAACCTCATATAAATTCCCCAATCAATAAAGTCAGCGCGAATAAATGGTTGCCTTCTGGTTTCTTTGATAATGTCTTTTGTAACTTCATACGCCGCATCTATCAATATTTTTTCAGCCACATCCCATTTAGAATCATGAGCAATCCTGACTATAATTTCATCAAGAATGTATTTAGACTCTTCAACCTCTTCTCTCATTGTGTAGTTCATTATTACATTGTCGAAGAGAACAGCAGTAGGTATCAGTACTGCGCGCCCTGATTTTTCCTCACCACCGATTGTTCCTCCAACCTGTTCCATTGTAACATACATTAGCCCGATATTTTTTACATCTCCAATAATACCAGCAATTATGACACGGTCTCCAATTTTAAATGGCTTCATAATCGTAACTAAAAGCCAGGCAGCAATACCAGTCACAGGACGCTGCAATGACCATCCTAAGACCATTCCTATGAGTGCGGCAGAAAGTCCAAGTGTAGCAAGATTCCCGCCAGTGCCTGCAAGAAAAAGTATGATTGCTATCGCCCAGAAAAATATCCTCCAGATTCTAAGCGGTATTTTTAACTTGTGAGTATCCTCATGGAATGTCTTGAGCAATGCTCTTTCAATCAAATGCGTTAGAATTCTGTAAATCACATAGATAACTAAAAGAATTAACATCCATGTTATTCCTTTTGGAATCGGTATCTTTTTTAAAATTTCCCCGATAATCTTTTGAAAACCTTTTAAAAAATTCATTTTGAGCTCCTCAGCATTAAAGCAGACCAAGGTCTGCCACTACTTGTAGTGGGCGAGTTTACTCGCCTAAATTGCAGACCAAGGTCTGCCACTACAATTTCTTTTTGGGTATGTGGATTGCTTCGCCTTTTACATCGAGTGTCGCCTCAAGAACTGCCTCCGGCAATGTAGGATGTGCATGAATTGTTCTTGCTATTCCGTCTATGCCAATGCTATTGCGGATACACAGTGTCGCCTCTGCAATGAGATTTGTCGCCTCAGGACCGATTATATGAACTCCGAGGACTTTTCCAGATTTATCTGAAATTACTTTAACAAATCCTTCTGCCTCACCTGTAGCCAGTGCCTTTCCGCTTGCTGTAAATGGAAATTTACCAATAACAATTTCCATACCTGATTCCATGGCTTTCTTCTGGGTAAAACCAACTGAACCAATCTCAGGAAAAGTGAAAATACAACCCGGCACTGCAGTATAGTCCATCTTAGCATCTTCGCCCATTATGTTTTCAGCCGCACAAACTGCCTCGGACATTGCCACATGGGCAAGCAAAATGCCTCCGACCACATCTCCTATAGCATGCACCCCATCGATATTTGTGCGCATCTTGTCATCAACCACCACTCTATTCTTTTCTAACCTGACACCTATTTCCTCTAATCCCAGCCCTTCACTGTTTGGTAGCCTTCCTGTGCATACCAGTACTTTTTCAGTTTGCAGTGTTTCTCCGTTTGATAATTTACTGGATACTTTATTGCACCCACCTTCAGTGGGTACCCGACTGTCTGCTTTTTCTACTTTCGTTTCAGTATATATTTTTATTCCACGTTTTTCCAGAATCCCCCTTAAGGTCTTTGCAATCTCTTCATCTTCTGTGGGCAGAATCTGTGGCAACATCTCCACAATGGTCACCTTTGTTCCAATCTCTGAAAAGATGCAGGCGAATTCACAACCGATTACTCCTCCACCAATAATCAAAAGACTTGCGGGCAAATTTGTAAGTGTAAGTATTTCGTCGCTGGTTACTATGTTGATGCCATCGCAATCTATCCCTGGAATTTTCATCGGTTTTGAACCCGTTGCAATAATTAGATTTTTACCGTTTATCGTTACTCGTTGTTCGTTATTTATAACTTCAACAGCTTTTTCCCCCACAATTTTTCCCCTGCCTCTGATTATTTCAACACCATTATTCTTCAGTAAATATTCCACACCCATCCGCAGGCGGGTAACGACTTTATCCTTTCTCTGCATCATTGCTAAAAAATCTGCTGAATAATTATCTACATTTACTCCGAAATCCTTTGCTTTCTTAATTCTAAAAAACAAACCAGCACTTGCAAGAAGGGCTTTTGTGGGAATACACCCCCGATTAAGACAGGTTCCTCCCAGCTTATCCTCTTCAATCAGACAGGCTTTTCCTCCAAGTTGCGTGATTCTGATTGCGCAGGTGTATCCTCCTGGCCCACCACCAATAATTATTGCATCGTAATCAGACAATTTCACCTCCATAAAATGGGAATGCTCCTACTGAAGCGTTCCCTTTTTTCTACAGAATCGGCAGGTACTTCTTTATCTCATATGAAGTAACATGCTTTCTATATTGGTCCCATTCAATCTTTCTATTCTCAATGAAATGAGAAAATACATGCTCTCCAAGTGCTTTGCGAACGAGTTCACTCTTCTCAGTAAGCAAGACTGTTTCAATGAGACTTCCAGGAAGAGATTCAATGCCAAGTTTTTTTCTTTCTTTTTCGTCCATTTTATATACATCTTTTTCAGTGGGCGCAGGAAGCTCATAATCCTTCTCGATACCTTCCATTCCTGCTACAAGCATAACTGAAAAAGCGAGGTATGGATTGCACGCAGGGTCAGGACTGCGAAATTCAATCCTGGTTGCCTTTTCCTTTGTGGGTTTATACATTGGAATTCTTATTAAAGTGGAACGGTTGCGCTGCGCCCAGGAAATGTACACAGGCGCCTCATATCCCGGCACCAATCTCTTATATGAATTAACCCATTGATTTGTGACCGAAGTAATCTCTGCTGCATGCTTTAGCAACCCTGCAATAAATCCCTTTGCTACTTTTGAAAGATGGTACTTATCCCTCGAATCAAAAAATGCGTTTTCTCCACTTTTAAAAAGGGATTGATGGACATGCATTCCACTTCCATTAACATCTGCAATGGGTTTGGGCATAAAAGATGCATAGAAACCATATTGCATTGCTATTTCTTTAACTACCATTCTGTATGTCATCACATTATCAGCCATTGTTAGGGCATCCGCATATCTTAAGTCAATCTCATGCTGGCTTGGAGCAACCTCATGATGGCTGAGTTCAACACTAATTCCCATTGCCTCTAAAGTTGATACTGTATCGCGGCGTAAATCACTGCCGGCATCCAGAGTGGTCAAATCAAAATAAGTACCCTCGTCAAGGATAGATGGATCCTGACTATCCTTGAAGTAGAAATATTCCAGTTCTGGCCCAAGTATATAGGCGAATCCTTTCTTGTTCAGTTCCTTCAGGTTTCGTTTCAATACATACCTTGGGTCTCCATCGTAGGGTGTGCCGTCAGGATTCAGTATATCACAGAACATTCTTGCCTCGGGTTTGTCAGCAGGCATCCAGGGAATCAATTGAAAAGTAGATGGGTCGGGCTTTGCAATCATATCACTTTCATCAATGCGAGCAAATCCCTCAATTGATGAACCATCAAAACCCATTCCTTCTTTAAACGCCATTTCAAGTTCGGCTTGAGTAATTGCAAAGGATTTCAACTGCCCTAATATATCTGTAAACCAGAGGCGGATGAATCTTATCCCCTTTTCCTTTACTTCCTTTAATACATAATCTGCAGTTTTCATTTAACCCCCCAAAACTTTTTTTGCTTTCTCTTTAATATATTTAACATATCCTTTTGGTGTCATTCCTTTCACTTCCTCCTGAATTCTCAACCGAGCATAATGGACCTCCTGAAGCGCAGGGTCTTTTGGAAAATCTCTTTTCACCTTTTCCCAAAGTTCATTTTTTTTCTTCATCTTGTCTTCTATCCATAATTAAATTTCTTTATAGCCATTGTTGTATTGAAGCAATTTGTTCCTGAACTTTCTTCCTGAATTCCAAAGGAGCCTCAATTTTACGAAAAGGACTACCTGTTCCACCAGTCCCCCTAACTATTATTGTTCCATAGTTCAATATTCTTCCAAGGATCCCTTGATTGACTTGAATTCCTTCAATTTTTGTTAGAAGAATTTCCAGAGAGTTTCTTCTGATAAAACCAATCTTAAACAAAACTCTTTTGTTTGTTATTCCGAACTCTGAGGTTTTAAAGGAAATAAAGACAGGAATCCCCAACCATTCCTCCTTTAATTTTGCTTTGTGGCGGCCAATTCAATATAACTCAAAAATAATTTAACATTACTTTGTCTGTCCATCCAGAATGGGAAATAATAAAACATCTTCCATATTATAAAGTCCGGGTTTTGCATTTACTATGAATCGTATTGCTTTGATTGCACCGAGTGCGAAAGCATCACGGTTTGAAGCGCGGTGTGTCAACTCCAATCTCTCACCCTGTCCTGCAAAAATTACAGTATGGTCTCCAGCAATGTCTCCACCACGAACAGAATGTATTCCAATTTCTCCTTTTTTTCTTTCGCCGGTAAACCCTTTCCTTCCATAAACTCCGTCCTTATCCAAATTCAAACCCAGAGTTTCAGAAATAATTTGTGCGATTTTCAATGCTGTGCCACTTGGTGCATCTTTTTTCAAGTTATGATGTGCCTCAATTATTTCAATGTCATAGTCTTTTAAAATTGGTGCTATTTCCCTGGCAATCTTGAACAACAAATTTACACCTACTGACATATTCGGTGAAAAAACACAGGGAATTTCTTTTACTGTCCTTTTTATTTCTTCCACCTGCGCATTATTAAAACCGGTTGTTCCCAGAACTACAGATTTTTTATTCTTTGCAGCAATGCGAAGGTGCTCAAGGGAAGTTTCAGGATTAGAAAATTCCACGAGAATATCGCCATTTCTAATCACCTCTCCACTATCTTTTGAAAGTTTTATTCCCAGTTCACCTATATGCAAGACATCGCCAACATCTTTCCACAGTCCAGGATGTCCTTCTTTCTCCAGCGCGCCCGCCAATTTCATATCCTTCTGTGCAATAAGATTTGCAATCACCCTTGAACCCATTCTTCCACATGCTCCACTAACAATAACTTTAATCATATTATCACCAACAACAATTATTTATATCTAAGTAGGTCTTATTGTGTCTATCCAGAGTTCATTTATTTTTTTTCACTATAGTGAAGTTCTTATCTATGGTTTTTATTTCTCCAGTAAATGTGTCCTTGATTATTAATTCTACGATATTTTCACCGTCAATTATTATTTCTTTGGGAACTTTTTGAAAACGATATTTGAAACTCATACCTTTGACAGATACTTTTTCACTATCTATTTTAAAAAAATATGGTTTCTTGAAAGTAATATTCACTGTTTTTATTTCTTCGGTCAAGTCATTTTGAATATTTTCTTGTATAATTTTGTTAAAATTCTTGTATATATTTCCATTTTCATCAACAAAAATTAATTCGTTTGCCAAACCACTCATTTTTTTCCCAACTAATTCTCTTCTGTCGGTTTTTAATTCTATATCAAAAATTTCTGGGTAATATATTTGCATCTGGACATGGATTGTTTTTGCCCGACCTTCCCAGTCTTCTTCTTTTGGTTTCCTTAATTCAATAAGATCTATACCATGTTCTTTAGCAAATTTTTCTGCCGGTTCTGTATATCCAGATTTTGTAACTAATATGCCTTTATCAATATTTATATCCTGAAGCTTTCCCAGAAATTCTTGTACTTTCTCTATCCCTATATTATTCTTATAATCTTTGTACTCGATAGCAGTTTTGTATGTATGTGGTCCTATCGGAATTTCAGTATATACATCTATTTCCTTCAAAGTATTACTTTTCCCCATAATTTTTTTACGAAACTCAACTTTTGCTCCTGGATATTTCTTCAACAATCCAGTATAAACATTCATAATGATAAGTTCATGCTCTTTTCCAAGATTGGATTTTTCTCTATTTATCTTTATCATTTATCTCTTCAAGCCTTTAGTATTATTTAAAAATTGCTCTGGAGTAAAACATTGTATGCTTGTTTTTCCTTCATAATGTCTTATATTCCAGGTAATAAAATATTTAACATCGTGCTCTTCGCAAATCCAAAGGATGCTGGCATCGCCAAATCTTGTACCTCTCTTAATAATTTCCAGCATCTCCTCACTTATTTCCGACCACGATATGTTTGAAACCTTATCTATTGTGGATGGTAAAAGCAATTTGATTTCTTCTGATGCAAAATACATTCTATACAGTTCTTCAACTTGTTTTTTGTCTCCAACAGTTGCCAATATTCCACATAGTTCCAGTAGGTTAAAAATAGTCGTATAAGATTCTTTTGTTTTAACCATAGAAAGGAATTCTTTATTTTTTTTATATCGTTTATCACCGGTGAAAATATGGTGAATGCTTAAAACATCAGTATCAATTACAAGCATTATCTCCTCTGTTTGTATATTACTTGTTCTGGAGTAGCAGAACCATAAATTTTTATGATTTTTTTTAACAATGCTGGTGAATCAAATTTTAAATCAAAAATAGATTTTTCAAACCTTTTTGCCCCTTTATCATGCACAGTAAAAACCACTCTAATTGGAAAAAAGGGATTTAAAATAACAACACTTTCTTTTTCAATAATTTGTAACTCCATATCATTACCTCCAATTGAATCCTCTGTTCAATTTAATCTTTAACGAAAACCTTTACAATAATCCGTAGTCCTGCATTGCTTTCTTTAATTTTGCCAGGTTTTCTTCTGACATTGGTGAAAGTGGCAGGCGCATTTCCCCTGTGTCCATTTTTAATAAAGACATCGCGGTTTTAACGGGTATTGGATTTGTCTCAATAAAAAGAACCTTTACCAATGGGAAAAGTCTGTAGTGTAATAACCTAGCGCCTTCGATATCTCCCTTCAAAAATTTTTCAACCATATCCGCAATTTCCCCGGGCAGGATATTGGCAACTACCGAAATGACTCCCTTTCCTCCTAAAGACATAATTGGTAAAGTCATAGAATCGTCTCCAGATAAAACGCAGAAATCCTTTGAACACAACTTGATTATCATACTCACCTGGTCCATAATACCGCTTGCCTCTTTTACACCCACAATGTTTGGGTACTCAGCATTCAAATTCGCAAGTGTTTGCGGTTCAAGATTCACCCCGGTCCGAGATGGAATATTGTAAATTATTATAGGAAGATGAACTTTCGTTGCAATTTCCTTAAAGTGAAGGTACATCCCCTTTTGTGTTGGCCTGTTATAGTAAGGACACAGTACAAGACAGGCATCAGCACCATTCTCCTTTGCGTCCCTGGTAAGGTCAAGTGCTTCAGCGGTTGAATTTGAACCTGTTCCCGCTATCACAGGAATTCTTTTGCGAGATTGCTCTATTACAATTTTTATAACTCGTTTATGTTCTTCATGGGAAAGTGTTGGAGACTCACCTGTTGTTCCGCAGGGAACTATCCCCATTGTACCATTCTTTATATGGAACTCTACCAGTTCTCTTAATTTATCCTCATCAACTTTTCCATTTTTAAATGGAGTAATCAAAGCTACAAATGAACCCTGAAACATCTTTCCCTCACTTCCTTGGCACTTCCACGCGCGCAGATTTTTTTACCTGTAATTTACCCAGACCAACATCGGCCTCAAGTCCTTTTCCCTCTATCTTCATTCCAGCCCGGGTCAAAACTATGTGGTCATCAGTAACCAGTTTTTCATTCATCGCAAACCACTGAAGACTCTCTGTTTTCAATTCTAACCCATCTGAAGAAATCGCATCCACATTTCCAGCAATCTTTATATCCTTGGTCTTTAAATCTACTATCCCTTCCTGCGCCTTAAGTGTAAGCACAATTTTATTGTCTTTAAAAAACTTTATCATTGTTTCCTTTATCTGAATCTCATTTCCCTCCTCATATTCCAGCGCACTTATAGCCTCTAATTCCCACTGCTTTTTCTCCCCGGCAGTCTGAATAAGTTTAAAATTCTGAATCTCTAACCTGGGAATTTCTCCAGCCCTCGCAGGAAGGAACGCCTGACTCTTCCCTGAAAGGCCAGATAAAGGATTTATTCTTAATCTTGGGGTAATAATCAATAGAATAATTATAACACTTAATCCAGAAAAAATCAAGTAAAATCTAATTTTCATATCTTTTCACTATTCACTGTTTTTTTAATACTAAGGGAATTATACCAAAAGTTATCCACAACTTTCAGGACTAAAGTCCTGAGTTGCAGCAGGTCAGGACTAAAGTCCTGAGTTACGTAACTCAGACCTTCAGGTCTAATTTTTCTTGAGATAGCCTTCAATAAACATATCTAAATCTCCATCCAGTACTGCCTGAATATTGCTTGTCTCAATATTCGTGCGAAGGTCCTTAATCATTTGATATGGCTCTAATACATATGAGCGGATCTGGCTTCCCCAGGCAATTCGTTCAAGGTTACCCCTGATTTTTTGAATTTCCTCTTTCTTCTTTTTCTGCTCCAATTCAAAAAGACGGGCTCTCAAGACTTTCATCGCTTTTTCTTTGTTCCTGGATTGGGACCTCTCGCTCTCGCAGGAAGCGGTAATGTTAGTGGGGATATGCGTGATGCGCACAGCAGAGGATGTCTTTTGCATGTGCTGTCCACCAGGACCACTGGACCTGAAAGTATCTATTCTTAAATCTTCATCTCTGACTTCAATTTCCACATCCTCCACTTCTGGAATTGCATCTACAGAAGCAAAAGAGGTATGCCGACGCTTATTGGCATCAAACGGAGAAATCCTCACAAGACGGTGGACTCCTGCCTCTCCCTTCAAGTATCCATACGCATAGTCGCCGCTAACAATGAGGGTTACATTCTTTATTCCTGCTTCCTGTCCCGCAACCACATCCACAATTTCTGTTTTGAATCCTCTTTTCTCCATCCATCGCAGATACATTCTCAAAAGCATGCTAGCCCAATCACACGCCTCCACTCCACCCGCGCCGGAGTGAACAGAAAAAATTGCATTATGCCGGTCGTAGGAACCACTTAAGACGGTGGCAAGTTCAAGATTATCAATCTCTGTCTTTAATGTGCGGGCATCCCTGGAGATATCCTTAAGAAGACGCGGGTCTTCTTCTTCCATCAGACTCAGAAGTCCACAGAGTTCTTCCTCCTTCTTCTTGAGCTTCGTCCAGGATTCGACTGTAGATTTCAGTTGATTTAATTGAGTTAAAATCTTCTGTGCTCTCTCCTTATTCTGCCAGAATGAGGGCTGTGAAACTTCTTTTTCCAATGTGGCAATCTCACACTTTTTCTTTTCTATTTCAAAGCAACCTCCGCAGAATCTGGAGTCTATCTCTGATTTTTTCCAATTCAGTATTCAATTCTCCAATCATATTCTTCTCCCTTTAATTTTAGCTGCAGCGCCCGCCTGCTCATTTGAAGTAATCTATTCCAGAAAAATAACTTTGCCAAATCTTTCAGGAATATGAAAATTTCTCTTGTAGGTAGGAGACCAGGCAGTTAATTCGTATCGCTGTGTTTCAATCGGTCTCTCGTACCGGTACAAATTTATTCTCCATTCATCTTTGTCTTTAGGTGGTAAATTCTTTGCCTTAGCAATAGAAAAATTCTCCCAGGGAATAGCAATTTCTACACTCCAGTATTCATCTTTGTCTTCAAAGTTATTGATTGTTCCTTTCAGATAAACCTTGCTCTTTAATCCTTTTAAATCGTATAAAGCAGCTCTTCTCCATGTAAATCCACATTTTGGAGGAATCATTGGCCAAAAAAGGTCAATATTTGTATTATAAGGGTTTATTTCCAGTTCAATATAGTTTTTTGCATCTCCATCAGGGTCAACAAATACTTCCACTACTTCTTCTTCCCATAAAGCAGAATCTTTTGTTTTATAAACTGCCCAGAGGTCGGGGTCAAAACAGAGAAAAGAAATATAAAGATACTCTTTATCCCAGAGCATTCTCGCTTCTGTTCCCCATTGAGGAACAGTGGCACTTTCTACCTCTACAAAATTTACTGCCTCTGCCTTTTCCCATTCCTTATCAATAATTCCATCAATCTTTATCTTCTTTTCTGCTTTTTTACAATAATAAGTTGGAATTAACTCTTCTGCATTCACCGTTATCCCTATTCCCGAAAAAATTAAAACTACTGCTAAAAAAATCCTTACCCTTTTTTCGCTTAACATAATTCCCTCCTTGTTTTTCTCTAAGGGCAAATCTGTATCAAATTGAAATTTATTTGAAAATCAGAGAATATTCCTTTGGGTGACGGAGGGTATCTATCTCCAAATCAACGTCTAAATCTGGCCAGTATAAGTGGTGACTATGGAGCAATCTGACATTCATAATTTGGCTAACCGGAACCTCCTTGAACCAGGGATAGTGGTCATAGTCAAGAAAAAATTCTTTACCGTTAATCCAAACCCAGATTCCCTGTTTTCCCACATTTGTAATTTCAACTTCTAAAGTGTTTGTTCCATGCATGGATAATCTCCTTTTTGCGTTTTTGAATGACTTTTTTAATTAAGTATTGTCAAAAATATCTTGGCAATTTTATTAATGTACGGTAGAATTATGAAAACTAAACTTGCAAAAAGGCAGAAATAAGAAAAAATATCTCCAAAGCGGGTATAAATTGTTTCTTTGGTACGCAAATTCACCTCAGAACTAATAACACTGCGGCTAAAAATAGAAGTCCAGTATCTGGGCTGGCCAATCATATTGATGTATCCAGAAATACCACTATTTGCAGCACGTGCAATCTCCATTCTGTTTTCGACCGCCCTGAAAACATTGATAGCAAAGTGTTGATATGGAGCACCTGTCCTGCCAAACCAGGCATCATTTGTAATGTTTATGAGAAATTGCGCTCCGGCTCTTGTAAATTTTCGAATCTCCTGGGGAAAAATTGATTCAAAACAAATGCAACAGGAAAATTTGCGGGTACCCGCCGAAGGTGGGTGCGGATGATTAAATACTGTCCATTCCTTTCCCGGAGTGAAATCTTCTCCAGAAATTACTTTTTTCAAGAACGGGAAAATCCATTTAAAGAAATAAGGTGTTGCTTCACTGAAGGGTACAAGATGAATTTTATCATATTTTCCAAGGATTTCACCATCTGGTGAAATCAATATTGCACGGTTGAAGTATTTACCACTTTCTGTTTCCTGGACACCTGATAAAAAGAAAGTCTTTGTGCTTCTAACAAATTCACGAATTCTATCTTCAAGAAATTTATTTTCATTCAGACTGATTGTAATTGCTGTCTCAGGCCAAACTATTATATCCGGCACATACTTCAATTCTCTTGTCAGACCCATGAGAATTCCCAGACTCTCACCAAGATAATTGGGGTCCCACTTTTTATTCTGGTCAATATTGCCCTGAATTAGTGCAACATCTATCCTTTTCTTTTCAGTTTTAATCATGGGTGCATATATTGAAATCGCCCTCATACCATAGAAAAAAACAAAAATGATAACACCGATAAGAAAAATAGAAAGGACGGTCATCCCAGGCATTGCTAACCTTTTCACTTCAAATGCTGGACGGTATTGATAAATTAAATATGCGAGTGCTGCATTAAACAGCACAATTACAAACGAGATGCCATACACTCCAGTAATGTCAGCAATCTGAATCAGTGTCGTATTTTTCCACTGGGAATAAGCAATTAAACCCCAGGGAAAACCAAGTACCCCTAAGCTACGAAGGTATTCAAGAGAAACCCAGAGCACTGAGGCAAAAAAGACATAACGGAGAGGGGAAAGGATTGAGTGAGCAGGGGTCAGATGACAGATGAAAGAAAAAAGAAGGCAGAACAAAGCGAAAAATAAAGAAAGATAAATGATAAGCAGGATAGTGCCAAAAATCGTTGCTGGAATCATTATTGGAAAAAGCCAGTATAGAAGTCCAAGGAAATAAACAAAACCTGTTATCAACCCTAATATGAAACTCTGGCGCAGAGTTTTTCCGTTCAATGCAACAAATAGTGGAACCAGGCAAAACCAACCTATGTGCCCCAGATTAAAGGGTGGTTGGGAAAGTATCAGAAGACCACCGCTGATAACAGACAGAATAATTGGTAACAAATACCCCCCTTTTTTTTGAGCTATTGTGTTATTTGCCAAGAACTTGATGGACTCTGTTCACGCACTCAATCACTTTTGGTAAAGGATTTTCGGGTTCACCTTCGTATTCAATAGAAAGGTATCCGTCAAAATCAAGTGACTCAAGCGTCTGGAAGAATTTATTGAGTTTCAATCCACCCTCTCCGAGAACAACATCCTGTGGCTTGCCATCTGCCGCAAAGATGAAATCCTTCAAATGGACTCCATACAGACGTTCCCCGAACATCCTGGCTGCCTGGACCGGGTCAGTTCCTGCATCTAACATCCACGCAGTATCCAGGCATAACCCAATATTTGCCCCTGTCTTTTCAAAAATATCTTTCAATTGCTCAATTTTACCATAACGATGATTTCTACCATGATTATGAATAGCCAATTTTATATTATATTCCTGGCTGAGATTTTCTGCTAAACTGATTGCCTCAGGGTCAATGTCAGCACTGATTGCTTTTATGCCTGCAATTTTAGCAAACTCAAATGCTTTGCGATTCATATTCTCATCTTTTGAAAACCCACAGACTCCAAATGACTCAACAGTAATTCCTGCCTTTTTCAATTTATCCAGCCCGGCGAGAATCACATCTTTGCCATTTTCATGCGGGAGTTGTCCACCCGGATATAATTCCACATAAGAAACTCCTGTCTTATTTAGAAGCCCGATTAACTCGTCCAGAGTTTTGAAGTTTCGAAAAGTCCAGCTCTGGATTCCCAATTTGAACTCAGCCATCTCTATTGCCCTCCTTTGTGGATGTCCTTATGCAAATATTTTATCGCATTCTCAGCCAAATCCCCAATTTTACAGGATATTCTCTTTCTTAAGCCGACCGGCAGGACTATTTGATATTTTTGCTTTACTTTGACAATTTCAGTGGTTTCCATTTTTTCTCCTTAAGTTTAATTTTCTAACTGTAAAACTGTTATACCACAAAATTTTAGATTTGTCAAGTTTTAGCGAATTTTTTAATTGTCTTTTTTTCATTTTAATTCAGTTTAACCCATTTAGTGACGGTATTTTTGTGGTTTTCTCTATTTTGGCGTCAGGACTTCCTGTTTTATACTTTTACCTTTATTCTCGAAGCAGAAATTTCCAAAGTGGAATCACTATTATTTTAATACCTGATTCCTCTAATTCTCTTTCCACATTCTTAGAGATTATTGTTACTTCTTTTGTGGAGGGGAAACGTCTCAGGAATAACCTGACTCCTGCAAATCTTTTATCCTGCCATTCGAATTCCGACATATATTTCACCTCGGTACCAGCAGGATATTCATAGGTTCCACCTACAAAATCAATTTCTTTTTCACTTTCAGCAAAGTATCCACAATACTTTCCCTTCCTTAAAAAATGTAGAAATACTGTATTTTCTGCTTTGGCTCCTAAATTTAATCTTCCTGTAAGCAATGACTGGAAACCTGTATCAAGAAAATAGATTTTTTTAGCAGTATAAATTCTCTCTTTATGAGAAGAAGACCATTTCTCCATAGACTTTACAAGGAAAGCGGTCTGGAGATGAGCAACATATTCTTTTACTGTATCAACCGATACCCCAAGAATATTGGACAATTTATTAAAACTAATACGGGAGCCAACTGATGAAGCCATCAGCCGTAACAAATCTTTAAAAATATCCGATTTCTTGGGACGGAATACTCTTATCAAATCTCTGGCAAGAATATCTTCCAATAAACTACACAGATACTCATCAGAAGGATTCAGCACATTTTCTGGGTAACCCCCCGTATTTAGGTAGTCTTCCACTAAATTCTCATATTTGTAACTTTCAGCAAGACTTAATGATTCTTTTTTGAATGAAAGAAACTCTTTAAAACTGAGAGGATATATGGTTGTAACAATCTGTCTGCCCGTGAGTTTACCACCCTGACTTTGAATGAGCGAGAGAGTTGAGCCCGAAGAAATAATTTTCACATTCTCGAGGTCATAGATTGCCTTTAGTTCGCCTTCCCAGTTTGGAGACTCCTGAATTTCATCGAGAAAGAGAAATAACTTTTCATTGCGTCCATGCATAAACAGTTTGCGAAAAAAAGTCAAATGCTCGGTAAGTGAAACTCCTAAAAATCGTGGATGGTCTATTGCCAAATAGAGTATATTTCTGGCAGGTAAATTTTTTTTGAGGCATTGCTTCACAAGTTGTTTTACAAATGTAGTTTTGCCAACGCGTCTACCACCAAGGATAATTTCTATTTGTCTACGGTCAAAACCTGCGTTGAACTTATTGAGGTATTCCTCTCGCGGTATTCCACAGTCAAAATCCTTCCCTTCCCACCACGGATTAAGGGCATAATATATATCTTCCATAAATCTGTCCCCCTTTTAAAAAGTGAATTTTCCATTGATATGTCTATTATATCATAAGAAGGGATATTTGTCAAGAAGTTTCGACTTATAATCGAAGGTTTTGGCAGAAAGTTTCGACTTTGGTCGAAACTATTGGGGAATTATGTTTCTTATGCGGGAGAGAGATGACCGCGCAGATTCTTCGCCTTTAGCAATGCAAAATTCCGCCTTGCGAAAGCTAAGTCCGCCAACGCCTGGCAGCATTGTAAAAATAGGAATGACAATTTTTTCCGACTCCGATGTACATCGGGGTGCCAGAGGAGGGCGGGCAAATTTTTGAGAGATGAATTTAAAAGTGAAAGGAAATGGTGGCACAATGCTGGCAATAACCACATCTGCTCCCATTTCAAACAGCGGCTTCACCGGAACCTGACAAAACATAATTGCAT
>Ga0210056_1002390_pt1 | contig 15830 bp, 21 predicted proteins | sample CryGeyCG2014_080_2_FD_183965 | JGI IMG/M metagenome (GOLD analysis project Ga0210056, IMG submission 183965) | Groundwater microbial communities from aquifer - Crystal Geyser CG07_land_8/20/14_0.80 (SPAdes) (version 2) | ecosystem: Environmental > Aquatic > Deep subsurface > Groundwater | place... | reverse complement strand
TTATTATGTTCCGACTTTGACTTACGTGGAGGACTCGGCCTAGTCTCTGCAAAATTTCGGATTCCCCTCAAAAGCAGATGGTTGAACGAAACATTTTATTTAAACCTTTCTACAAGGATATTTGTGACAGAAGCTTTTCCTTCGGTTTTAGTCGAAAGCTTCATAAATAAGCTTTAAACGCTGGTGATGTCTCCCGCAAATCCCCCATTTTTTCATGATACTACGCGCGCAACAACGGCTATAGTAGTTTTTGGATATATTTAGCCGGAACAACAAAACAGACATTGGTGTACAACTTGTAAGGGGTTTCTGCTATCTTAAACTCGATGCTAATTCCTTTCCTTTCTAGAAGCCCTAGACGTTCTCTAAAAGGGTCGAAAGAACTGGTTGCATACCCAATAACGGTTCCATTTTCAGTAAGGAAGCATGGGCTCCCACTACTCGCTTCATAAATCCATACATCCGTTTGTATCATGTCGACTTCATTTCTAGGGTCAGTAAAGATGGCGGATATGATACCCTTTGTCAACGAAGGGTGATTTAGAAAGGGAACAAATGGAAATCCAAACAAAGCTATTTCTTCACTGGCTATTCGATCACCAAAATTATTGTCAAGTCTAAGTTTTTCAAAAGGACCTCCATCAACATCGATTATAGCTAAATCATAAGCTCTGTTCGTCCTCGTGACCTTGAATTTTGAAGGTTTGTAATGGATCGAATCAGGTTCTAGGACGTAAGCATTACCATGGTGAATAGTTCCTTTCTTATCTGCGGTCTCCACAACATGACGACATGTAACGGCAAGACCTTGCTCATCAATAAAGAAACCTGTGCCAGCCTTTAGGCCCGTATTGATGTAAAATATTGACTTGCGAATTTCCTTTATAAGGTCGCTCAACAACCATCATCACTAACAGTGACTATCTGACTACCTTGATAAATAAACTATTACGCATATTCAAGCTAAAATTTGCGCGCTAGCCTGTTTAGAAATTGCTGTTGGCTTTGTCTGTGCCGTTTCATTTATATGTGAATAAGCCTAATTCTAGCCGTGCACTTGGTGCACGTCTATGAAAGGGGCTAAAATTAAGGTTGGGTTTGCGATCGAAGAGGAAATAGTTAGGGAACTTGATTCCGTGGTTAAGTCTTCTAGAGACCTCCAGGCCAGCCGATCAGAGCTGGTAGACGCCATACTCGCTGCCTTCTTCAAGAGACAGGAGAAACCGGTCGAGAAAGCTAGAAAATTACTAATCATGAGGAGAAAAGGACTTATCTGATGAAAATTCAGGCTCCACAAACCAAAGAATGACGCAGGTGACGTAGAAACGAAAAACAAACACAAAAACTGGCGTGCACCAAGTGCACAAGCCAAAAAGGTCTCCATCAGCAAGGAAAAACCACACACTCCACATCAAACCAAGAATTTCTAAACACCCTAGCGCGCTAAAAAACAATTGTAAACCTTCCTACTAGAAGACTTCCTAATCCGCGGAGATGAAGGGCTGAATCTTGCGGGACTATGGTAGGGTTTGTTGTATTGGGATGATCGCTATATAGTTACCGAGACAAAATAGAGAGAAAGAGAACAATACTAGAAGAACATAAAAAGTTTTCACGGGGATTCATGAAGTCAAAGAGCCATAAGTTCATGTATTGCCTTTTTCTTCTGGTCTAATGGCTGTGATATATTAGTTCGAAAACTTGGCGAAGAAAGGGAATAAGCTGTCTTGGAACAAACGCTTTTGATAGGCACCCTCTAATGAGCGCACGCCGATGTCAACAAATTGACTACCGTCTTCCGAACTGTAGGATTGTACTCAACATATAGTGTATTATTTCTTACGTTGTACTTATCCGGGATTCTTCCCAGCTCTTTCTTGCCGACCCAAATCCAATTCATCCTCAAACATGAGTCTCCCAAATCAGTTGATATGATTTCGTCATCTATAACAATACCCACTGCTTTTATGATCAATCCTCGATCAATAGGATGCGACTTGATGTAAACTATATCTCCTACATTCATGTGAGCCATCATATTATGCAAAGCCGGAGCATCAGCCCTCCCACCTGAAACAAAAGTGTACTCGTATCTTCCTGGCGTAATACCAAGCTTGGAAATAACCTCGCTCTCCAAAATGGTCGAAGCTTTTATCCTAAGCTCTTCCTCATTTGCAGCTGTAGCTGCAGCATGCTTAAGCACGGCAAGAACCTTGTCCACATCAATTTGTTTAATTGACATAATAACCAATCTCCATAACCATCTTCTTAGCCCTCTCTATACCACGAGAACCATCCCAATGCAAACTCTCAAGAGCAGATGTCTCCAACATTAACCAATCACCGCAAGCCAACATCCGCACTCCTCTATTAGTATCGCATGGTCAACTGTTAAATGTTTTTCACACACGTAATACTTTGAATGGCCTGCATCCCATTAATTAGTGGAATAAAGCACAAACTTTCGACACTTCAAGATGAAGCAAAAGAGGCTTTCGGAAATTTTTTCTTTTGCGACCCAAAAGAGCTAATCTCCTTACAAGATCAGCTCGATTTTTATGACAACCGGCAAAACTGACGACCCCCACAAGATTTCAGTAGTCACTTTTTCCTATGGCGCTGTACTACTAATTCTGTTCTAATTATCTTGTTGACCTGTTTTGTGCCGCAAGTCACCATCATTGTTAAACCTTCATGATTTGTTGTTGTAGACCCCCCTAGGGAGGCCACAACAACATTTAAGCCAATTTTTGTACAATTGCCATAGAACCTCTGCCACATATCTTCCTTGGCTAGGACTCTTTCACTTGTCATCATCTGCGATTTGGATTTCTGGACGACGACAACTAAACTAGGATCTAAAAGTAGTAGTCACGTAAACCTTAAAGACTACTTCTTTGCGGCTTCGACATTTACTTGTTGCTTGAAAGCTCGCCAAGATTTAGAGCCGAATACCATGTTAAAACAGCCCAAAACGTCAAAGAAGATGAAGAGCTGATCGCAGCAGGCTTCGAATACGTGACAGAAAGAGACGGAATCAAAATCTACCGCAAAAGAAAATAACAAATCAACTAAACCTAAAAATAGTCGAAACCTACCCCTGTAGAGTCGAAACCTTCATAAATAAGAAATGTTGATAAGACTCTGCATTTGAAGGGTGAGGCTTATGTCCAAACCGTTTTACGTAAAATTTGAGGTGCCGAAAGAAGTTGCAGATGCGGCCCATGAAGCCCTGCAAATAGCCGCAAAAACAGGTGTGGTTAGGAAGGGTACAAATGAAACGACAAAGGCTATTGAAAGAGCGCAAGCAAAACTTGTGGTAATAGCTGAAGACGTTGACCCACCTGAAGTTGTAGCTCATTTGCCGCTACTGTGTGAAGAAAGGAAAATTCCATACATATTTGTTCCAAGTAAGCAAAAAATAGGTGACGCTATAGGCATTGATGTCCCTGCAGCCGCAGCAAGCATAGTCAACGAAGGCGAGGCTAAAGGACTAGTTAAAGAGATAATTGCAAGAGTTGAAGGGTTGAAAAGAGGAGCTAGTTAATGAGCAAAGAAGAAAAGACATTTGTAACAGAGCTCACACCAGCAGAGGTCATTCAAATCATTGGACGTACAAGCGTAACTGGCGAGATTACACAGATCAGGGTGCGCATCCTGGAAGGAAAGGATAAGGGACGTATCATAACCCGTAACGTGAAAGGGCCAGTGCGGGTTGAAGACATTTTAATGCTGAGGGAGACTGAAAGGGAAGCAAAGAAAATTTCTAGAAGAAGATGATATGGAATCCAGAGTATTTGGAGGAAATGTCTTTGCCGAAGCCTAGAAGATGTTCTTTTTGTGGCAACGAGTTTTCACTGGGCACTGGGATGATGTACGTTAAAAATGATGGATCGATTTTGTGGTTTTGTTCAAGCAAATGCAGAAAAAGTTCTTTAAAATTTGGAAGAGATGCCCGTAAACTTAAATGGACAACATACTTCGGCAAAGAGGAGAAAGGAAGAGCTTGACTGTTCAAAGCGAACGCACGCTTCTTTTTGTAAAACCAGACGGTGTTATGCGCGGATTAACGGGCGAAATAATCAGCCGAATTGAAAGGAAAGGATTGCTCATCACAGCCACAAAACTTTTGAGACTTAATAAAGCTCAAGCAGAAAAATTCTATGACATACACCGTGGCAAACCCTTTTTCGAAGCTCTTGTTACACACGTTACCTCTGGACCAATTTTAGCCATGGTTGTGGAAGGACCAAAAGCCATTTCAGTTGTTAGACGCTTAATTGGAAAAACAAACCCCGTTGAAGCAGAACCGGGCACAATTCGCGGAGACTTTGGCATAAGCATTACAAAAAACATTGTGCACGCTTCAGACAGCCTAGAAAATGCTGAAAAAGAAATCGTGTTTTTCTTTAAAAAACATGAAACTTTGCGTTACAAGAAACCTACGGAGAAAAAGTTTGCCTTTTAGCTACCGTTTATTTCCAACAATTTTTTCCCATAGAGGCTTATTGTGAATACAACCTATGTCTGGTGCGTTTACGTTTCCGTTAAAGTAGCTGTATGCTCTTGCTCGGCATCCCCCGCATATGTATTTGTCAGGGCAGCTCCCGCACCCCACTCTTTGTCTGTTCACCATGTAATCTTCTAAGTTTTCTCTTACGCGAAGTTTCCAGAGAAGCGGATGATTATCCCATATTTCCTCAAAGTCATCTTTCAGTATGTTGCCTAGAACTGTGTCTGTATTTGTTGGGAAGAACACGCATGGTTTTATGTCTCCGTTCGGTTCGAGACAACAGTATAGGCGTCCGGCTCCGCATCCGCCTAAGAAGTTTGCAACGTTTTCCACGCCCTTCTTTGCTGCATAATGAGCTTCAACCATGAATTTTTCGCCGTGTTTCTGTGAGAGCTCTTTCGTCACGCTTGCGTATTGTGGGCATGTGCTGAAAAACCTGTCAACCTTCACGCTTGACTTTCCATTTATTAGTTCTGTCTCTTTCGCTTGCAAATACAATCCAATTATCTCTTTTCCAATAGTCTCAAGCACGTGGAACCTCTCATCTGGAGTTAAGTCTAATTCAACATAAGCCTTCGCCCTTCCAGTTGGAACATAATTAAAATGCATCAATCTTACACCTAGATTTTTAGCCAGCCCTATTATTTTATCAAGTTCAGCCACGTTATCCCGATGCAAAACAGTTGCTATACACGCGTCTAACCCTTCTTCTATACAATTTTTGACGCCTTCCATCGTCCTTTCGAATGCCCCTGGTATTCCTCTAAACTCATCATGGACTTGTGGTGTTGCTCCATCGACGCTTATTTCCACATAATCCACCCCAGCATCCTTGATTCTCTTCGCATAATCTCTTGTGATGAGTGTTCCGTTAGAGGCTATGCTTACATAGCCTATGCGTTTCTTGGCGTAGGCTGCAAGTTCAAAGAAGTCCTTTCTTGCGAGCGGTTCGCCTCCACTGAAGGATAGGGCTGGTAAGCCTATGCCCGCTATCCTTGAAAGCGTATCTAATACGTGTTTTGCCTCATCTGTGGATAGTTCTGGACGTTTTTTGCCTCCAGCATTTTCATAACAGTGTTTGCACTTCAAATTGCATTGATAGGTGAAGTTCCAAACAATTTCGAATGGTCCGGCTGGAGTGAATGGTATCCGCACACCGTATTTTTCTATGCCCTTCATCATTAAGCCGAAGCCTCTAAGCCAAGCCTCGCCGTATTGATTGTTTAGAAATTGGTTGCGCATGAAGTTTTTATCTGCGCGTAACAAACGGCTTCCAAGCTCATAGAAGGGTCTAGCTATTTTACTGCTTATATGTTGACACGTTGGGCAAAGGGAAATTGGGGCGCCTAAGAAATCTTTTAGAGAGTTTAGAAGTAGGCTTCCGTCTGCGGCGCATTCTTTGTCTAAACGATTGATTAGCGATTTAAGAATAGGATTGGCTGTAACTGAAAGTAAGGCATTTTCAAGAGTGTCCATTTGCATGGCAATCTTACCTTATTTTAGATTTTGATATATTTATTTTCTTTTCTCTGAATAATCACTTACTCACATACGTCGAAACTTGAAAGAACAAGAAAAGATCTGGGAGAATGGTATCTTCGAAGATGGATTTGGCTGCAAAAAGAATGTGAAGACGGACTGAAAAAGTCTTACAGTGACTCCAAAGCCTTTTTTGAGGAAAAGAAGTGAATGTTGCTTTAGTCTTTAATTAGAAGTACATTTTGGTAGCGGGGAGTAGATTTGAACTACTGATCTCTGGGTCTCTCGGAGCATATAAAGCTCTTATGAGCCCAGCGGGTTAATCTTTACCTGGTGGTGGAGTAACGTTCTAGGAACTCTTTAGGATAGAGGGCCTTCATCCCGTTGTGATTCCAACATAGAATCTGAAAGCGTTTTTTAGCTCTCTCGGGGTCTTGAAGTATATGCCTATAAAGGGCCCGTTTGTTTCTCCTGTTGAATGGATCGTCTCTCCAATCTCCGTTAATGTGGTCGATAGTCAGCATGAAAGGGTCATCGAGAGCACATATAGCGCATCTTGCCCCAAGCGCATTTAACGCCTTAATCCTAAGCTTGTGGTAGTATTCTTTTTTCCGCCCATTATTAGAATGCCACCGCCATTTACAGCGTTTCGAGCAGAACCTCTGGTATGGATGAAACTTGTCGGAAGTAAAGACTCTCCCACACGCTATGCAAGTCCTTCTCGTTTGTTCCACCACCATCTGGCTACCCCACCCCGCTATTCTATGCTAAAACGCAAGCCTTCTTAAATCTTTTATGAACACTGCTCGACTATATATTAGTTTTAAGTGAAACATTTTAGTATTACGCATCAGTTATCGACTTTGGTGTTGACTAAATGGATAAACCGTATTTCCGTCAGATATTCAATCCTGTTCTTGAAAATCCAATTTTTGTACAGGGTCTTCCAGGCTTTGGAAACGTTGGAAAGATCGCGGCCTATCTTTTGATAAAGTTTTGTGGAGCAAAACCTTTTGCGGAGTTGTATTCGCCTTCTTTTCCAGATTATCTTTCAGTTAATTCTAAAGGGATTTGCCGCTTGCCAAGGTATGAGTTTTATGCTGCACCCATGGAGAAAAATGATTTTGTGATAATGACTGGCGACACACAGCCCTCTTTTGACGATGTTGTTGCACATTATGAGCTGTGCAGTGAAATACTAGACTTTGTAGAAAAAATTGATTGTGGTTTTATTATCACTATAGGTGGTGTTCCCATGTCAGAAGACAAAGCTCAAGTCTATGTAGCTGCCACTTCCCCTAGACTTGCTGCAGAATTTATGGAAAAAGGAGCGGTAATCTACAGTAAGGGTCGAATTTTGGGAGCCACTGGCTTAATGCTTGGACTTGCAAAGGAACGCGGTCTAGAAGGGTTGTGTCTGTTAGGAACAACAAGTGGTTTCAGTGCAGACCGTGGAGCAGGCTTTTCAGTTTTCAAGTTCTTGATGAAGGCTTTAGGTAACGAAGTGAAGGAAGGGTTATAAGAGAAAACTTTAACTTTAAAAGCGTTATCAAAAAGTGCTGGAACGTGGAGGCATGGCTAAGAAAAAAGGAGAAACATCCGATAGATTAGATTTGAGTTCAAAATTCTGGAAAACATTACTAACAGTGTTGGCGGCTTTCTTAACGTTTGCTGGACCAACCTACATGGTTTATGTGCTTATGAATATACTGAAAATCGATTATTTTGTTTCAATGATTTCGGGAATTGTTCTTTTCATAGCTGGTTTAGTGCTTGTATGGTTTCTGATAAAGAAGAAAATTATTTCTTAACAGTCTATGCCTTAGATGTAGAATAGGTGTTCGGTTGAAAAATTATGTATAATCCAGATAAGATTAGAATCGACGTAGGAAACTTCTGCAGTGACGTAAACAAAGAATGGTATTTGAACTGGGCTGGCCTTAAAGATGAACTTAACGTTTCAGTTATTTACGAAAAATACAAGCATCTGTTCACAAAGGAACTCATATTGGAGACTAGAAATAGACGAAAACAGACTTCTGGGGAGGATGAGAGGAAGCTGCGGCATCTCCAAGCCTTCTTCCTTGAGTACTATCTAGACATGGCCGTGAAGGAACTGACCGATAAAAGTGAAACGATGCAGGCCAAGGGAACCGTTAAAGTTGATGAACAAGAAATACCATTTCGACTGGCTTTTATAAAAATGATAAATGAACCGGACAGAGAGAAAAGGAGAAAGCTATTCCACGCCAGAAACCGTTTCGTAGATGAAATCAACGTCCTGCTTTCAAGGAGAATGCAAAGGCTTCACGATGCTTCTAAAGAAATCGGATATGAAAATTATACGGCTCTATTTGAGGACATCAAGAGCGTAGACCTTAATGCGCTTGAACACATCATGCAAGACTTCATCAGCCAAACAGAGTCTATCTATACTGCGCGAATGAATGAGGAATTGCAGAAAAAAGTTCGTGTGAGGCTTAAACAAGCAGAAAAACATGACATCAGGTTTTTCTTCAGAGCGAAAGAGTTTGACAAGTATTTCAAGAAAGGAAACATGCTTAGAACGTTAACGAAAGCACTTGCAAACATGGGCATCCGTTTAGAAGAACAAAGAAACATCCACATTGACTTGGAGAAAAGACCAAAGAAGTCACCACGAGCTTTCTGCGGACCAATAAGAATACCTGAGGACATCAAGTTAGCCATGATGCCGCGAGGTGGACACGATGATTACGCCACACTATTCCACGAAGCAGGTCACGCTGAACACTTCGCATTCGTTAACCCTCAACTGCCAGTCGAATACAAGTGGTTAGGCGACAACTCTGTAACCGAAAGTTCCGCCTTCCTACTTGAATATCTGTTAACAGATGAAAACTGGCTGAAACAAAACATCAAAATCGAAAAAGCAGAAGAATACCTCAGCTTGGCAGCTCTATACAAGCTCTTATTCCTGAGAAGCTACGGAGCAAGACTTTCTTACGAAATTAGGTTGCACACAAATGACTTGAAGGGAATGGATGAAGTTTACAGAAGCACGCTTGAAAGTGTTCTAATGTATAAGCATCCGGCAAACCACTACCTTATCACCGTTGATGACGGCTTCTACAGTGCTCAGTACCTACAGGCGTGGATATTCGAAGCTTAGTTGCGAAATTTCCTTCGAAAAGAATATGGAGATGAATGGTTTAACAACCGTGAAGCTGGAGAATTCTTGATGAACATGTGGGCAAACGGGCAAAAATACAGCGTTATTGAGTTGGCTAAAATGATTGGATACTCCGAGTTGAACATCGAACCACTGATTGTGTCTCTAAGAAAGCATCTGGACTAAAAACACGTCAGTTTTTCTATCACGGCACGACACTCTTTGTACCAAAAACATGTAAGTATGGGACAGAGTAAAGCATATAAGATATGTTAGGGGATATAGCAGTTATGCAAGAAAACAATGAGAGAATCGAAGAACTGCTGAAGAAGAAAAAGAAGTCAGCTAGAAGAACCACTATAATACTGGAGGAAGAGGAAAGAGAATTTATTGACTCTCTGATCCGGGAGGGTAAAGAACCGGGCATTAAGCCCTTGATTTCTAAGATGCTTGACGTTTACAGAAGCATGATGATTTATGATTGGCGTTTCCCTGGCGAATATTATTGTGGTATAAGCCGCATAGCATTCGTAAATGTAGAGTTAATCAACATTCTCATTCAGCACGTTTCAGAGGAAAGGTGGCGTGAAATCGGAAGGAAAATGGGTGAAGCCGCCAGAGTTTCTATGGAAGCGACCCTTGGCATTCAAACAGCAAGCCGTGAGAAATGGCAAGAAGTTTTTAAACGATTAAGGGTGCAGGGTTTTGGAGACTTTTACTTAAAAGATAAGTATATCCTTGTAAAAGCCCCGTTTATCAGTCACTCCGAAGTTTGGGCTGGCTTTTTAGAAGGCTTACTCGACATAGAACTAGACATAAAAACTTCTACTTCACCATTTGTTTTCGAAATTAAGGAAGAGGCGGATTCAGCATCAAGCGAATGAATCATATACTTCGAAGACAAATATTACGCAGAATAGAAGAGATTTAAATGTCGTTACATGAAGCTATGTTTTACGAAAAATTGGAAGACAAGAAGGTCAGATGCAATCTGTGTGCTAGAAGATGCTTAATAAAAGACGGAGGATTAGGTTTCTGTCTTGTTAGGAAAAATGAAGGTGGAACACTTTTTTCGCTTGTGTATGCAAAGGCGATATCAGCTTGCGCAGACCCTATAGGGAAGAAACCGCTTTCGCATTTTAATCCGGGAGCATTGGTCATGTCTATCGCTACTATTGGCTGCAACTTTCGCTGTAAATTCTGTGACAATTGGATGATTAGCCAAGAGAAGAAGATAGCGGGCCGGGATTTCTCACCGGAAGAGGTTGTCAAAGCCACAAAAGATAATGGCTGTCAAGGGATAAGCTACACCTATACAGAGCCAACCATATTCTTTGAGTACGCCTACGACACTGCCAAGCTTGCCCATCAAGTAGGATTCTTCAACACCTTTGTAACAAATGGTTATATGACGCCGGAAGCAGTGAAAACAATATCACCTTATTTGGATGCGGCAACGGTAGACTTTAAAGGTGGAGGAGATCCAGACTTCTACAAGAATTTTTCAGCGGTTCCATCAGTTGAGCCGATTTACGAGTCTTTAAAGGAAATGAAAAGAAACGACATTCACATAGAAATCACGAATCTAGTCGTACCTAAGACAGGAGATTCAATTGAGAGAATAAAGGAGCTTGCAGCTTGGATAAGAGATACGCTTGGTAAAGACACGCCTTTTCACTTGTTGCGTTTCCATCCAGACTACCAATTAACAACCATTCCATTCACGCCAATCAAAACTTTAGAGAAGGCATACGCCGCCGTGAAGGAGGCGGGATTAAACTACGTTTATATGGGGAATGTGCCTGGACACCCACATGAAAACACGTACTGTCCGAACTGCAACGAATTACTGATTAAACGTTTCAGCTTTGAAATCACAAAATGGAACTTAACAAAGGACATGCGTTGCCCATCATGTGGACAAGAAATCCCGATTAAAGGCAAGTTACATTCAAGCGGATACGCATACCCATACGCCTTGTTTTAATAATTCCTTAGCCTAGGTTATAATTGAATGGATATGTGGAGAATCCTACGCTCAGATGCAGTGAGAGTGCTGAACGACGAAATGGCAAGAAAAAGCCTAGCAAGATACTTCTCTGTCACACAGGATGAAAAACCAGCGAAGTTTAGGATAGCCAAAAAGTTTCCAGCAGAATTCGATGAAAACAATTCTATAGGAGAGCTTTGGCAAAAACACGAAAGACTTACAAGGAAATTTCACAAAATTGAGAGAGAAATTGACACTCGTCAAAAAATTCTGCGGAACATGCCAAATCCTGAAAAATCCTTTTTAGATTTGAAAATTGCGATCGCAAGAAGGATTCTCAAGAATTGTCATTTCTGCACTCGGAGATGCGGAGTTGACAGATTTAAAGGTGAAATCGGCTACTGTAGATGCGGAAGTGAAATAACGGTTTCGAGCATTTTTGAACATATGGGCGAAGAACCAGAACTAGTTCCTTCCGGCACTGTTTTCACAGTGGGCTGCACAATGCGTTGTCGCCACTGCCAAAACTGGACGATATCCCAATGGATAGAGAAAGGTGAAGTTTACAAGCCGGAAGCACTAGCGAAAGAAGTTGAACAGTTGCGCATGCGCGGCTGTAGAAACGCAAATCTTGTGGGAGGGGAGCCGACGCCGTGGCTGGAACAGTGGCTTGAAACATTCAACTATGTCAACATAAACGTTCCAGTTGTTTGGAACTCAAACAGCTACTATAGTCCAGAAACAGCGCGGCTGTTAGCAGGATTCGTTGACATTTACCTATTAGACTTCAAGTATGGATCAGATGGATGTGCCGAAAAAATTTCAGACGCGCCAAGCTATTGGGAAGCATGCACACGAAACCATTTAGAAGCCAAAAAGTACGGTGAACTAATAATACGCATACTGGTGTTGCCAAGCCATTTGGAATGCTGCACAAAACCTATCATAAATTGGATAGCTAAAAATCTGGGCATAGAAACAAGAGTCAACGTGATGTTTCAGTACAGACCAGAATGGAAAGCGTATGAAATTCTAGAACTACGCAGAAGACTGACAAGAGACGAAAAGAAAAGAGCGATTCAACTGGCTACAGAAGCGAATTTAACAAATTTCATAACCGGAAATACATAGAGATAAAATAGGCAAATAAGCGAAAGCTATTTCTCAGAGCATGTTCACTTCTAGAAACAGAAATAGTGATTTAACATGCCCTATTGTCCAGAATGCGGTGGCGAAATGCAATTTATGTCGGCAACCAAACGCTACGTGTGCAAAAGCTGCGGACTATCTGTTACACGTCAAGAACTGATGGAACTAAGACATAAATTAAGACCCCCATTTGAAAGTGGCGAAGATCAGCGTAAACAACAGAGAAAAGATTACCTAAAATGGTGGCTCAGCAAGAAAAAATAACAATGCACATTAGCGTTTTAAGAGATGAATTAGCAAACAGCATAAAAAGGGCAAAACTGGTTTATTTCGTAATGTTTTAACCTTAAAGGTGAAAAAATGAATCAACAAATGGAAATAATCGGCATCGGCAACGAACTGTTAATTGGCAAAACATTGAACACAAACGCCCATTGGCTAGCCAAATGTGCCACCACGTTTGGAATAATAGTAAAACGAATAACAGTTGTAGGCGACGATGTTAACGAAATCGCAAGCATTGTGTGTGAATCTCTAAACAGGAAACCGAAGTTCATAATAACAACCGGAGGACTGGGGCCAACCTTTGACGACAAAACCTTGGAGGGAACAGCAAAAGCCCTAAACCGTAAATTGGAAGTTAATAAAAAAGCTTTGAAAATAATCAGAGAAAAATATGAAACCTATTATCGAGAGGGAAAAATGGAAAGGGTTGAGTTAACACCGCCAAGAATTAAAATGGCGACACTCCCAGAAAGGGCAGAACCACTGCTCAATCCTGTTGGTACAGCCCCCGGCGTAATAATAGATGTGGGAGGAACTTTTTTGATAGTGCTGCCTGGTGTCCCTGCGGAAATGGAGGCCATTTTTGAAGGATCTGTTGCGTCCTTGCTTAAGAGGGAGGCTGGTGAGCTTACGTTTTTTGAAGCAAGCATATATGCAGACGGCATTATGGAGTCGGCTTTAGCTCCTTTGATTGACAAGACAATGCATGGTAATCCGTATGTTTACATAAAGTCTCATCCAAAGGGAGAGGAGAGAAAGCCGCACATAGAAATTCACTTTTCAACAACAGCTAAAAGCTCTAAAACCGCCAAGAACCGTTTAGGAAAGGCAATAATTCAGTTATCAGAACTCATGCAAAAGGACGGCGGAAAAATCAAACCTAAAAGGAAAACGTAGTTAGTTTTGCCAAAAAGTTTTGTTTGCCAGAGTATTAGGTTCATTTGGTTGCGATCAGGGTCAGACTGGACACTGAGGTGAGATGGTTGAAAATGTCCGTGTCCCATCTTTTTTTATGAAACTTGCGAAATTCGGATGTTTCTCTTGTAGTTACTCTTTGTTTCTTCAGATTCAAGCCTTGCGCCGAGCCAATTTTCAATTCAATTGCTCCGTTCCAGTCCGTACACTACCGATAATCCTTATCCAGAATAATAAACGTGAAAATTGCGTGATGGTTCATAAGGGAAATAAATCATGTTTACAACAGTTTTTTCAGATCTGTCATGCATCTTAAGCTTTCAGAAACAATCGTGATAGTAACGGTTTTGATCACGTTTTCTTATCTGTTTCCACATTGCCTATCAGAAAACTACAGCGAGTCCTACCAGCTTTTGGACAGCCCAAACGGTTCAATGTATTACAGGCTAAATGTAGTGGTTTCACAGTCGCTTTTTGAATATTACCATGAAAAAAGTCACACGCTTGGTTCAAACCATGATTTTGCCAAGTTCGTTACTCCCTACTCTTTAAAACCCATTGCCGATAGCTTATGGGAACTTTACACAAATGATGAGGATTTCGCAAACGGGGTTCTGATGATCGTGCATCAAATACCCTACGATGCGACTTTGCCTGTGAAATATCCTGTAGAAACAATCGTGGAAAACAAGGGCGACTGCGACCTCTTTTCCTACATCGCATGTTCAATTATGAAAGCTGGTGGGCTTGACGTTGTGCTTCTATACTACGAAAGTGAAGCTCACATGAACATTGGTGTCCATCTTTCACATGAACCGCATGATGTTAGAGGTCAAGCCTACTATGTTACGTGCAATGACATTCGGTATTATGTTGCCGAATGTACAGGGGATAACTGGAAAAACGGGTGGAGAATTGGCGAATGCCCGAATGATCTAAAGGATGCCTCTCCAGAGGTGATAACCCTTGAAAACTGTGAACAAGAGGTTTCAGGACAGGTTTCCGCAAGCTATGAAACTTTGGAGTCGTCGGAAATATCGTTAACAATTTCATCCACAAACGTTATTCAAGGAAGTACCATCACGCTTTCGGGACAGCTCTCACCATCCTTACAAAACAAAACGGTTACCGTTTATATTAAAACAAACAATTTAGGTTGGATTGTATTAGGTACTGTTACAACGGATTCTAGTGGGCGATTTGCATATCCTTGGAATGCAGAAGTTGCCGGCATGCATTACATTCGGGCAAGCTGGTCTGGAGATAACGATTACGCTGGAGCTGACAGCTCAATTCAAAGCGTGATAGTGTTGTCTACATTCTTCATTTTTCTGTTGGCTATTACTATAGTTTTGGTCTGCGTTGGCACAGTTGTGTTTCTAATGTCAAGACGAAGTCAACAAGAAGTGCAAGAGCCGCAACCTCCAGAAATTCCGTTATAAGCGAAAAGGCTTTTACGCAAGAACATGTTTGAAACTAAACAAACATTGTCTTGTTAAGTAGGGAATGATAAAATGGTTATTGTCTTCATTATAGGAACAGCGGGATCTGGAAAGTCTCTACTCACGGCATCCTTCAGTGGATGGCTAAAAATGTCAAAACAAAACGTTACGGTTGTAAATCTGGACCCAGGAGCCTTAAAACTTCCATATTCGCCTGATGTGGACGTTCGAAACTACGTAAATGTTGGAGATTTGATGGAGAAATATGGTTTAGGACCAAACGGCGCTTTGATAATGGCTGCAGATTTAATTGCGGATGAAATTGATGAAATTTCAAAGGAAATTGAAGACTTAACATCTGACATTGTTTTGGTGGATACCTGTGGGCAGATGGAGTTATTCGCTTTCAGAGCAAGCGGACCATACATTGCCACTGAGCTCACGAAGGAACCTAAGGCTATAGTCTACTTGTTTGACACTGCTTTTTCACTTAATCCGCTTAATTATGTTTCAAACCTCTTCCTTTCAGCAGCTGTCTACAATCGTTTCCTCGTCCCCCAAGTGTATCTCTTATCGAAATCCGATCTGCTTTCAGAAGAAGATGTCAACAAAGTTGTGGACTGGTCAGCTAGCCCACAGGCTTTGGAAAATGCAATTGAACAGAAACTTACAGGAACAAAGCGTTTGCTTAGCAGAAATATGATGAGGGCGATTTATCAGCTTGGTTTAAGGTTTTTGCTCATTCCAGTATCGGCTAAAACAAACGATGGAATGATAAATTTCAACACGGCTTTGGAACGAATTTTGGCTGGAGGAGAAAAATACACGTATTAACCGCAATCGTTAACAAGGGTCCAAGCGGCTGCTAATGCACCGTATTCGGCTTTTACTAGACTGTCGGCACTC
>Ga0210056_1002385_pt1 | contig 15844 bp, 10 predicted proteins | sample CryGeyCG2014_080_2_FD_183965 | JGI IMG/M metagenome (GOLD analysis project Ga0210056, IMG submission 183965) | Groundwater microbial communities from aquifer - Crystal Geyser CG07_land_8/20/14_0.80 (SPAdes) (version 2) | ecosystem: Environmental > Aquatic > Deep subsurface > Groundwater | place... | reverse complement strand
TGTCTCATACTTATAAAGATGGAACATTTCATAATACCGCATATGAAATTAGATTAAGAAGGGAAAGATCCAAAAAAGATTTTATATTTGGAAGATATAAAATAGTTAATGGAAAATTATATTTTAAAGTTAAGAACATAGAAAATATATATTTAAATGAATATGTGTATAATATAACTATAAATGATGAAAATGAACATAACTACGTAGTTAATGGGTTTGTTGTTAAAAATTGCGGTGACCCCCAGGCTCCGAATATTATTCGCGGAAAAGATATTTTACAAAAGAAAAAACAACAGCAGGATTATAATAAAAAAGTTGCTTCGTCTATTATTCCTCCGGATATAAGTAGTTCTCCATCATCTCATCAGCAGAAGACAACACAAGATAGTATAAATGATATGACTACAGCAGTTTTTAATCAGATATTGATATGGGTATTAGAATTTATATATAGTATTTTTTCTCCATTAAAAAATGTTCTCGGGGCTGGTGCAATTCCAAAGTCTATTATGAATGAAACAGAAAGACTTAGGGGAAAGAAATTAACAGATGCTGAAAAAGATGCACGTGATAAAAAATGGGAAGATAAGGGAAAATATGATGAGTTTATTAGAGAATCAGGAGGTTTTAATAATATAGATTCTTTGAGCGGATTAAGACAAACATGTATTCAACATATAAAAGATTTTAATGATCATGTTCCGGTTATTGTAGATGGTCATCCAGATGCGCCTTATATTCCGATGCGTGATACTAATACTGCAATGAAAGATGATGTTGATGCAAATAAAAAATTAATGAGTGTATCAATTCCAGATGGATATGAGAGAATAAAAAAACCAGGTTTATTTTTTACTAATACTTTACCGGAAAAATATTTACAGGGTAGACGCGATGGTAAAGGTGTTCCAGCATCAGTTTTACAAGGTGGACTTGAAACTATTAAAGATGTTAATAATCAATATATAAAGGAGGCTAGAAAAGTTTTAACGAACTGGTGGGAATCTCCTGAGACATTATGTTGTATAATAAAAAATCTTGCGGAAATTGGAAATATACAAGGAATTTCAAGTCAATATCAAGAAGGTAAAAAGACATTATTAGCTATAAGATCAATATTAATGCTTATTAGAAATCTATTAATGTTAAATATTAGAAATGAAGCTGCAGATCTGGTTAACTTGATAATAAATCTTGTAAATGGAGTTATTACTAAAATCATCCAGGCTCTTGCAGTTTTATTAAAAAGTCAAATTACAGATTGGTTATCTAAAAATTTAAAGTTAGATTATTTAATGAAATCTAATGTGAAATGTTTACCATGGAATGAGATGATAAATTTATTTGGGAATTATTTAAAAAGTTTGTTAGAAGAATTATTATCATATTTAACAGATTTTTTTGTGAATGTTAAATTAATAAATGGTAGAGCTAAGAAAAATATAAAAAATATTGGAGATGTTTTAAAGTTAGATAAGTGGATATCACTTATAGATTTTATTTTAAAATTCTTATTATTTATGGAATATTGTTTAGAAACCGGACAAGAACCTGAAAAAATCATACGAGATAATGAACGAAAAGCAACAATGTTTCCAGAAGAAGATATAAATGATACCATACAAAAACTTAAAAACGAACCTACTATATTAAGTGGGATAGGTGTAGAAGGCCTTAATTTGGGTAAACCTGGTAGGCCTATTAGTGAAATACTAAAGAAAGAAGAACCATATAAGGAAAAAGCATTTAAGCCTTGGAAGATTGATGAACCTGGGATGAGGATATTACTTACTAATTTTGTTGGTTTAAATGAAGAACAATCTAAAGTTGTTCTATCTGACACTGGGGATTGTCAATGTGACAACGCAATTTCAGATGAAGAACTTATAGCTATTCGTAATGCTTTATTAAAAGATAAATTAATATAGGATAAAATTAATGCCAAACATATTAGCAAAATTTATTCCTTCAAAAATGTTTAAGGGTATTATTAATAGTTTTGGTTATATATCTAAAGGAGATCAAATAGTTATAAATGAAGTTCAGGATAAAACCGATAATAAGTCAGGTCATATAAAAGCACTTGCAGCTAAAATATATTTTACCTATAAAAAATATATTCAACAAAGAAACTACGATCTAGAATTACCTGATGTAAAATTCAAAACAATTGAAAAGGCATTAAGGGTTGAATCTTATCTAAGAAGGTCAAAAGATAGATACATAGAACTCATATGGAAAAATGGGTATGATTTCATAGGAAAAAATAAAAGAGCCGTGAATTATATAAAGCGAAGATTTAAAGAAATATCATATGTTACTAGTAAACCAACTAAACTTTTATTTGAAGAAATAACTGAACAACTAATACCTTATTATAATTCTTTTATACTCAAAGTTAGAAATGCAAATTCATCTTCTGGTAATTCAAGAAAATATTTTGGTAAAGTTGTTCAACCTGTAGCTGGTTATTTTATAGTTGATATTAATAAGATTAAAATAAGAATAGATAATGATAATAAAGTAATCATTGGATATGAGTATTATGATCCTGATAATTATCCGTTTTACCGGGAGTCACAATGGGATTATAGAGACGTGATACATATGTTCATTTCAAAACCACCTGGAAAATATTTTGGCGAACCAGTTATGTTGACAGTTCTTGATGATGTAAGAGCATTACGTAGGATGGAAGAGAATGTTGAGATTCTTGTTTTTCAGCATACAATTCCATTATATCAATATACTATTGGTACGAATGAATTACCATGTAAGGATGGAGAGGTTGAAATAGTTAGGGTAGAAGTTGAGAATATGATGACTCAAGGTATGATGGTAACACCTGCTCGTCATAAGATAGTTGCAGTTGGAGCTCAGAAAGAAGCATTGGATGTATCGAAATATTTAGAATATTTTAAAACAAGAATTTTAACTGGTCTTGGTCATTCAACAGTTAGTTTAGGTGAAGCTGGTGGAGCAAGTAGAGCATCAGCCAATGTTATGGAAAAGGCTGTATATGATGCTGCGCGAAGATATCAAGAAATCATAAAGATGTATGTTAATGAATTTATTATAAATGAACTTTTACTTGAAGGTGAATATGATATTTTTGATGATGAACAAAAAGTTGAATTATATATTCCCGAAATAGATTTAGATTCTAAGATAAGAAAAGAATTTCATACATTATCTTTATATCAAGGTAATATTTTAACTGAAGATGAAGCTAGAAAGGAAATGGGTTACGATCCATTTACAGCTTCTGAAAGATTAAAAACTTATTTTGAATTGGTTGTTAAACCTAGAACATTAATGATGGCAGTGGATGAACCCTGGTTATGTTACGACGATACTACTGAAATTTTAACTAAAGATGGATGGAAACTATTTAATATTTTAAATGAATTTGATGAAATAGCAGTTTTAAAGAATGATGAGTTAAAATATGAGCACCCATTAAAAATTATATCATATGATTATAATGGAAAAATGTATTATTTGGATACCAGATTTATAAACTTATGTGTTACTCCTAATCATAAATTATATATCAGTAAGAGAAATAGAAGGCATTATAAAAAGATGCATAATTTTGAATTTGTTGAAGCGCATGAGGCTTTTGGTGAGTATAAGAAATTTAAAAAAGATGCTAATTGGATAGGTAAAGATATTGAATATTTTATTTTACCGGAGTTTAATAGTAAATGTAGAAATATTAAATATTCTAAATTTCCTGAGAGGAAAATAAATATTTATGATTGGGCTAAATTTCTTGCATGGTATATTAGTGAAGGTAATGGATCTAATAAACATGGTCGAATAAATATATCTCAGTCAAAAAAAGTACATAAAAAAAACTGTAAAGACATTGAAAAACTTATAAATGATGTACATTTTAAACAGCCTTATTATGGCAGTAGAAATTTTACTTTTAGTGATTTACAAATTAAAAATTATTTATGTAAAGAAGTTGGTTGTTTAGCAGAAGAAAAAAGAATACCTTTAGAGTTTAAACAACTTAGTAAAAAAATATTATTAGTATTTTTAGATACTGTTATGAAAGGAGATGGTGAAATAGTATATCATTATTTATATTCAACTGGATCAAAGAAATTGGCTGATGATATGCAAGAAATTGCATTAAAATGCGGATATAGTTCTAATATTAGAGTGGAAAAAAGAGATGATCCATATTTAGATATGTATAGAGTTGCCATTTATCGTAATAAATATATTAATCCTGGGGATAGATATAACGCATTTGAATTGGCTAAAGGAAATATAGAATCATGGATTAATTATATTGGTAAGATTTATTGCGTTGAAAGTTCTACTGGTGTAATATATATCAGAAGGAATGGTAAAGCATGTTGGTGTGGAAATAGTACATATGGTAATATTACTCCTAAATCAGCAAATAAAGAAGCATCAAAGAATCAATATGGAACTAAAAAAGTAGGAAATACAGTTAGAACAAAAGGAGCAGATTCTATTATCATGGACTCTATAAATCCAAATTTACAAGATTTAAAAGGTATATATTGTGAAAAATTCGAATCTAATTATATCGGTGCAATGGAAGAAATAATGTATGCAGTAAAAGATTCATCTTTTATTAGTGGAAAGATATCTTTAAATTTATCTAAAGGTCTTACAATAGAAACTTCTTCTGATATTATTATAGCGTCTTATAGGACCGGAATTGAAGATGTGGGTTATGATGCATTAATTCCAATATATGTTGATTTAAAATATTTACATAACTTAAATACTAAAGCAATTACTAAATTTTTTGATGATGTTTTAGAAAGGATTGATTCTAGTGATAAAACTGAAATATCAATTATGAATATATTTGAATCTCAGAAATATAGGATTAAATTTATTAGTGATTGGTTTATAAAGAAATCATATTGGTTAGCTTTCGCATCATCATATAAAGCACAAGGTACCGATGAATTAATTATAAAGAAAAATACTAATGCGTGTGATATATGCAATAAGAAGCCAGCATTGATTAATCTAAATGATTATTATGTAGATTTAGTTCCACCATTCCATTCAGAATGTGAATGTAGTTTGGAACTTAAAAAGTAGATTTTTTGTCGTCGGAAAAAAAAGACACCATATAAAAAAATGAAAAAGATACTACTATATTAAGTGATGGCTAGTAATATAGCTTACTAAAAGGTAATATTATGGATAGGTATTATGTTATTGATACTGAAGATTATAAACTTTCTGATACTTCTGGAATGAAGAAAGAATATTCAGTTATGAAGGATGCTGAAGGAAAAAAGTATTTGGAAATAGAAGTTGATGTTACACATGGTGGATATGTAAATGGTAATAAGTATTTTTATACTTGTGATGGTATGGCAAAAGGCGTAGCATCATTTTTTACACCTTATCCAAAACCAGTATTAGCACATCATATTAGTGAAGGTACACCTATAGGAAGATCATATTCCGCGGCATATATACCTTTATCAGCAATGGCTGATCCTAAGAAAAAGGATGATTTAGCGGTTCCTAAGAGTAAAATCAGGGTTAGATCAATTATAACTGATGAAAAAGCAATAGAGGATATTTTTAATAGAACATATTTAACAGTATCCAGTGGTGGATATGCTAAAGAACCTCCAAGATGTAGTATTTGTGATACACCGGTTGAAAGTATGGGACCTCTTGGTAATGTTTCTGGATGCGATCATCGTAAAGGTAAAAAATATGATGTGGATGGAACTGAAAAAGAATGTTACTGGATAATTGGTGAAATGGAATATAAAGAATATTCTTTTGTTAATAACCCCGCTGATTATAGCCCAGAACATTATGCTTCTGTAGTTAGGTTTAGATTTGTCACTCCTGATGAAGCCAAATGTGATGGAGTTAGTTTAGAAGGATTAAATTTTTCTGAAAGTATTTTAAGTAACAACATACAAGATAAAATAGAAGATAAAACTAATATTAAAGAAGTTAAAGATGAAATCGAAAATAATGATAAAAATAATCAAGGAGGGATAAAAATGGAATTAAAGGATATTGAGTTATTTATATCGCAAGCGCTGGATATAGAATGTCCAGGGTGTACTGATGATGAAATAAAATGGGAAAATGAGAATGAGATAAAAGAAGCCGAACAACTTGATATTGATTTCTGTGAAGCAATGAAAGTGATTTTTGGTATTGATGATAAGGTGTTACCTCCAGCTGGGTCCAAAGAACGTCATAGTATGAAAACTACATTTTGTGGACCAAATAAAACATTTCCAATTCCAGATTGTAAACATGCTGCAGTTGCAATGGCTATGTTAAAGTGGCCTCGTGTAGTTGCAAAATATAGTGCTTCTGCTCGTGCAAGTATAGCATCTTGTGTGAGAAGTAGAGCAAAGACGTTGAATTGTCCAATGGCAAAAAAGAAAGATAATTCTGAACAGGTTAAAACATTAACTGATGAAGTTAATAAAATTAAAACTGATTTACAAGAGAAAGAATCAGAGTTAAAGAAAGCAAATGATAGAATACAGGAACTTTCTGGTGAAATCAAGAAAAGATTAGCAGAGAAAGTTGTAGATCTTTCTATCATGGTAAAAAGATCTTCAGTAAAAGATATGTTAGCTGAAGCTGATGAAGCAAAAAGGAAAGAAAAATATGATAAAATAGTTGAAGATTATATGAAAAGAGAAGTTGTATCTTTAACAGATACAATTAAAGATTTGGGTGGGGAAGTCAATATTAATATAGATAGTCTTAATAAAATCGACGATCCTACTATAAAATCAGATAACATTAATGATGTTAAAGATGACAAGAAAGAAAAAAAGAACTGGCTATTAAAACATTTAGGTTTTATAGATTAGGATGCTAAAGGTATTAAAAAATAAAATAAGGAGGAAAGACAATGGGAGTAACAAAATTAAATTTCAATGATACATTAAGACGTATTCCGCAGAAAAGTATACCTCAGAAGCTATTATCTACTGGTTTTAATATGATAAAGCTTCAGGTTACAAATCCAGAGTATTCAGGTGTATGGGGATATCCTTATAAATATCTACCAGTTATGTACATAACAAATGATGAAAGACATGAGTATCGTGGTGGACAGGAAGGTATTGTTATGCCAAAAGGAACAATTGTTTCTTTTATGACATGCAATACAAAAATAGCAACTGGTGTGGATGCATATGTTAATGCACAGTTGATACCACCTAGTGGCGCTACTGGTGAAATACCACAATTTATTGATCAATTAAATGCTGGAGATATTGTATTTTCACCTATAGATGACAAGTATTTTGGTTATCAGGAATCAGTAGTTGCATTAATAGTTCCAGCAAATGGTGGATCACCTGCAACATATAAGTATAGTACACTTGATGATGAAACTGGTGGATGGTCAGTTAATGGTGATACTAATTTAGTTCTTGGTGGAAATAAACCAATGGGTATAGTATTAGAACATGTTTATCAGGATATTCGTGGTAAATATTTGAATTACCAGACACACGATGCATATTCAACAATAATTACTGGAAGGTTAGATGTTCCATATGTAGATACAACAATCATGACTGCTTTTGGTGATGATACTGATCCTTTTACAGATGGTGGGGATGCATATTATGATTTATGGAGAAAATGGCAGTTTTATCGTTTTGCTAGTGGTTCAGATTATGGTCAATCTGGAACTTTGTTAAAGTCAGATAAATTTGGTAAGTTTATACCAATGGGTTCTGTTAATAGAACAGATCAGACAGTTGGAAAATTGTTAACACTTGATTGCAGATTCCCTAAAGATCTTAGCGCACAGATACAGAATTATCCTGGAGCAGTAGCATTAGGTACAATAACATCAGGTGTACCTGTAGATTTATATTTATTCACAATAGAAGTTCTTAAAGCCGAAGGTATTACTAGTCCAACTTCAGCACAGGTATTGGATGCAGTTCAAAGTGGTGCAGTTGGTTATGCTAGAATACAGTTACTTATGTAATTAGAAAAAATAAAACACTCTAATATTGGAGGCATTAAAATGAAATTAACAGATCGAGAAAAATTTTTAAAAGTTTACAATTGTTTTGCTAATAATGGTTATACTGTACCAGATGGTGAAGATATTGGTGAGGAAAGGGTAAAACTTCAGGATCTTATTACAACTGAGGATATAGCACCATTTATTCCAAAAGTTATAAAAAGGATCATAGTTGAAGCAGTAGAACCAGCACTGTTGATAATTCCAAATTTATTTACAGAAGTAAATCTTCCCGAAGGACAGATGATAGAAATTGGTGCAATAAGTGCTATTGTTGCTGGTAAAGTTCCTCAGGGTGGAGATTATCCAACATCAGTATTAGCAACAGATACCGTTGGAGCAACAGTACAGATCACAGTTGCAAAATATGGTTGTGCTATTAATGTTGCTAGTGAAGTTGTAAAGGATAATCAGTTTGATGTGATTAAACTTTGGTTAAGAGCAGCTGGTGCTGCATTAGCAAGGCTTAAAGAAAGTCAGGCAATACGTTTGATAGATGAGATGGGTATTACTGTATTTGATAATGCAGATCCATCTAATAGTGAATCGGGTGTTGCAACTGGTCGGGGTATAGATGGTGCTCAAAACGGTACAATGACACTTAATGATGTGTTTGATTTGTGGGCATATCTGGCTCTTCGTGGATTTACACCGGATACATTAATCATGTCACCTTTGGCATGGAAAGTGTTTTCAGTTGATCCGCAGTTGAGAGAGATTGTTCTTAATGGTGCAGTACTTGCTACAAGACGTATGCCATTAGGACATGGTGCACCAGGCTGGGAAGATATATTTAAAGGATTAGGTTTAAAAGGTACCGGAACAGGTACATCAACTGAATTTAGTCCTTGGACACAGACAATGACACCTCAACAGTCAACGTATAATATACCTGCGAAATATCTACCGACTCCATTGAGAGTTCTTGTTACTCATCTAATGCCATTTACAGAGAGAACTGGATTAAAACCTATAACTGATATTGCTCTTGCTGATTCTCAAAGATGTGGTATTCTTGTACAAAGAGAAAACCCTACAACTGAAGAAGCCGACATATTCACAAACGATACACACGTGGTAAAGATTTTTGAAAGATACGGTATGAATATGTTTGACCAAGGTAAAGGCGTTGCAGTTGCTCGTAATATTATCATCGATTACAACTATGTATTTGATAATGTTAACTCTCGTACATTGAATGTATTAGATACAGGTACAGCATTAGTGTAATTTTATGAACTGTAGTGATAATATGTTGCAAGGCCAGATTAAATTGAAAAATTTGGTCTGGCCTTTTTAAATTATATGTAACCGTTCAGTAAGTTAAACTAATTTTTTTAAAAAGGGGGAAACATGGAATCAATACCTGGCAAAGATGAAAGAGTGCTATCCAAATTAATAGGTTATCAAATTGTATTAAATCCAAAAAGAAGTGGTATGTGGATGGATCCCATCAATAAAATCACTTTAAGTTTTTTTGGTGATAATAAGGATAAGGTTGAAGTAAAGGAAGGAATGGATACATCGCGGATAGAACGTGCAATAAAGGCTGGAATTCTCAAAGTTTTTAAGAATGATAAGGATATTAGTCCTGATTTTGGTGGTCCTAATGGTGAAGATTGGCATATGAAGCCTTTAGTTGAGAAATCAAAAAAAACACCTGATAAAGAGGATATACCATATTTACAAATTCTAGGCAGAAATAAACAATCAGAGATAATTAAAAATATAGAGGTAATAAATAATTATAAAGTATTGGAACGTCTAAAGGAACTTGAAGAAATGGGTAAAAATCCATCTTCTCAACCAAGACTAGATGTTCTTAATACCATCATAAAGAAAATGAAAGAAACCGGTGGTGTAGGTAATGTAAAAGAGTTGCCACAGGAGAAACCTGATGTTGTTTCTGCCAAGTAAGGTGAGGACCTGAATGGCAAAGATAGTAAGTCAAACACCACAAAACTTTGAAGAAAATGTTATACGGAATGTTTTTATACAGGTTGTTTTTGATGTATCACTTGACAGAACAACTGTTAGTGATTATACTGTTATTCTTGTTAAAAATAGCACACAAGGTATAATACCAGGTCGTGTAGATTATATAGTTCCAACTAACACAGTAACATTTCAGCTCTTTGATTTTTTGGATGCAGATACAGAATATACTGTAATATTGGTCGGTGGTATCAATGGAATACACACATTATCTCCAAATGAACCATATAGTGATAGAAATTATGTATTTTCATTTACCACTGGAAACTCTATAGACCATACTAAACCACTTGCACCTCAGGCATCTTATGAAGATGGACCAGCATTTCAGGGTGAACAAGGAATTTATAAGATAGTTTGGGATAGGACCGGAGAAACAGTTTCCCATGTTGTAACAACAGCAGCCAGTGTAAGTCCAAGTGGGATTATAGAACCGGCACCATGGAATGCAGACAGATATTTACCATCAAGTGGAGATTTACTTCCTGGGGAAGAATTTTTGTTGTTAAGTTCTGAACCAGAAGATAATGAAACGGGTGTAACTGGAAGTGGTGTTCTTTTTACATTTAATAATTTAGTAAATTCTGTAGGTTTAGTTAGCATTACTGCATTTGATATTTTGGGATTCGCACTCGAATATGAAAGTAATGTTGATAATTATGACATAGATATAATTAGTAGAAGTTTACGTATACTTCCAAGTGGCGAATCTCCAACTTTAAGATATTCTACGATTTATAGTGTTATTCTAGATACTGTTACTGATGTTGCAGATAATGAAATAAGTTCTGTAGAATTAAATTTTAAAACAAAATTTGTTCCATTATATAGTACGGTAAAAATTATTCGGAGTAATTTAGGTTCTTTGATATCTACGGTTAGTGATGAGGACATAGAAATTGAAATATATCAAAATTCAAAATGGGCTTATGAAAATGCTAAAGTTCCATTTGGATTAACATCACCAACAGCAGCTGCAATGAATTATACGACATGTAAAACTAAGTTGAATTTGTTGTATAATCAGTATTTAGGTGGTGGTCAGGTTGTAAGGAAAACATTAGCAGATTTAACAATAGAGTATGGTTCCGGATTAGCAAACATAATAGCAAAAAAAATTGTTACTTTGGAAAATTGCATAGAAAAAAATGAACTGTTACTTACAACCGGATATGGATTTGTAACTGCTCAGTCAGCCGTAAAGTCTTATAATGATTCTCGGTATCCAACTTGGCAAAGATTAGTTAATAAAGATTTCAATGAGGAGTAAAAGGTATTTTAATGGATATAAGGACAGAATTTAAAAAATTAATAAGTGGTAGTGAGAATATAGGGCGGTGGGTAGTGATCAGACATTTTTTTGACGAGCATTCAGAATTTTGGAAACCTGAAACTCATGAAGCTGTAGGTGGTCCAGCTTATAAATTTACTGATACTGTTGTTGAAACATATTCAGCACCTGCATATAGAATAGCAGTAAAAACAGAAGGTATTGGAGTTGAACAAATAGGGCAAGTTGAAGATAGTTATATAAAATTCTTTTTTGAACATAATGTTATAATTAAAGAAAACGATGAAATATTTGACTTAGATTATTATGAATCTGATAAACCTACGTTGGTTTATAATATAGAAGAAGAAGATATAAATAAAAAGAAAATAATGCTTAAAGAAAGATTTAAAGTTAAAAAATTAGAAAAATATAGATGCGATAAAGGTAGAGTAGAATATCAAGCAGTGTACACATATGAAAGTAAATTACGATAAAGGTAATTATGGAATCTAGTATCATTCTAACTCCGGCATTATATAAAAAAAAGTTAGAGAGCACAATACCCAAATTAACACATGCTAGTGGAAATTTAACAATGGCACAGTTCTTTGAGTTAATGTTTTATACTTTAGATATTGAAAAACCGGGGTTGGTTTTTGCTCCGGCATGGCCTCAATACTTAGTACCTTCTACACCCGAGTATAAAAAGACCATGGAAAACCCAACTGATATGTGGATGGATACAGTAACATATATGGTTACTCGGGAAGAACCCGGGTCAGTTGGTGGAGATAAACAACCCTTTGGCGGTAGACGAGAAGTAGTGCCAAGGTTTAGAGAAACGAGGAATTTTGTTGCTGATGGAAAAAGTTTACAAGTTTATGGTCAATGGTTTGATGTTTTATTACAATTTGATTTATGGACATTAACAAATTGGGAATCTGAAAATTTAAAAGTTTGGTTTAAAAGGTTTATGATGACTCATAGAAATTTCTTTAAGGATATGGGGTTATCAGATATCTTGTTTTGGTGGGGCGGTAGAGATAATGTTTCTTCTCAACTTAATAATCTACTACATTTAAGAACAGTAGTTTATTGGTTAAGAACTGAAGAATTATCCACCGAGACCGATTTTAATCTTCAAGAGTTAAAAATAAAATTAAAAAGTATAATGGAATAAAAAAATAAAATAAGGAGGTAGTAAGATGGCAAATAACAGTAACTTACCTAATATTATAAGTACTTTAACAGATGGAAATTTGGACACAGCAAGAGTAGTTAATTTAGGAGATAGTATATTAATTTTTGGAACGAGTGCAAGAGGACCTGTAAATAATCCCATAAGATGTGCGAATCCTCAAGAAGCGGCATCGGTTTTTGGTTCTATAAGTTTAGGTAATTTAGTAAGAGGATTTTCTGAGGCTTATTATGGTCCTAATGGTATAAAAGATATTCGGCTTTGTCGTATATCTAATGGTAAAAAAGCTAAATTAGAATTAACTGAGGAGTCATCTTCCGATACTGAAAAGTATCCAACTCAAGAATCTGGCGAGGATATTACAGCTCTTACAGTTGAGGCTCTTGAATCAGGAGATATTTATAATAGTGTATCTTTTCGTCAAGATATAGTTGATGGACAACTATCTGTTATAGGATATAATCCTATAAGTGGATTAGAAACAGTAATAGCATATGATTCAACAGGACTAAAATCTGGATCAGTATCAGATGTTATTGGTTTGGCAAATGCTATTAATCTAGATCCAAATTTAAGTAGAATTGTTGGTGCTACAGCAAATGAAATACAAGTTGAATATGAATTAGCTTTGACAAATGATATGGTTGCATCCGGTGTTATTGCTGAAGATGAAAGTGGAATATTAACATTGGATTTAGGTGAAGCATTAAATCTTGCAGATGTTAATGATGATGGAATCACCGATGATACAAGTATAATTTCACCATCTGGTATTCAAGTAACTGCCGGAAACAGATTAATTAGACTTAATGATATATATGAATTAGCTGATATTAATGCTGAACTTGATTCTGCTGGTTATACTCAAGTTACATTACCATATCCGGTTCAAACCAGTGGTGGAGTACCTACAGTGTTTTTAGATGTTGATGATAAGACAGTTTCCGGTGATGGTAAAGCCAGACATAAAGTTGTAAATTCATATATAGGTACTGGTGATGGCGTAGCTACAGTATTTGAATTTACTGCATATGAAGCGATTGACCAGGATGGTTATGGTGATTGGGAAGCACTTAAAGTTTATAGAACATCAGCAGCAGGGACAACAGTTGAAATAACAGCATATACATTAGATTCAGTTGGTGGATCTGCGAATGATTATAAAGCTCAAATAACATTTACTGAAGCTCTTGCAGATGGTTCTATTATAACTGTTAGTTATGTTTCCGATTCATTTACATTAACAAAATCAGCAAGTCTGGTTGCATGTAAGGCTTCAAATAGTTATAGAACATATTTTGTTGCCGGTGACAAGGTAACATTTGGAACCGCTCAACCTACAGATATATTGATAGCTTATAAAGCTAAAAAGGTTTATGATATTGATGTTGATGTTGTTATATTGGATTCAAAAGAAGGAACAGTGCAATTTACTAATGCAGATAAACAACCCGATGTAAGTGTGTCCCAGGATTCAGTACTTGGTTTTGATTATGATTATCAACCAGAATGGATAGATTTAAGTGGAGCACAATCACTTCAAGGTGGAACTAATGGGATAATTATGAACAATGCTACAAAGTATAATCTTTTAAAAGATGCATATGAAACATTGGCTGATTATGTTGCAGATTGTATTCTTGTAATGGGGACATATCTTGATGATACTAAAATAGTATATGATGAAGAGACTGGTCTTCCAGTTGAAGTTAATGCTGGATTTGCACAACAGCTTGAAGATTATCTTGAATCATTGCAAGACGGTGTTAATGAAACTTATGGTGTTATGGCTGTAAGACCTGCAGCAAGTCCTAAGGTTGAGGATGTGAATGATTGGTATGAAAAACTTACAGTTGAAAGTACATTTAATAAGACAAGAGCTGCAAATGTAATGAAAGTACTTGATGCAAAACACCTTAATATAGTTGCATTTGAGCCTGTTATTGCTAATCAGTCAGTGCCATTTCCATATGTGACTACAGGTGAAGCTGTATATGCCGGATTAGCATGTAAATTACCTATAACTTCGGCTACTACAAATAAACAACTTGGATCACAGATTGTTGCTTGTAGATATAAATTATCTCCAAGACAATTAGATAAATTAACAACTTTAAGATATGTTTCTTCCAGGCTTACACCTGATGGAGTTTGGGTTGTAACTGATGGAGTAACAGCTGCTGCTGTTGGTAGTGATTATACAAGGTTTACCACAGTAAAAATAGTATTTAGAGCAATGGATATTGTACGTTCTAAAGGAAATCCATTTATTGGTGAATTGTTTAATCCTGCAAAGAGAGCAGCACTTGAAACAGCCATAAATAATGGTTTACTTGCAATGCAGGAAGATGGAGCTCTTAAGAAATATGATTTCAAGATTAATCAAACACCGCAAGAGCGTGCGCTTGGTATTGCAACAATACCACTAATATTATGGCCGGAATTTGAATTAAGAAGAATTGAAGTAGAAGTAAAGCTCCAAAATATATAATATTATAGTTAATGTTTAAAGGAGGTTAATTATGCCAGGAAGTACACTTCCAACATCTGATTTACAAGGAACCTACAGTGTTTTTACAGGTACAGATATCTACACTGTATTTTCCGATTCGATAATTAGTACTATGCAAGGTATATCATATTCGATAACCCGGCAAAAAGCGCCCATATATACCATGGGTTCACCGGATCCTCGCGCAATAGCTAGATCAAAACGTGGTATTGCCGGGAGTATGATTCTTACTACATTTGATAGACATGCTCTTGCTGATTTTATGAGAGCATCTCAGTTTGCAGCTAAGAAACTGAGTATAGAAACAACTCCAACAAACCCATATAATAAGACATATGGAATAGGAGGAGGGTCTCCAGCAGTTATATCTAAAGCTATTCAATCACTTTCTCCACGTGATGCAGCCACTGCACTTCAAAGTGCAGCTAATGTTGCAGCTAGTGATGCTGGTTTAACTTCAGCTAGTACTTCAATGAGTGAATCTGTTGCTCCAATGTTTACTGATCAATTAATGCCATTTGATACAACTCTTATGGGTTCAAATGAATATGGTGTAGGGTCAGTAATGCGTGTATTTGGGTTAGAAATACTTAATGAAGGTTCTGGTGTGTCAATTGACGATACTTCTAACGAAGTTCAAATGACATATATTTCAAGACTAATTTCTCCTTGGGTTCAACAAACTAGATTAACTTAATAATAAGGGGTGATTTAGGATGGAAAACCCGTTTTGGAGAAAAAGGTATTCACCTTGGATAAGCCAATCATCTTATAGTGGTTGTGATATTATACCTGTAATTTATGGTTTAGATCCATCCACTA
>Ga0210056_1002384_pt1 | contig 15845 bp, 16 predicted proteins | sample CryGeyCG2014_080_2_FD_183965 | JGI IMG/M metagenome (GOLD analysis project Ga0210056, IMG submission 183965) | Groundwater microbial communities from aquifer - Crystal Geyser CG07_land_8/20/14_0.80 (SPAdes) (version 2) | ecosystem: Environmental > Aquatic > Deep subsurface > Groundwater | place... | reverse complement strand
AAGACAACAATAGCTATTGGTTTGAAGACTTTATGATTCATCTACCCCTCCATTTTAATGGTTCTAAACTCGCTTTCTCCCATTTATAATCTTCACTCTCATTTAGCTCCAATATATACCCCCCCCCCACAAGCATTGTCAAGTGACATTTATATGGCAGTAGAATACGGATCATCATTCCAAGAACCATTTGGAAGTTGGGTAGAGATAAGGTAGTTGATCGCTTGGTTAATGACTGTAGGGCTCGTTGCCCCCAACGAGCCACTCAAAACCAGCGCTTCAAAGGCCAAAGCCGTTTCGTATATTGTAGAAGGGCTTGTTCCAAACCCGCCATCTGGATTCTGTTTTGTGAGAAGATAGGCTATGCCACTATTGATCGCCGTTTCGAGGTTGTAGATGGTTCTATATTGTGAAAGTGTTTCTAAAACTATTGCTGTCATATATACATTGCTATCATCTCCGGCATAGAACCCCCATCCGCCGTCAGGGTTTTGGGTGGAAAGGAGATAGCCAAGTGCAAAACTTATAATACCCTGGTCTGAGAAATTAATTGCACCTAAAGCTTGAAGAGCAAGGATAGTCCTTTTATTATCACTAGAAAAATCTTCTTGACCTCCCCATCCACCATCATAATTCCTTATCCCCAATAAATAGTCTCTAATTGAGGAAACATCAATTCCTGCCCGACCTAGAACCAAGAGTTTTGTGAAAAGATAATCAGTGTTGAATACTTCTGCAGTATTTACCCATTGTATGGCTGAGTTATATGTTGAACCTATCTCATCAAGATTTCTCATGGTTTCGGTAACAGTGCAAGTATCAATAAAAGCATTAAACGGCACCTCCGCTGGATCACCCCAGTACCCCTCAGAAGATTGGGAGAACCGAAGATATGCAAGTCCATTTGTAATATAGACAGGTTGGGCGAATAAATAAGGGGCATATAGATTTAACAAGGCGAAAATAAATGATACCAAAACAAACCTTCTATTTCTCATAGCTCCTCCGTTACCAGTATTGCTAGAGATCTGGCTTTTCCAGAAATAAACCAATCAAGGTGTTACTCTTTCTTCTTCTTTCTGTAATCGCCCTCAAAAGAACTGGATTTCTTTCCCAAAAACCAGCGCTCAAAATCCCCAAAGCGATGGAAAATCAACCTTTAACTGGATTCACGGCAACATTCAGTAGGCCGTCATGGTATAAACCAAATAAGGAAAGGCCTATTCCCCCAAAAGCAGTTGTTCCTAGCTAAATCCATAAGTATTTCTCGGCCTCAGTCAGCTTACACCATCTGCAGCGGAAGCAGTTTTGCCCAAAGCCGTCGCTTGTAATACAATGAAGACCAAAAACAGACTAATCGTTATGCAGTGATTTTTCATGTTCGATTCCACCCCTTCTTCTTAATAATGTTCTTATCTCTACAACTCTCTTTTCGGGTATGCCAAGAAGTTTTGCTGATTTCCAAATATATATTTTCCCCCATAGGAGCAAATAACTAACCCCCAAAAATAAAATGCTGAGACCCCAATTGAAAATTACTGCCTCTGCTTTCTTAGAAATGATCAGGTTGGGGATGATCAAGAGTATTAAAATCAGCCATCTGTATGCCTCATAAAGCAAAGATAATTTGATACGCACCAAACCTGATCTTAGCCCTTCGCTTGAAAGCAATTTAGTGTCTTTTCTGTATGGAGAAAATGGAAAACTCTTTTTATAAGGATAGATCATTGTATGCCACTCAAATCCCTGAAAATAGGCATCCGGGTTTCGTCTTAATAAATACAAAAAAAAGGTTACATCTAAGTACGCAGACAAAAACCCTATGATTGGGGTAGCAAAGGCTGTATAATTAGGCATCCCCACAAACAATACAAGGAGCGAAACTCCTATTCCTAACACAGTAATCGATATATAATGCCTCTCTGTTTGATAGAGTATATATATAAAGGTTTTCTCTCTTTTATCTAAGTTGGAGGTAATTGTAGGCATATCTAACTCCCCGTCTCTCAGGATTTATATTACCAAATAATTTCTTAATCAGAGAAGCACAGTCATCAATTAATGTTTCAGGGCTGGGGTTTCCAGTTGCGATGAAATTGCTCAGCCATAGGAACATTAGCGAAGCTATTGCCGATGCAATGGCAAATATTAAGAATGGCAAACCTATGAGTCCGGTTGACATAGCCAAAAAGAGTAAACCAAGGCCAAGACCGATTCCTGCCATTATTAACAGGGGAACCCTCATATCCGCATCTTCATGGGTTAAGGCATCATATGCCGCACCTATAAACCCTATAACTTCTATCCACCATCTTACTGAAAGAAACGCCGAAACAAGTTGAGCAAATTCTGACAGGCATTTTGTGAAATCCCCTGTTGTGGCTCCACCAGCTATCCCCCCCGAAATCAAATAAGCTCCAGCTCCGGTATTAGGATCAATAACTATATATCCTACCCCATTCCAGTCTTTCAGTTGTAAATTTCTCTTTGGAACCATTACCACCTTTCCAGTATTAACGGCATTTGAAATATCCATTTTGACTTCATTTGGTAGCTCCAGATTTCCCAAAATGTATGATAGATTACCCTCATTTATTGAGTAGATTGGTATTCCTTGCTCATTAGCTATTTGTAGTGCCTTTACAGCCGAGATTGCTTCCAACTCATATATTTGCTCAAAGATTACATTCTCAAGCCCTGAGCCCCTCATCCCAGAAGCAAGCACAAATTGAGTTCTTTTCATCGGGTCACCGTCTAAAGAAGCAGGGGAAATGATATCCCTGTCGACATCAATCCCCATCCCCGAAGCTTTTACAGAGAAGGGCAAGCCCCAGGAATAAACAGCTGACACCATTAATGACACCATAGCCTCTGAGGGGTGTTTTAGAAATGCGATTTTAGATGGCCGCGAGTACAAAAGATTGAGGAAGTTAAGCTGTGTGAAGTACATTAATCCGTTCAAGTTCAAAATCTCTCCAATAACATTATCGTCAAAAAATTGAGTACCTTCTGCAATTATTTGTCTCAGATTATTCAACCTTTGAGTTATTGCCGAGGAGGCAGAAAATGATGAAATATCCAATATTATCGAGTGATGTCCTCCTGCAACAAATTCATTAGTTACGCTTTCGTTACCAAACGAGGGACTACCGAATAGAATATTGAAAGTGTGGCTTCTACCGAATCCAATAACGCCTCCACTAATTCTAGACACTCCATCAATTTTAATAATTGGTCTAATATTAATTAGATATGCAGGTGTATTATAGATTCCCCCGTAAGAATTGATGACTTGTTGGTCACCCGTTGTAGCTGGCTCATAGCTCAATGTAATCCTCTTGCCGGCCAACGCTGGTAATCTATCTGGGTAATTGAGGATCGCATCCGAAAACTCATTTAATATTTCGAAAGTAATTTTATGTCTTAATTCTTCGGGAATCTCAGAATATTTACCTCCCTTTATATTTATTTTATACGGTAAAGTAGCGGGTAAGATACCAAAATCCTGTTTTACTATTTCCTTAATTCCGAACAGTTTGCCAAGAGTTGGATCAGGGATGTTTTGCTGGATATATGCCTCTAATCCACTCTGATATTCATTAAGTGCATTCTGAACCAATGAAGCATTTACGTTAGTGATGTACCCTTCTTGTTGATTTACAGTGGCGGTGGATATAAGTTGGTCAACGAGAGTCTGAGCATCAAAAGGAAACGAGCTTTGGAGGTCAATCCCTTGGGTGTACTTATACTGCTTAAAAGATGGATCTAAGGGTATCCAGGTTTTCACAGAGGTTAGTCGTGATGGTCTACCAGAATACGGACCATATGGTACGAAAGCCTCAACCCACATATGCTCCATCCTTACGGCAACTATCTTTCCCCCTGATGTGAGAGAAATTCCGGGTATTCCACCACTCGCAATGAAGTTTACTGCAGAATTTGCATCTGTAAATCCTCCGACCCAGTTCATCACCTTGTCAATAGGAAGCTCAATTGTTCCATACACATATCGGGCAGGGATGTTTGAAGCCCTAAGTAAGGCAATCAAAAGGCTTGCTGTGTCAAAGGCATTGCCCTGCTTAGTAAGCAGGGTCATCTGGGCTCCTTGGATAGAGCCATAGGTAGGCACAAATTCGATGTTGTTACGAACCCAGTTGTAGATCTTTACGGGATTGTTTCCGAGTTCCTGGGCTTTTGCAATAATCTCTGGGGTGAACTGGACTTCGATGTTCTCGGCTAAATCGTCTTGGGTTGGCTGATTGGTAGCTTGGGCTATAAGGACTGAGGACTGAGACTCAGGGTCAGGGGACAAAAGGCCCTTCAAAGACCCAATAGAGGCTACAAGAATCGGCTTCCTTTGGTTTTCTGCTTTCTGCGGCTTTATGAAGTCCCGTTCAAAATCCTCTTTCTTGAGGCGGGGCTCTCTCTTCTCCACCTTTGGTGTTCTATGCGGAAGCTTGTTGGGATCTAAAGGGATGTGTTTTTTCGGAGGTTTGACCCTTTGCAGATGCTTTTTTGCTTTCTCTATCTCCACCTCTACCGCAAGCCCCTTGGTCTTCTCAATGGAATCAAGGTTGGCTTTTAATTCGTTGAGGTTATCGTCATAGTGCTTTACAAATTTATGATGCCTCTGGAGTATTTCTTGAGGAAGCCCTGCGTCTTTAAGCTTCTTCTCTGTCTCTGCAAACTGCTTTCGGATCTCCTTGTCGAGATCTTCTATTTCAACTCTTTTGGCCTTTGCCTTACTGGCCTTTGTCTCCCTGTCAATAGCAGGGTTCTCAAGAATCTCTCCTATCTCCTCTGTTGCCTTCTGAAACCTCTCCTCGGATTTTGGAGTTCTTGAGGCATGAGTGTTATTGGAAGTTTGTGGAAGGTTATCAATGGCATAAGCAACCTAAAACAATCCCCCAAATGTCCATGAAAAGAAGAATAGAGCCACAATAGCAATTGTTTTTAATAGCTTATGATTCATTTAGTTCTCCGTCCAATTTATTATCCTCAAAAGAATAAAGCCCGGCCTCTCTATATTTAGAAATGCCAGGCTCTTAGAAACTTTCTCCACCCTCGACCCCCTTGAAAGGGTGACTGTCTTTAAGTTTATAAAAGCATCAAAGCTGTTCTTATAATTTACCAGATGATGTAGATTCGATACCAACAAAAGAATGATATGTCAAGAAGAAAAGTTTCACAAAATAATTTTGACCTAAAAGGCATTTTTTGTGTAAAATTGATAAAGGGGGTGTAAAATAGACTAATGAGAGACCAGAGGACTGTAAATAAAGGACCGTCTGCGATTCAGACAGTAGCGAGTCCCACCGGGACGGAATCGGGTGACCCCTCGTAACCCCGCCATAGACTGGTATTGGAACGTACTCGCGATGTTCCTCTAGTTCCCAAAGAAATAATTTTTGAGGGGCTTCATTTTTTTCTTGACTTTTGTTTTAAAATCTCTATGTTATTGATTTATGGGCATACAGAAGAAAGCAGACCGAGAGAAGTTCAGTCGGTTTCGGCAGACCCTTCTCCATCTGGCCCAAGAGGTTCGCCGACTCGTTGAACCTTTCTTTTCCGATCAGCCTGTGATCAAAGGGACGGTCTATGAGCTGAAGCGTCGATGCGGAAAACCAGGGTGTCGATGTGCTCGGGGGGAGCTACATACGCGCATGGTGGTCAGCGCCAGCGAAGGAGGGAAGACGAGATTACAGGTCATCCCCAAAGGATTTCTCGTTGAGGTTCAAGCAAAGGTGCGACGTTATCAGGAGCATCGACGGGCTCGGGCCCGACTGGGAGAGATTTATAGGAAGATGCTGAAGGTGATCGATCAGATGGAGGCGATGCGTCGGGAGGAATTGTCGCAATCGGCTAAGAGACGGTCTGGAGGGGGTTAGCCGGGATGGACCTGGTCATCTTCGAAGAGAACAAGCCTTTCGTTTTGGAGGCCCTTGGCAATGGGGAGTTCGACTACATGGAGGCGGCCAGCGAGGTGTTCGAAGCCGATTTCTTCCGTTTTATCAAAGCCAGGGCTCTTCTGGATGAGCTTGCACAGACCTATCCCACGCCCCGGAAGAAGGAGGATGTGCCTTTCTGGTTTTATGTGGCCAGCAATCTTTCGATGCGGCTTCATGGGGTACACGCTTTCGATGCGTTCCCCATGGTGGTGCGCTGTGGAGGAATGCTTCAGGCCTTTGGACCGCAGGCGGGCCGCAAGGTCGTCCATCCCAAGACCGGGGAGACGACGATCCTCTGTGAGGGGTTTAACCAGAAGAATCTCTATGACCGGGAGACCCCTTGTGATCCGGATTATTTACGGAAGGTCGCCAAGGACACCGATGCACAAGCCTTAATGAGATGGTTTGGGGAGGATGGGATTCGGGTGTTCCAACGCCGGCGTATTTTTGATCCAGAAGGCGTTTTTATCGGAGATGCTTCCTACTTGTTTGTTCCAGACAACCCTCACTATGAGGGTTCCGTCAAGCTTCTGTTTGACGAGAACGATCATCCCATTTCGAAAGAGCAATACCGCAAGATGACCGATGAGCAGAAGAGCGGCTGTCAGTGGCGTCGGTGCTATAAAATGGTGACGTTGCTTCACACGAACCCCACGTTGGATTTCTTTCTTTTTGTGGGCGTGAAGGTGGTTTCGGGCAATGATCATGAATGTCCTGTGCTTTATGCCTTGGTGAAACGGTTTGTTGAGACGGTGGGCAAGGGGGTGATGAAGCGGCTCATCCTGGACCGGGGTTTCCTGGATGGCGAGGCGATCTCGCTCTGCAAGAAACAATACGGCATCGATGTCCTCATCCCCATTCGCCGTAACATGGATCTCTATGCCGATGCGATGGCGTTGTTTCAAGAATCGGATGTCGAGTGGATGGAGTGCAAACCACCGAAGGAGGAGGCCAAGGAATCTATTCGCCTCAGGCCCAAGGTCATTGCAAAACGGGAGAAAAAGCGGCAGAAAAAACTCCGCCAGTTGAAGCAACAACAGCCACCTCCGCCGCCTGAAGAAGTCCTGATTAAAAAGGAGGCGGCTGCCATCGGCGAGTTCAGGAGTTGGTCTGCCTGTACCGTCCCCCTGACCGTGGTGGCCAACCGTGAGCGCTATGCCGATGGTCATCAAGAGATTTGGTTCTTAATCGACACCAAAGAGATCCAGGATCCAAGCCAGACCCAGCAGGAGTACCATCTGCGTACCTCAACCGAGGAGCGGTATCGTCAGCTCAAATGTTTTAACGACCTGACCCATTTTACCTCCCGTGCCTTCTCGATGGTCGTCAATCAAGTCGTCTTTATCATGTTGGCCTATAACCTCCTTCAGCTCTATCTGTTGAAGCGAGGACGGAAGGAGCTGAACCAAAAGACCCTCCCCCGTATCCGCCAGCAGCTTCTGCCTTCAGATAACTATATCATTGTTTACTACCAGAACTACTACGGCCTGTTCAGACCGTTCGAACTCATGGGGTTCGTGGTGACACTCCGTGAAGAACCACGCAAAAAGATCGCAGCCAAATGCCGACGCATCGGTCGAGAGTTAAACGGAGTCATGCAAAATCCTCGACCCCCATAAAGGGTTTACGCCTGCCACTAAAGAACGATCGCTGCCCGCCGTTCTCTCACGAAAGATAGAGGGAATAATCCCTCTGCTATCGCCGACCCTTCTCGTTGCCTCCTTTAAAAATATCTACCGACTTTCTACACCCTTCGGTAAAATCCCTTGGCGTCGTGCCTTCACGCTGTCCACCCACAGGAAAGCCGTCTAACCCTAAACCAACCTCCTTCCGCTAATGGAAACCTCTTTAGTGTCTGAATTGCAATAAAGGACCGTAAATAAAATTGACGTCCAATATTGATTTAATGTATAATTTCAGCAGTTCTATGGAAGAGACCTCTAAAAAACAACAAATTCTGCAAGATCTGAAAAAATTCGTTCTCTCCAAGGCCTCTATCGTTTATATCCTATCGGATGAAGAAGACCGGGTAGAGGGCCTTCTCAAAGAGCTCGCCTTTACCTTTCAACCTAAGCCCAAATTCTTCATCTGGAATCCTTTTCAAGGATTGACCGGAGAGAATGAAAAGATCGATGATTCGAAGAATCCTATTGAGGCTCTGGACAAAGTAATCCAGCGGGCAGAACAAGCTCTTTATCTCTTTGAGGGACTTCACTCTTTTTTAAAAACAGACCATTTCCTTCCAAGAAAATTGAAGGATCTCCATCGCTCTCTCCGAAATCGATATGCTACCCTTTTTATTGTTGCTCCTGTTCTGGTCGTTCCAGAAGAGCTTAAGCGAGACATGGTAGTCTATGAACTTCCCATGCCGGATGCGATGGAAGTGGAACGAACCCTGATGGGAATCATCTCCGCAAGTCCCCAGTCTTCTAAATTAACTGAATCCCTGACGCCAGAATTGAAGGATCGATTAGTGAAGTCAGCTCTTGGCCTTTCTCTCGACCAAGTGGCTCGTGCTTTTCGGAGCGCCCTGATTGGAAGGACGACGGTCGATTCCTCTCTGATCGATGCGGTGATTGAGGAAAAAGGACAGTTGATTAGAAAATCTGGGATCCTCAATTTGGTGATCAATCGGCCTGCCTTGGAGGACATCGGTGGGCTGGAAAACCTCAAAGATTGGCTGAGAAAAAGGTCCGAAGTTCTGAGCAGTGAAGGAAAGTCCTTCGGTCTCCAACTCCCTAAGGGGGTTCTGATCACCGGTCTTTCAGGATGCGGTAAAAGTCTCTGCGCCAAGGTATTTGCCTCTTTCTGGCAAGTCCCTCTGCTCCACCTTGACATGGCCAGGCTCTACGATGGAACGATTGGAGAACCTGAAGAGGCCTTACAGGTTTCCCTTCGAACGGCAGAATCTGTGGCGCCTTGTGTGCTCTGGATTGACGAAATTGAAGCAGGCATCAGCATTCAAAGCCAAAAAGCTGGAGGCGGGACTCAATCCCGGGTTTTTGCCTCCTTTCTCACCTGGATGCAGGAGAAAAGCGCTTTCGTCTTTATTGCCGCGACAGCCAATGTCATCGAACTCCTTCCGCCGGAGGTCTTGAGAAAGGGTCGTTTTGACCAAATCTTTTTTGTAACCCTTCCCAATCCTCAAGAAAGAAAGTCCATTTTCTCCATCCACCTGAAGAAGAACGGCGCAGATTTATCCCAGATCAATTTAGATATGTTGGTGAAGGTGACCGAGGGGTTTAACGGCGCGGAGATTGAGCAGGCGGTCAATGGAGCAATGATTGAAGCCTTTAATTCAGGCCGACCGATTAACGAACAGGACCTCATCATCTCGGCGGGAAATATCGTCCCCCTTTCCACTACCATGAGGGAAGAAATTGGAAGGATGGAACGTTGGGCCTATAATCGAGCCATTCCAGCCTCCAAGTAAACCCCGTTAGAGAAAGTCTCTACAGGGCAAGCGGGGCATTCTTTCTAACGGGGTAAAAATCAGTAATCTTCCTTGTCCTCGTCGTCGTAGTCCTCTTCTTCGAATTCATCTTCTTCTAAATCTTCTTTTTTTTCTTCTTCTTCCTCCTCCTCCTCCTCTTCCTCCTCCTCTTCCTCTTTTTCCTCTTTTCTCTTTCGCTTTATTTTTAAATTGATCTTTTCTAAGCTGTCGTCTCCAAGGTCATCGATCACCTCATTAAAAAACATGGCCAAGGAGATGATATACTCCTCGGGTAATTCCCGGAACCATTCTATTACTTTCTCGGCGATTTCCATCTTCTCGCTGGTGGAGGAGCTCTCTATAAGATCGATGGCCTTACGATAATGTTTATTGAACGCCCGGATCATAAAACGATTCTCGCCTCCTATTAAATTTTAAATTTATTTTTTAATATTATACTTTCCTTCTTCCTTGTGGACAATAAAAAAATTTGGGAAATACAAAAGCTACGAAGACCGGATAAACCCCGTTAGAAAAGGCAGGGCTTTGACCCTACCCTCATAAATGCTGGGGCCTTCTAACGGGGTTTACTGAAATCGGGTGATTTTGGCTCCGATGAAGGGCATTTTGGAGAGATAGTCCTTTAATAAAACCTCCTTCACCACCCCGCCTTTCCCTTTTATACCACTGGCATGAATGAGATACACCTTTTCAGCTCTTGGATCGTTTGTTCTTTTTTCAACCTTTATGATTCCGATGTGTCCGATGATCTCCTCGACTTTTCTCTCTTCAGGCTTTTTAACGAAAAAAATGATGTCTCCACTTTTTAACCTTTTCATACCATTCAACAGTTCATTGGAGGGAAGGATCTCTACAAAATCCTTTCCCCTCGAACCTTTTATTGTTGTAATTTTCCCAACTTTAGAGGTCACCTCCCTACCCCACTTTCCGCTCTCAATCATATCTTCCCCATATTCAAAACGGTCATCATAATTCATGACCTGACTTTCTTTGAGAACACCCTTTGAATGGAATCTTTTATCCAAGGCTATTTGAATGGCCTCCTCAGGGGTATGGCTCAAAGCAAGCTCTACTGCCCTGAAGGTCAAATACATACAATCCACCCTCTCATCTGCCACAATAGTTGCCTTTGAAACGTATTCCCCTAATGGGTCCTTATCATAAGGAACCCCTATAAATTTCTCCGCCCAGAAAGCAATCTTCTCACCCACAGGTTTTTCGATTAAAAGCTTCTGGAATCTTTGGATCTCTTCATGAGTGAGAGCAAAACAGGGATAGAGGAATAGAAAAAATATCAGAAGGATGAGGAGGATCTTGAATAATTTCAATTTGGAATTTTTAACTGCCTAAGATGATTGAGGCTTAGATTGAAAAATAAAATAACCAAAATAATGTGAAAAGTCAAAAATAAACATAAATTTGTTTTGCGGTATCATGCCGTCCCCAAATCCTCGTTGACTATTTCATTTTGCTTTCATAAAATGCTTTCAAAACAAAGACCTGGCAAGAGCACGCTCAACATTCGGAAACTTATATTGGGAGAGTGTTGAAGAGGTGAAATATTGCTAATAACAAGGCAATTTTTATAGGAGAAAGTGATGAACATGATTGAAGAGATAAAGGAAACTCTGAGGATGGAAATCAGACCGAACTCCCAAGGATTGGAGTATCTCGAAGCAGTCATTAACAAGGAGGACCTTGAATTGGTCAATTCTTTATTGAAAAAACATTTAGGCCCAGCAGCTAAGGAATCTGGAAAAGAAGCAAATCTGCCGAAAGAAATTCAGAAAACAGTTGATTCTTTAGGTGGTTTGCGAAATGAGCAATCCTTTTTTTATAGGCGAGATGGTAATAAAATCATATACGCTGCTATCTGGCCCTGGGAGTCCAATCCTAGTAAGATAACTTTAAAGTCTGGTGTAAGTCATTTGGCCTTAAAGGATTGATGATTTCTTTGGGAGTAGTTCTATCTTAAACAAGTAATCAAAGAAGGTTCCCATGGCAATCGGCCTTGCTCCAAAACAAATCTTTTCCTTTGAAGAACTCCTCATGTCCCAGGTAGTCCAACAGGAAGCCCTAACCAGGTTGCCTGTAAAAGTGACCCAACAAAAGTATTTAGGAGTATGTTAATGATTGAAAATATTTTAGCAAATCTATACAGAATTGAAATTCCTCTTCCCAAAAGTCCACTGAAAGCCCTCAATTCCAATGTAATTAAAAACTCGGAGCGAAATTTGGTTATTGATACGGGGTGGAATCAAGAAGAGTGTATGAACGCGATGCAGAGCGGTTTGAAACAACTTGGAGTTGATATCAGGAAAACGGACTTTTTTATTACCCATTTACATTTAGATCATCCAATTTAGTTGTTTGACAACCGATACGGGATCCTTGCGAAGGTTCCTTCAAATATACCAAAAACCGAAAATTATAGCAATTCACAAGATCTTTTGGGGGGCTCTTTATTCCCTGAAAATTATTACCCTTTTCCTGCATTGAGAGTAGTCTCTTGAGATGAAGAAATCACCAGAATGGTTCGTTATGCCTTGCTGATGGGTATTCAGGACTCGTGCAGTACCTTAGAGGTTTTCAATTGGAATTTCCAGCCTGTGCTTCCCATTAATTGCTCTTTTCTCTTTTTAAGGAGATGCCTTTTCAGCTCCTCCCCTCCCACATCCTCAACCAGGTCCATTACAAACTCCAAGGCTTTCCTCACTTTCTTATATTCTCCTTCTAACGCCTCCACTTTTTCCGTGAACTGCCGGTCTTCTCTTTGGAACTTGGTCACCTGATCAGTGTCTCCCTTTTCTGCAATTTTGTCGAAGATTATTCCCTTACGCTCAATGTATCGGTCTGGCATGTTGCTTTTATAAGACCACCCGTTCCTGAAACAAGTTCAGGACAAGACTTGGTGCAGAATTGGTAACGATTCATCTTCGGAGCCCAATAGGTGGCAGAACTGTGCCTCATCGTATGAAGCGTTATGCGCTTTTTTAGGACTTTTTCTGCCAGGCTGGATATCTTGCTGTTGAGCTTGCCGATTGGCAAGACTTATTTGGCGTTCATATTTTATGAACATATAAAAATACTGAACAATATCCGGATCTTTAATGAGAGTTGGCTCCATTTCTATGAGTTTAATATATTGAAATCAGTGAGAAATTTTAATAACCGGCTAACGACATACAGAGTATGAGGTGAACCTGCAATAGCCTTAGGAATTTCTTGACATTTGTTCAGTTTTTTGCTATGTTCATAATCAGTGAACAATAACATATAGTGAACTTACATGGTTATCACTATGGAAAAAATGAAAGAAAATGAGTTCTTGCAACTTGTCCTGGGGGCACTTAGAAAGAATCTTACCGGGCAGGCAGAAATTAAGGCGGTAAAGCCAGTTCGCGATCCCAGGTTGCGTGCAGATTACCTTTTGCGGATAGCAATACAGGGTAAAGAAATCAGGTATTATGCTGAGATCAAGGCTAATGTGACGAAGGCTGACAAGTTGTTGGCGATGATGCGTAAAGGTGAGTTCGACTACCCGCTTTTGCTGGTCACCAAATACATAAACACGCAACTGGCGGACGAATTGAAACAGAATGGGACAGAATTCATAGATACGGCTGGAAATGCGTTTATCAATCAGCCTCCTCTATACATTTTTGTGAAAGGGAACAAGCCTGATATTGTCAAAACCCCTCCCCCTAAACGAACCTTCAAGCCTGCGGGGCTTAGAGTAATTTATGCCTTCCTGTGTAACCCTGGCTTGGAGAATAAAACATACAGAGAGATTGCTGCCGAAGCTGACGTAGCCCTCGGGACTGTTGACTGGATAATGAAAGAATTAAAAGGGTTAGGTTTTTTATTGGACATGGGGAAACGAGGCCAGAGACTGATCCAAAGGGAAAACTTACTACAGCGATGGGTAACAGCCTATCCGGAACAATTAAGGCCAAAACTCACATTAGGACGATTTAGAGGTGAATACGACTGGTGGCGACAAAAAACGCTTGATCCTTTAAAAGCACAGTGGGGAGGAGAGGTGGCCGCTGCAAAGCTTACGCAATATCTTCAACCTCAAATTATAACAATCTACACAACACCACAGCAGCTTGATCAATTGTTAATTGAAAACAGACTCAAAAGAGACCAAACCGGGGATGTCGAAATACTAAAGCGATTTTGGAAGCAAGCTGAAATCTGGAAGTATGAAGATCTGATCCATCCTATCCTTATTTACGCGGACCTTTTAGCAACAGGCAACGAGAGAAATATCGAGACCGCCAATATGATTTATGACCAGCATATTATTCAACTTATCAGGGAAGATTGAAAAACCAGCAGTGGACGCTCTTCATACCTTGAAGAAGGTGGCAGACTCCTTAAGCATTCCCTTCTTTGTTGTTGGCGCTTTCTCAAGAGATCTTATTCTCAAACACGGTTACGGTATTGAACCTCGAAGAAAAACTGGGGACATTGATTTAGGAGTGGAAGTTGCCAACTGGGAACAATTCAAGAAATTGAAAGAGTCACTGATTACAACAGGTCAGTTCTTTCTTACTTCAGAAAAGCAAAGATTGCGCTGTGGAACTATTCTTATCGATATTCTCCCTTTTGGCCCTATCACTGACGAGGATAAGAAAATCAGCTGGCCTCCAGAACATGACGTAATTATGAGCATGGTGGGATTTGAAGAGGCTTATGAATATTCGATAACGGTCAGACTAAGTTCTGATCCTGATCTCGATATCAAATTGGCCTCTCTGCCTGGATTGGCAATCATGAAGCTTATTTCTTGGAAAGAAAAATATCCGAACCGAAAAAGGGATGCCGAGGATCTGCTGCTCATTATGAATAAGTATGAGGGAGCTGGGAATTCAGAGCGACTGTATGAGGAAGACTTATCCTTGCTTCAAGAAGAGGGTTTTGATACAAAATTAGCTGGTATACGGTTGTTAGGCCGCGACATGACGAAAATATCCAATCCAGAAACATTCCGGACTATCAAAGGGATCTTAGATGCTGAAACTGAGGAGATGAGTCGATATAAATTGGTTACAGATATGATTAGGGAAACCGGTATGTCCGATACAAGGTTTGATGAAATACTCCTTCAATTAGAAAAGCTAAAGCAAGGGATCGTTGGGGTAAGAGAGAAAAAACTTAAATGATAAGATCAAAATTAAGGAGTTTGGTGCCGGAGGTCGGAATCGAACCGACATGGGGTGGAAGCCCCGCGGGATTTTGAGTCCCGTGCGTCTACCAATTTCACCACTCCGGCACGACATTAATATAAAAAAAATTGTCCTACATGTCAAATTACATGGAATTAATGTTGAGGTCAAGGTTTAGGTTTAGGTTTAGGGAAATGGAAACTAAAAAATTGACAATTTTTCTTTTTTTGTGTTAATCTATTTTTCAAATCGGGTGGGGCTGTAGCTCAGCTGGGAGAGCGCCTGAATGGCATTCAGGAGGTCGACGGTTCGATCCCGTTCAGCTCCACCATATAATCTCTCAGAATGGGAGAGCGGTCGTATCGACAGGTCGACGGTTCGATCCCGTTCAGCTCCACCAATGATAAAAGGAGGTTAGGTGACGGTATGTTACTTAAATTAAAAAAGAGGGGGAATGATGCAAGAGGAGACGAACCAAAAAGCAGCGATCGATCCATTCTATTGGGATAAACTTTCCCAACTTCATCCAACGGATGTGTGTAACCGAACAGAGGCCATTTATAACCCTTCCCGAGAAGGCTTCCTATTGCCAGTCTATAATCTGCGGTACCTGATCCTTCCAAAAGAAAAAAAGATTTTGAGGATGGAATCGAATGATAAACCCGTTGTGGAAGACCTCCATCCTTATTTCTATCTGATGGTCCTCGTGTATCTGACGGAAGCCAAAGACATCAAACCCACACACACGTGGGTCAGCGAGAAAGATCTTAAGGGAGGATCCACATTTTTTCGGGGTCCTCATGGCCTTCAGGTGGAAGAACTGATAAATCTTTTCGGAAAGGCCCCAGAGGCATTTCTTAAAGGAGGTAAGAAGCTGGGGGGGAGTGAAATCCTTTATGGAGATAAGGGGTTCGCCTTAGAAGTATTTCCAAAAGTTCCTCTTGCTTATATCCTATGGAAAGGGGATGCAGAATTTCCTCCCAAGATCAGTGTTTTATTTGATTCCACTATCGAGTCCCACCTTCCTTTAGATATCATATGGTGCATGGTGGCTGAAACGTGCCGTCGCCTGGTCGAACCAAGCAGAAGTTCGTAGTTTAGGGTTCGTAGTTCGGAGTAATTTCTTTTGCCTCCGAACTCCGAACTAATCCTTCATGGCGGAGCGTCACCCACGAACAATGAAAATGGTTCTGGGTTAAGGTTACGGCTACGAGGCCCGTTTCGTTTAGCGTCAGAGGGTAACGTCAAGTTCTTAGGACGAACAACCTA
>Ga0210056_1002383_pt1 | contig 15847 bp, 13 predicted proteins | sample CryGeyCG2014_080_2_FD_183965 | JGI IMG/M metagenome (GOLD analysis project Ga0210056, IMG submission 183965) | Groundwater microbial communities from aquifer - Crystal Geyser CG07_land_8/20/14_0.80 (SPAdes) (version 2) | ecosystem: Environmental > Aquatic > Deep subsurface > Groundwater | place... | reverse complement strand
AAGCGGATTAATGTTTTCAGACATTAATTTTACCTCTATTTATTTTTTACCAAAATTAATCTTCTAAAGTAGTAGATTATCTTACATTTATTTATATTCTACCATTTTTTGATACTTTTTAGCAAGCCTCACTTCTCTTGACAACCGAAAACTTTTCTCTAAAAAAGCAGGATTTTTTTAACTCTTTGTCGAATATAAAAAGGATAGTAAATAAAACAAATAAATTTTTTTCCTTTTTTACCAATTATTTTCCTAATTCTTGCCATACTGTAGTTATAAAAAGTGTGATATAATTATAAAAATCCGTTGGATCTATCATCTTTTCTGCTGAAGTAAGCGATTTATCAGAGGCCTATACTCCAAAAGCCTCCGACGAGGAATAGAGGAAGAAATCACCAGAATGAAAAAAGATACAAGTCAATTACAGATAACATTCCTGACTAACTAAGGGAGAGAAACATTAATGCAAGAAAAAAACGAAATAATAATCTACACTACTCCGGATGGCAAAGAAACCTTTGAAGTTAATCTAAAAAAAGAAACCGTTTGGCTCAATTTAAATCAAATAGGGAAATTATTTAAAAGAGATAAATCGGTTATTTCAAGGCATACTAAAAATATATTTAATACTGAGGAATTGAATAAAAAATCAGTTGTTGCAAAATTTGCAACAACTGCCTCTGATGGGAAAGTATATCAAGTAGACTATTATAATCTAGATCTAATTATTTCCGTTGGATACCGGGTAAATTCCAAACGTGGCACCCAATTCCGCATCTGGGCTACCAATGTCTTAAAAGAACACTTAATCAAAGGCTATACTATCAACGAAAAGAGATTACGAGAAGATCAGGCTAAATTAAAAGAATTCCAAAAAACCTCAAGAATCATGGAAAGACTCTTGCAAAACAAAGCCTTAGATTCAACCGAAGCTACCGGATTATTAAAAGTGATTTTTGATTACCAAAAAGCCCTGCATTTACTCGATGAATACGATTACCAAAAATTAGAGATAAAAGAAGTTACCACCGAAGAGAAATTTAAAATTAACTACCAGAAAGCTCGCTATGAATTAGAGCGACTGAAAAGTTATTACCCTTACGGATTATTTGGTTTGGAAAAAGACCAATCTTTTTCAGGTTCTATCGGAGCAATATATCAGACTTTTGATTAAAAGGATCTCTATCCTAGCATTGAAGAAAAAGCTGCCATCTTTTATACTTTGTGGTTAAGAATCATTCTTTTATAGATGGAAATAAGCGAATTGGTGCATCTTTATTCCTCTGGTTTTTAAATGAAAATGGTATTTTATATAAAGAGGATGGCAGTAAGCGTCTTGCTGATAATGCCCTGGTAGCTTTAACCTTATTGATTGCTGAAAGCAGAGCAGATGAAAAAGATACTATAGTCAAAGTAATTGTAAACTTAATTAATCGAAATAATTGAAAAAGAATATTTGAAAAGTAGGGATCGGGTTCATCCGACCCGTTCTGTGGGGTATAACACATTAATTCAATTTTATAGTAGATTCTTATACCCATATTCATAAAAAGTTATATTTGAAGAACCAAATAAAATCAGAAGTAGTGTTGTGATAAGGAGAAGAAGAACCATGACTAAAGAACAAAAATTTTATGATACTTTAAAAGATATTTTTGTCGGAGCGAAAGTAGAAGGAGAATCTGGTTATATTAATTTAATGAAGATTAAGTCACGATATTATGAAAAAGGAGTTTTCCCTAAATTACAAAAAGATATTGATGAGGCATTAAAACCATTCCCTAATTTTAGAGAAGAACTTTTTAACCGACTTTATACTTTTTTTAATCGTTATTTTTCCGAAAGTGGTTCGATTTACTTCAGATATACTCCTCTTCATCAAAATGTATATGAGAAAGTCTATACTGACGATAAGGATGTAATGCTCTTCTGGAAAACTCATATGCTTTATTATGTTAAAACTGATCGATTGTTTAAAAATCTAAAAGTAGAAGTAGATGATTTTAAGTTTTTCTTTGATGTATCTGACCTTGAATATAAAAGGGCAAACGAAAAGAAAGAAATTGTTTATGAATTTAAAGAGAAGAGAGAAGATGGAATATTCCCCTTTTGTAAAGGGGTGTCAAACCGAAGGTTTGATGGGGTATTTGTCTTTAATGTTTATTATTCTGAAAGAGGAAAGAAAACTAAAATAGTTGATATTTTAAAAGACTTAAAAAAAGAAGGCATAAACATAAATGAAGATACTTTAGAGAAAGCTTTTAGAATTTTTGAAAAGCAGAACGAAGTTGATTATTTTATCAATAAAGATGCCAAAACATTTTTAAAAGAACAATTTGATATCTGGCTTTATCAATATGTTTTTTCTGGTGAAAGTGAATGGTCAGAGGAAAGAATAAAACAATTGCAAATTTTAAAAGATATTTCCTTCAAAATCATTGATTTTATCTCACAATTCGAAGATGAATTAGTAAAGATTTGGAATAAGCCAAAATTCGTTTTAAATTCTAACTATGTAATAACTTTAGACAGGATAGCAGACAAAAATATTAAATTAGTTGAGAAGATCTTAGATCATAAAAATATTAATGAACAAATCAAAGAATGGAAAGAGTTAGAGATTGTTGGTGATGACTTTAAAGGTGAAGATGTAGTTAAGTATTCCCCTTTTATAAAGGGGTGTCAAACCGAAGGTTTGACGGGATATTTAAAGCTACCCTATAACCTGAACCTGAAACAAAAAGCAAAGGAATTAAGAAGAGCAGGAAATTTATCCGAAGTGCTATTATGGAATGAATTAAAAAAAAATAAAATGTTGGGCTATGATTTTACCCGACAGCAAGTAATAGGGAATTATATTGTTGATTTTCATTGTCCCAAATTAAATCTTGTAATTGAAATAGATGGCGAAAGTCATGATTTCAAAGGTGAATATGATAAAAAAAGAGACGAATTTTTAAAATCCATCGGATTAGAAGTATTACATTTCAAAGATATAGATGTAAAAAAATCGCTTAATCTTGTTGTTGAACAAATTCAGCAATACATAAAAGATAATACCCCGTCTGCTATGCAGACACCCCTTTTGGGAAAAGGGGAATTAAATCTGAAATATAAACATTTACCTATTGATACGAAATATTTCAAAGATATAGAATTTGAAATTCTGGGATTATTTGATGATTTAGATAATGCCTTAGATGGTTGGCTAATTAAGAGTGAAAACTATCAAGCATTAAATACTATTTTACCCAAGTTCAAAGAGAAAGTGCAGACCATTTACATTGATCCGCCTTTTAATAAAGAATCAGATGCAGACTACTTTTATTCGGTGAAATATAAAGATGCCTCCTGGATTACTTTACTAGAAAATAGATTACGGTTAGCTAAGGATGTTTTGGATCCTAAAGGAAGCATCTTTGTACGATGTGACTATAACGGAAACATGTATGTTAGGCTTTTAATGAATGAGATTTTTGGAGGGGATAATTTCTGTAATGAAATTGTTGTGGGTAAAACGCCAGGTAAAAAGAAGACGGGTTTAAGCCTTAGTTATACCAAAGATTATGTCCTTTTTTATGGTAAAACTTCAAATAACACTATAAAAGAATTGCGGAAAAATACAGAAATATACTCACTTTATAATCAAATAATTAAGGTTCTCGAAAATGAAAAGAATATTGAGATTGAAAAGATAAAAGTACTATTAAGAGAAAAATTATTTTGGGTAAATTTAGATCATAGACCCGGAGAGAGAAAAGAAAACAAAAATAGGATATTGATGGGTGTAGAGTTTGAACCACCCAAGGGAAGACATTGGATAAAAAATCAAGAAAAATTAAACGAGCTATATAAAAATGGAAAAGCAAGAATAAAATGTAAAAATTGTGGTGTAACTTTTTATTTTAAGAATAAAATAGAGCAATGTTGCGCAGATAAAAAATATGTTATTCAAATATTTTTAGATAAGGATTCATTAGGAGAGAATTGGACAGACATATCTGGTTATTCTCAAACTCACGATTTCCAAACTGAAAACTCCGAAATCCTCTTAAAACGTGGTATAGAATCTACCTCGAAAAACGAAGGAGATATAGTTATGGATTTCTTCTTAGGCTCTGGCACAACCACTGCAGTAGCCCATAAACTCAAAAGAAAATGGATTGGTGTGGAAATGGGAGAACATTTTTACGATGTGATTCTTCCCCGCATGAAAAAGGTATTATTTTATGATGGAAGCGGAATATCCAAAGAAAAAGATGTTAAGGAAATATATAATCCTCAAAATGCCGGTGGTTTTTTTAAATACTACGAACTCGAACAGTATGAGGATACCTTAAGAAAAGTAAAATACGAAGGCTCTGATTTATTCGAAAATCCTTATCAAGATCCATACAATCAATATGTATTTATGAGAGATTCAAAGATGCTTGAGGCCTTAGAGATTGATTATATAAATAATAAAGTAAAGGTAGATTTATCCAACCTTTATCCTCCCTCTAACTCCCCCCTTAGTAAGGGGGGATATGGGGGGATAGATATCCCGGAAACACTTTCTAATTTATATGGTAAATGGATTAAAAAAATTACTCCTAATTGCGTAGAATTTGAAGATGGAGAAAAGATAAACATCAAAGATTTAGATTATAAACTCATTAAATATTTAATCTGGTGGTGATGTAAAAATGGTGGTAGAGTCGCAGAAAATTGAATTCAAACCTAATTGGCGAGATGAATATCTTAAAGTGATTTGTGCTTTTGCAAATGCAGAGGGTGGAGAATTAATAATTGGTATTGATGATAAAGGGAACCTTTAGGATTAAAAAATACCAAAAAATTGTTAGAGGATATTCCAATATCTTATGAGGGTAGATATTACATAAGGAGTGGGAGTACAAACTATCTTGCTGGATTTATTGAAAGTTGGGGGAGAGGGACAATAAAGATAGTTGAAAATTGTTTACAACAAGGATTACCAGAGCCTGATTTTATAGAAGAATATGGAGTGATGAAGGTTGTATTTTATAAAGATAAATTTACAGCAGAAAATTTGAAAAAATTGGGAATTAGTGCAAGACAGATTAAGGCAGTAATGTATGTGAAGGAAAAGGGAAAGATTACGAATAATGAATATCAAGCATTAAATATAATTTCGAAAAAGACAGCTACAAGAGATATGAATTTTCTTGTCGAAAAAGGAATATTTGAAAAAGTTGGAATTACTGGCAAAGGAACAGAATATGTCATAAAGGGGACATAAAGGGGACATAAAGGGGACATAAAGGGGACATAAAAAAGAATATATGACCAATAAACCTAAAAGGAATTTTATTACAATGACAAGAGTATTTTTACAAAATATAATTGAAGAATCAAAAAGATTTGGTGATTTACCAGCTAATTGGAATTCCTTTGATTTAGAAAAATTTTCTAAGACTAAAAAACTTTGGGATTATCAGCAAAAATCTTTAAAGAATGCCATAACTGTTTTATGGAAATATTTTGAGGACCTTGTTGATTATCAGGAAGATGAAAGATTAGAAGTAAATCAAGAAAGAAAACGAAGATTTTTTGTATGGTATAAAGATAACGGATTAGAAGAAAAGTTAGATATAAAATTAGATAAAAGAAAGAGAAATATTTATAATCTTTTAACTGAGTATTATCCTTATGAGGATAGCAAAGTTTCTTATGAGTATTTTATCAACCGTATGTGTTTTTGGATGGCGACGGGAAGTGGAAAAAGCCTGGTCATCATTAAATTAATCCAAATATTAAAAGAATTAATGGGAAGAAAAGAAATTCCCTCTTACGATATATTATTTTTAACTCATCGAGATGATTTGATAGAACAATTAAAAAAGCATGTTGATGAATTTAATTATGCCAACGAAACCAAGATAGATTTAAAAGAATTAAAAGCATATTCGGAAGTTAAAAGACAAAGAAATTTATTTGGGATCACGGTATTTTATTATCGTTCCGATAATTTAAATGATGAACAAAAAGATAAAATTGTGGACTTTAAAAATTATGATAATGACGGCAAATGGTATATATTTTTAGATGAGGCTCATAAAGGAGATAGAGAAGATTCTAAAAGGCAACAAATTTATTCCATACTCTCCAGGAATGGTTTCTTATTTAATTCTTCAGCTACTTTCATAGACCCCAGAGATATTATCACTTGTACTTATGATTTTAATCTCAAAAAATATATAAATGCGGGTTACGGAAAACATATCGGCATCCTAAAACAAGAAATACGGGCCTTTAGAGAAAAAGAAGATTATAGTGAGGAAGAGAAGCAAAAAATAGTTTTAAAATCTCTAATTTTGTTGACTTATGTGAAGAAGTTTTATAAGGAGATAATTAAAATTAATAAAAGCCTATATCATAAGCCATTATTATTAACTTTAGTTAATTCGGTAAGCATTGAAAATGCTGACTTAAAGCTATTTTTCAGGGAACTTAAAAAGATTGGGAAGGGTGAGATTGAAGGGGAAGTGTTTAAAAGTGCTTTAGGTGAACTTTGGGAGGAATTAAAAGAAGAATCTGAGTTTATATTTGAACCCGATAAAAAAATAAAAATAGACGAAAAAATTATAAAAAATATTACTAAAGAAGATATTTTAGATCATATATATAATGCGCAAACCAATGGAGAAATTGAGATATTAAGAAGGCTTTCCAATAAAAAGGAATTGGCTTTTAAATTAAAGACCAGCGATAAGCCCTTTGCTTTACTAAAAATAGGTGATATATCTGGATGGCTAAAGGAGGAACTGGTAGGATATGAAATTCAAGAAAGATTCGAAGAGGAAAGTTATTTTGAAAATTTAAATAAAGAAGATTCTGAAATTAATATCTTAATGGGTTCACGTAGTTTTTATGAAGGATGGGACTCCAACAGGCCTAATGTAATTAATTTCATTAATATTGGAATGGGAGAAGAAGCAAGGAAATTTGTCCTGCAATCTGTGGGGAGAGGCGTAAGAATTGAGCCATTGAAGAATAAAAGAAGAAGATTATTAGAACTTTATAATTCCCAGGAAATAGGGGAAGATTTATTTAATCAGGTTAAGGATAAAGTATTGCCGATAGAGGCTTTATTTATTTTTGGGACTAACCGAGAAGCCTTGAAAACTGTACTGGAAAAATTGGAATTAGAAGGGAAAGGAGAGGGCGAATCCCAGCTTACCCTTTTTATTAATAAAGAAGTTAAAGAACATAAATTACTGGTTCCTATATATAAAGAGGCTAATTATTCTCTTATGAAAAAAAGAGAATTAACTAATTTTGAAATCAATGAACAGGAATTAGAAATTCTTAAAAAATACATTGAATTTATACCGGATGATAGAGTATTTCTTATGCGTTATAATTCTGATCCTGAAAAAATTAAGATATTAAAGGAAAGTATGAATAATCCGGACAGGTTCAAAGATAGTAATAAAAGTTTTAAAAATATTGATCTACTTATTCAGCGAATATTTAATTATTTTAGTATAAAACCGCAAGAGTTAGAAAATTTAAAAGAATTAGATGAAGAGATAAAACATTACAAAAATATCAAAGTTTATTTGGAAGATATTAGTGAGATTCAAAACAAAATAGAAAAAGTAAAAAATTTCCCAGATAAGGTAAATGATTTACGAGAACAATATGGGAAAATATCCCAAGAAGAATATACCGAAAAAGTAAAAAATATAAAGAGTGAAGAAGGTTACGAAAAAGATCAAAGAAAAATTAAAATTAAATACGTTGCTCACCATTATTATATTCCTCTGATATGGTCTGAAACTAATTCTACAGAAGAAAAAATAAGTTATATTAGTCATATAATTAAAACTCCCAGCGAAGTAAGATTTGTTGAGAATTTAGAAAACTATTTAATTTCAGGGGATAATAGGCTAAAAGATTTTGATTGGTGGATGTTTAGTAAATTAGATGAGAGTTTAGATGAAGTTTATATCCCCTACTATAATCCAACTGAAAATAAAATAAGTAATTTCAATCCAGATTTTATTTTTTGGTTACAAAAGGGTAAAAAATACTTTATTGTTTTTGTTGATCCAAAAGGGATTGAACATTCGGGTTGGGCAGATAAACTCAATGGATACAAAAACATTTTCGGAGAAAAGTTTAAAGAAATTAATTACCATGGATTTAAAGTAGGAGTAAAATTATTTTTTATCTCTCGAGATGCTTCAACGGCACGTCAAAGATTTCCAGAACACTCGCAATATTGGTTTACTAATATTGGAAAGATGTTGGAAACTGTAATTTGAAAAGTGAACCTTAAGAGAGAGAAGTCGAGATTTTATTATTGAAAGTGACTTTTTTCAAGTCTTATCTAAAATAGTCTTGACTTTTTTCGAATTAATTAGTATTATGGGTGCTATGAAAGAGAGAATCCTTTATCAGAAAATATGGCAAAAGCTATCCTCTTATAAAAATATGGTATTTTTATCCGGTCCCCGGCAAAGCGGAAAAACGACCTTTGCAAAGATAATTGCCAGGGGTTTTAACAATCAAGTTTACTTTAATTGGGATGATATTCCCAGCAAGAAAGTATTGATCCGGGATCCTTACTTCTTTGAGAAAGTCGACCGGATGGATGAATCGATTCCGTTGGTTATTTTTGATGAAATTCATAAATACAGCAATTGGAAGAATTATCTCAAAGGAGTTTATGACCGATTTGCTGAAGAATACAAGATTCTGGTTACCGGTAGTGGTAGATTAGATTTGTATCAAGAAGGGGGAGATTCCCTGGCCGGCAGATATATGAAATTCCATCTATTGCCTTTTACCTATTCAGAATTGATCAATAAACAAAATTCGATAACTGATTTCATAAGCAATCCCTTTCATTTTCAAGAGGATAATCAGACGGACTATGGTTTGTGGGGTGATCTTTTTGAGCTTAGTGGATTTCCGGAACCCTTTTTAAAAGGTAAGAAAGATTTTTACCGGTTGTGGTCAAATAATTATCAGCACCAGTTAATTCGGGAGGATATTCGAGATTTAACCCAAATCAAAAAGTTTGATTCCCTGGAAATCTTGTATTCCCTCTTACCGCTAAAGGTAGGTAATCCTCTTTCTTTAAGTTCATTAAACATCGATGTCCAGGTATCTGTGGACAGTGTCAAAACCTGGCTGGAAGTATTTGAAATTAACTATTTGATATTTCGAATATCACCATGGATACCTAAAATTTCCCGGGCAATTAAAAAGGGAAAAAAAGTTTATCTTTTTGACTATGCACAAATAAATGATAGAGGTATCCGTTTTGAGAATATGATTGGCTTAGAGCTATACAGGGCAATTTTGAATTGGAACGATTTGGGATTAGGAGATTTTTCCATGCATTATATTCGCAATAAAGAAAAAGAAGAAATTGATTTTCTGATTTGTAAAGATCAACATCCTACACTGCTGATTGAATGTAAGCTATCAGATGAAAATATCTCCAATAGCTTGATTAAATTTCAGAATACGCTCGATATACCTGCTATTCAGTTGGTAAATAAACCACAGGTCGGAAGAATAGTTACCAATCAAAAAAATAAGATTTTAATCATATCTGCTCCCCGGTGGTTGTCTTTTTTGCCGTAATGTTTGGTTATGAAAAGGGAAATGGGCTTAAAGGGAAAGGGGGTCAAATCTTTATTCTTGACAGTTAATTTAATTAACTGTCAAGAATAAAGATTTGACCCCGATACTTCCGGTACTTTAAAATAAGTGAAGCAAAACAAGAAAAGGAGATAAAGAATTGAACGCAATAAAGTTGTTGCAGTATGTAGTTTTTTTCTGTTGGACTGTTTTCTCCATTTTTGTTATTCTGGAGATCATGGGGCAATTTTATAGACCTCAAAGGGGAAAGAAAAAAGCTGAAAATGTGGAGTGTGTCCTGGTATCTGTAGCTAATTACAAAGTGAAGAAATCTCTATTAGAGTGCATCGCCTATACCAAAGAGAAACTAGATAATCACTTGTGGTTATTAGTTGATGAGGGAAGTGAATCTATCCCTCAGTTTCAGGAAAATTCGTTAGTTATTGTTCCTGCGTCTTATCGTAAGGATTTAATAGGAAAGGGGAGGGCCATAAACTACTTTATAGAGAAAGAAGTGCAACCTGACAAATGGTATGCGTTTATTGATGATGACAACTTGATTCTGGACGACAGTTTTCTTTATGAGATACCATATTACGAAGAGAGGGGTTATGTAGCTATGAATCCAGTGCTTTTTCCTAGAAAGGGGAAAAGCACACTCACCTATATTATGGATTTTATACGCTACTTTAATGATTTGACAATGTTCCGGTTCTTCACCGGATTTTTAAAACAACCTCTTGCCGGGCTTCATGGAGAACTTCTTACGGTCAAAGGAAAGGTATTAAAAGAAATTGGCTATGGTAATCCCTCTATAGTTGAAGATTTTCGTTTTGCTTCAGAACTTGTCCGGAGGGGTTATAAAACCTGGCAATCAAATACTAAGGTATCTATAAAATCTCCCAATTCTATTGGTGATTTGATTAAGCAGAGAGGACGATGGTTTAAGGGTATAGCTATGGAATGGAAATATTGTCCACTTTTAATGAAAGAAATAACAGGCTTGAAATTGCTTATTTGGGTTTTGGGAATATTTGGTTCATGGGCAATGGTACCCCTATGGTTTTTCTGGAAACCCCTATGGTTTTTCTGGGAACCCGCCTTCTGGTTTTCTTTTCCTGGAAGCCTATACTATTGGGTAATCTATCTTTATGGGGTAATGATGTCAAAAAAACCTTACTACTTTTTTTTGATCCCTCTTTTTGGCATTTTTGAGTCTATATCAGCCTACGCAGGATTAAGGCAGAAGGGGTTTGTAGTGATTGACAAAAATTAGGTATAAACGGAATGAAGAGGGCCATTCCCTAATGTATATGTCTGGAAAGAAAATTTTGCGTGATAGGAGACGGAAAAAAAAGCAACAAAAATGAAAGGCAAACGTTATTAATGATCAATAGAATTAATTATAGACCCTGGTTAAACCCAGGTAAAAATAAGGAGAAAACGAGGAGGATATTTTGCTTACTGGCCCTTGTGGTTGTTATCCTGGCCTTTCCCGCCGCAGGAACGTGTAATGCAACAGCGGCGATAAAACTGGGTAACGAGGTCTTGCTGGAAAGCTATTACCACCTTATCGAAGGCAAAAAGGTGGGATTGGTTACCAATCAAACAGGTGTGAACAGCCGGGGGATTAGTTTTATCGATATTCTAGCCGTCACCGAGGGCACCAAACTGGTCGCCCTTTATGCTCCCGAGCACGGTATCGACGGGACCGCCAGAGGCGGGGCGTGGGTAGAGTCCTACCTACACCCCCGGTTCGGCATCCCTGTTTACAGCCTCTACGGCAGCACCAGAATGCCCACGCTGGCGATGTTGCAGGGGATCGACGTGCTCCTCTTCGATATCCAGGATATCGGCGCCCGTTATTATACCTATATGTCCACCCTGCAGTACTGCCTGGTGGCGGCGGCGAAATACAATAAACCGCTAATCGTCCTCGATCGCCCCAACCCCCTGGGAGGGATGATCGTGGATGGACCTGTGTTGGAAGACCCTTTTAAATCCTTTATGGGGGTAGACAACCTGCCTATGGCCCACGGTATGACCGCCGGGGAACTAGCTCGTTTCTTTAACCGCCGTATCGGGGCTGCCCTGACCGTTGTTCCCATGGAAGGTTACCATCGAGATATGACCTTCCAGGATACAGGCCTGCCTTTTGTGCAGACTTCTCCCAACATTCCCGATCTTACCTCCGCTTATGGCTACATGGCGACTGGGTTAGGAGAGGGGACGGGTCTTTTTCAGGCGGATAAATTCCGCTGGGTTGGCGGGAAAGGTCTCGATGCCGTCCGCTATGCCGAACTGCTCAACGGGGCGGGGCTGCCCGGGGTGTTCTTTGTCCCGGAAGTGCGAGGGACGGCGGGGGGTGTACGCCTGGAGATTCTCGATCCGTACCGCTTTAACCCGGCGAAGAGCGGCATTTACGCCCTGGCCTATGCCTTTATGCTGGGAGATTTCCAGGTTCCCAAGAGTACGTCAAAAAATGTTGTCTCCTTCGACAAGATAATGGGGACCGATAAGATCGGCCGCTACCTGGAAGAAGGGCTCACGCCGCAGCAGATCGAGGTCTGCTATACCCCTGCGCTGCAGCGCTTTAAGCAGGAGCGGGAGCAATACCTTCTCCCTCAATACGGGCCTGGTACAGGTATGCTGGGAAGAGCAGGCGCGCCGGATCATTATTGACAGGGGAGGGAGATCTCTATAAATCGAGAAAAGGTATTTATTCGCTTAATGATCCTTTCTTCCGCTTTTGGTTTAGATATGTTTTACCCCATTGGTGAATGTAAATGGAAAAATAAAAAAGTCGGTCTGAATGAGTTATATAATTTAGAAAGAAAGGCCGATAATTTTTTTGATGTAAAACAAAAATATTTTACTTTATTTTCTAAGTCAGGTTTTAGTGAAGAATTAAAAAATCTATCCAGTCAAAGAAAAGATATTCTTCTTTTTGATTGATAGTACATCATAATATAAGGATTATCTTGATTAGAAAAAGCTAATATCTCTTACTGGAGAAATTTGAGAAATTATGCAAGGCAAGAGAATCGTTTAAAGCAATTAATAGCTTTCTAAAGCTCATTCCTGCTAATAGTTTAAAAGGGATTAAAGTAGCTGCCTTTGATACCAGGATTTCTACCACTGAGGTAAATTCGCGCTTCTTGATTCTATTTTTTAAATAAGTTAAAATTAAAAATAAGTCAGAAAAAATATAGTTATAATTATAAAAATTTAAAGGAGGAAAAGAAATGATTGGTAAATTATCTCAAGAGGTATTAGAAGCAATTTTAGAAACTATGCCTATTGAATTTTCCGTAGTAGACGCTGAGGATAGAGTTTTAGCTTGGAATAAACCTACTACCAGAATATTTAAAAGACCAGAAGGGGTATTAGGCAAAGAGGTAGCTAACTGTCATCCGAAAAAGAGTTTAGCTAAAGTGGAGAAAATATTAAAAGAGATGAAAGAAGGGAAAAGAGAGAAAGCTCGTTTCTGGATTGATCTTCCCCTTGGTCCTCATCAGGAAAAGCAGAAAGTTTTGATTGAATATTATGCTTTAAAGGATAAAGAGGGCAAATATCTCGGTTGTCTGGAGGTATCTCAAAATATTGCTGAACTTCAAGCCATCCGTGGTGAGAAAAGGTTATTGGATTAGTTTAAAAAGCATTTTATGATTAGAGAAGAGGGATAAGGGAATTGAAAAATATAGAATTATCCAGAATATTTGAGCAAATTGCTAAAATTTTAAAGATCAAAGAAGAAAACCCCTTTAAGATTAGAGCTTATGAAAAGATAACTTTAGTTTTAGAGAACTTACCTATTGATATAGAAACAATTTACCACCAGGGAGGATTGAATAATATCCCAGGAGTTGGTACCGGTATTGCCAAAAAGATCGAGGAATTTTTAACTACTGGTAAGCTTGAGTATTATGAAAAATTAAAAGAGACTATACCTTCCGGGGTGATAGAGCTTTTGGATATTTCCGAAGTGGGTCCTAAGACAGCCAAACTTCTATATGAAGAATTAGGCGTAGATAATATAGAGAAATTGGAAAAAGCAGTTAAAGAGCATCGGATTAAAGACTTACCAGGGATGGGTGAAAAGTCTGAAACTAATATTTTAAGAGGAATAGAATTATATAAAAGGCGAAAAGAAAGATTTCTCTTAGGTCGGGCTTTACCTTTGGCCGAAGAGATGGTAGAAAGTTTGAGTCAGTTGAAAGAGACGGATAAAATAAGCTTTGCCGGGAGCTTAAGGCGAAAGAAAGAGACTATCGGTGATATTGATATTTTAATAACCTCCCAGAATCCCGAGAAGATAATGAGAACCTTTACTTCTCTTCCTCAAGTCAGAGAAATTTTAGCGGAAGGACCTACCAAATCAAGCATTATTACTAAGGATGACCTTCATATAGATGTAAGAGTAGTGGAGCCAATAAGTTTTGGAGCAGCTCTTCAATATTTTACCGGCTCCAAAGCTCATAATATCAAATTGAGAGAATTGGCTTTAAAAAGAGGTTTAAAGATAAATGAGTATGGAGTATTTGAAGTGGAATCCGGTAATAGAATTGCCGGAGAAAAAGAAGAAGAAGTTTACCAAGCTTTAAATTTACCCTTTATCCCCCCAGAGTTGCGAGAGGATAGGGGAGAAATTGAAGCGGCACAGGAAAAGAAATTACCTCAACTGATAGAATATTCCCAGATTAGAGGAGATTTACACCTTCATACTAAATGGAGTGATGGAGCACATACGATTAGACAAATGGCTGAAGCAGCGAAGAAGAGAGGTTATAAATATATCGCCATTACCGACCATTCACAATCACTTAAAATTGCCGGTGGATTAACCGAAAAAAGACTTAGAGAGCAAATGGAAGAAATTCAAAAATTAAATCAAGAATTAAAAGATTTTACCATTTTAAGCGGTATTGAAGTAGATATAAAATCAGATGGCAGTTTAGATTTTTCTGATGAAATGTTAAGTAAATTAGATGTGGTAATAGCGGCTATTCATTCTGGCTTTAAGCAGGAGAGTAAAATTATTACCGAGAGAATTATCAAAGCTATGCAGAACCGGTTGGTAAATATTCTCGCTCATCCTACCGGACGTTTAATTGGATTTCGTGAATCATATCAAGTGGATATGAATGAGATGATCAAGGTGGCGGCAGAGACCGGGACGATTTTAGAGATAAATGCCTATCCGGAAAGGCTTGATTTAAATGATGTCTATTGTCGGATGGCCAAAGATAAAGGAGTACAATTAGCCATTGAGACTGATGCACACAGTATCGATGGATTAGAATTTATGAATTTAGGAGTAGATGTCGCCCGCCGAGGATGGTTGGAAGAAAAAGATATCGTGAATACTCTACCTTTGAATGAATTATTAAAGAGATTAAAAATAAATAATAAGTAATACTTTGTGAGGGAGAGAGCATTCATGTTAAATTTTAATGAGGTAAATGAACAATTGAGCCAAGAAAAAATTTCTAAAATAAAAGATGTTATTAAATGGCTCTTGGATTCTTACTATAGAGCTACGGGTATTAAGGTAATCTTTATAGATAGAAAAGGAAAGATATTTTTATCTTCGACTTCTGATGGATTTTTTTGTAATATTTGTAAATTGATTCAAAGTAGGGAAGAAGGGGAGAAAAGGTGTTTGGAGACTTTCCATAACAGTGCTTTAAAGAGTATCGAGTATGGATTTCCTTATATTTATCAATGTTATGCTGGTATTATTGAATGGTCTGCTCCTTTCTTATTCGAGGGTGAATTTTTAGGCTCTTTTGTTTCTGGTGGAGTTTTGATGAGAAAACCAGATTCTTCTTTTTTAAAAGAGATCAAAAAGGTAGATAAAACTTTGGAGATAGAGGAATCTCGTTTAGAGGAGGTTCTTAAGAAGGTTAAAATAGTGTCAGAAAAAAGGTAAAAGCAGCTGCCGATATTTTACAAATTATGGCTAATTATTTAGCAAAAATGGAGTTAATAGATATTAAATTACGCCAGGAGAGATATATTCAACAAGCAAAAATTTCTGAAGAAATACAGAGGATAAAAAGAAGAGAATTAGAGTCGCTGGAAAAGGAAGAGAAAGATGAAAATTCATTTATTTCTATTAGTTCACTCTACCCTTTAGAGACGGAGAGAGAATTGCTAAGGAGAGTTAGATTGGGGGATAAAGAAGGAGCAAAGGAAGTATTAAATGAGATTTTGGGGGAAATATTAT
>Ga0210056_1002380_pt1 | contig 15857 bp, 13 predicted proteins | sample CryGeyCG2014_080_2_FD_183965 | JGI IMG/M metagenome (GOLD analysis project Ga0210056, IMG submission 183965) | Groundwater microbial communities from aquifer - Crystal Geyser CG07_land_8/20/14_0.80 (SPAdes) (version 2) | ecosystem: Environmental > Aquatic > Deep subsurface > Groundwater | place... | reverse complement strand
CTTCGGCAGGCATGCCGAGCCGAACTGGACGCACTCACACCGGAACAAGCGCTCAGGAAAGCCGGGCTCCTCGGCGGAAAGGGGGGACAGGATTTGTGACGACCTACTTACCACAGCGAAGAACGAGCGACAAGGCGGAGAACTCCAACGAATGCATTAAACAATCAATATGTTAAAGGCGTCGGGGATCCCGACGCCCTTTACTCCGAAAAGATTTCCCCTGCCAACATCCGATCATCTAATGCGCACAACACCAACGGTGAGAAGCTGAGACTATGAGTGGAGGAGAGATCGGGTGAGCAGAGACACGACTACGCATGACCATCCGACCGACGCGAGGCAACGCAGTTCAGTATCCCCCACCCCACCAGTCCCCCGATCAGACCGAAAAGCACATGGAAGCCGGCGGTAACCTCGGTCCCCCAAAGGGCAAAGCCTCCTGCCTTACCGACGAGGGCGCTGGGGATGTTGTGAATGCAGAACTTAGCCAAGTGACACACGACACCAGCGAGAAGCGCAAACGGGAGCTTCCGCAGACGTTCGGCATTCAGACCGAACGCGTCAAGCACAAGTCCTGCCACCACGTAGGACAGGAGTTGCCCACCGCCACTGCGAGGACCGAACCACACCGCGCCACCGAGAAACGCGGTCAGCCCTGCGCCGCCCGGCTTCCGCACGCTGCCCACTGCCAGGAACAGGACTGGGATCCAGAACGCACCAGAGTGTCCCGGCGTCCCTTCCAGTATCTTCCCCGCCCACTTACTTGCGACCAGCAAGACCGAACATCCCAGTAGCGTCAGAGCTTCCGCCCAGGTGAGGTTCAGCCATTGCTCCCTTGCGCGCAACGCAATGCTTCGCATGTTGCCTCCTACCTTTCCTTCTTTTTCCCTCTCGCAGGTACGGCAACGCGCCACTTGCCTTCCGCCACCGGCTGCACCAGCAGAACTGTCCGGCGATGCTGGATGGATGGTCGCACGCGTCCCCCACAAGTATCAACACGTCCGTCAGTCACCCGCGCCCCGTCGGGGGACCTTACCTCATCGACCCCGGACGCCAGAAGCTCCTGTATCTCAACCACGCCATCCAATTCCCGGACGCGTCCGACTTCCACGAACCGACCGCTGTTCCCGCCCGCAGCGAGGATAACTCCCGCTAGAGCGCCGATGATTCCATCTCCCGTCCCGCCGAGAGGAATCAACGGAACTCCAAGCTCTTCCGCCACTGCAACCGCCTCGGCCTGGGACGAAAGATCGGTCTGCACTTTGCGGCCAAACGAGTGCCCCGCCACCTCCTCGCTGGCGATACACAACCCCGGGTCGCTTCCCGGAAGCGACCGGCATCTCACCGGTTCCGTGAGCGCAACGGCAAGAGCACGGAGACTCTCCGCCCGCCCCTCAACCCAACTCTTTCCCCCCTGCGGAGAGGGCAGGGCGAGGGGAGTCAGATGAATCACATTGCAGCTATTCCTGCTGGTGTACGGCACACGGTCGTCCACCAGCAGTTGGTGCCGCGATACACCGCGCACCTCATACTCTTGCCTCAGTTCAGCAGCAATCTCACGCGCCAGCCTGCCGGTGCCACCCATCACTTTGTTGTCTGTATCGTCAATGCCGATGTAAAGTTTCATGTGGTGGCAGCATGATGGAGTGGATGATTGGAGGGTTGGATAAGTAGAAGCCATCGACTGTAACGAGTATATCCTTCATCTCCACGTCTCCTCCATCCCCCTGTCCCCTTTGTTGTTCGCCTTCGAGACTACTTCGACGCTCGTCACCCACTGCACCCATTCCCGGCGAGAGGAAAACCCTTTGATGTTCCCGCAGGCCTTGTAGTGCGTCCCATCCCCTGAAGGACAGATCAGCACCGTTGCATCCTTCGCCTCAATCTCCGGCCAGGTCAGACGCGCCCTCTTATTGCGGATGTCACTGCGGAAGACCACCATCGTGTCAGCAGACAGAACGTCCTTCCCGACGAGACAGCGAAGCATCTCCCGCACCGCCCGGCCCGTCTGGGGCTCCTTGCGTTCCTCGTCCGTGAAGCTGCTTTGCGGAAATGAACCCAGGTTCGACGCGTCCAGCGCCGTCTCCTCATGCCCGTCAATGAGCAGGCGGATGCGGCTGCCCTCCTGCTTCGCTGGTGTGCCCGTTCCGCTCGCCGAGGGTACTTGCTGCGGCTTCCCAGGAGACCGACGCCCCCGCACCCCGAACGACAGGAGAGACACCACACCAATCACAATCAGCAAAAACACAAAAGGACTGATATTCCGCCGCCCCGTTTGCGATGTGGGATGCGGGATGGCGGATGGCGGATGTGGGGTATCGGATGTGGGGTGTAATCTCTTTTTCATACGCTGCCGCCTACCCACCACCAACCACTAACCACTCATCGCCGTCACGGTACTGGCCCGTAGGTGGAGTTAGGATACCACCAAATCCCGGCGCTGTTCAATGCGGGGACGATGGTGGTCGCCTTGTACCACTTCACATGCCCATCCATGAAGGCAACGTTCGCGCCTTTGGTGTGCCTGTCGTTGATGCCCGACTGGGACGCGTTGATGGCGCGGTCCTCGCGCACCTGGAAGCCGCGGTAGTTTGAGGCAGTATCCCCGCCGGTGGAATCGATCAACATTAGCGTCTGCGCTGGTTGGGCGTAATCTGCCAGAGGGCGCGCCACCGCGGTGTTCAGGTCCTCCAGATTCCGGTTCAGCCCTATCGACAGCCAGCCGCGATCGCTCCACACCTCGCCGTACCTCGAATCGATGGCGCTGGGACAGACGAACACCTGGTCATTTTTGACGTACGGCTTGACGAGCGCCGTCCACACAACGTCCTGATTGCTCCTTGAGGGGCAAGGAGTCTCATCGTAATCCTGCGCATACATCATGATCCCCAAACTGATCTGCTTCTCATTGGACTGGCAACTTGCCGTCCGCGCCTTCTCCCTCGCCCGCCCAAACACCGGGAACAACATGGCGGCGAGGATGGCGATAATCGCGATCACCACCAGAAGCTCGATCAAAGTAAACCCGTCCCTCTTCTTCACGGACAACACAAACACCTCCGTTATGTCTGTTTGGCATAACGCCAACAACAGATTATACTCAGTCGTCTGTTGGCAGTCAACCGTCCCAAGAAGCAGAGAGCGTTAAGCAAAGAGCCATCGAAGTGAGGCGTTTGCTTCGACGCACTCTCCGGGGAGCGTCTCCCACTCTCCCCATCCCTTGAGAAGCACACAAGGGTTGCAATCCCTGCTACAAGGGCGTGTTGACGCAATCCCCCGCCGGTGGTATCTTCTCCACCAGCGCGGGAGGGGGAAATGGAAGCGCAGCAGAATTGAGCTTGGACGTGTTGTGGAGACCCTCAAAGCCGAATTGGCGGAGTTGGACGAGGCGCTGAAGGAAGCAAAGAAGTTGGCCCGCTTTACCCCGACCCTCCCGGAGAAGTTGGAACGGCAACGCGCGGCGAGGACGCTCGAAGGCAAGCGGAAAGCAGCGTGGCGCGCTTATGACGAGGCGAGCCGCGAGTCGGACTCTGAGTCCGCATCGAACGGCAGAAGGACGCGCTGCTCGATGAGATCAGTCGAAGACTGGAGCAGCGGATTGAGCGGGAGACGCTGTTTGTGTTGCGGTGGAAAGTCGAACGAACCACGAAACACACGAACCGCACGAAAAGGTCGTGTACCGAGAAGAGGAATATCTCTTTCGTGTGTTTCGTGGTTTATTTCGTGGTCAGTGAAGGAGTAACCATGACCGACCAGCCTGAAAAACTCGACCTCACCTCCCACGACGTCGCCGAGGACAAGCGGCAGGAGTTGCTGCGCCTGTTCCCGGAGGTATGCACGGAGGGTGGAAAGGTGGACTTCGAGCGGCTGCGGCTGGCGCTGGGCGAGGCGGTGGACGTGGGCAAGGAACGCTACGGCATGAACTGGCCGGGGAAGGCGGATTGCTTCAAGGCGATTCAGACACCGAGCCTCGGCACGCTGCGGCCCTGCCCGGAGGAGTCGTGGCCGCCGAAACCATTCAGCTCACGCGGAGACGCGGAGAACGCGGAGAAGACCTCCGCGGACTCCGCTCGAACCCTTCGGGTTCGCGCTCCGCGTGAGCCTGATTTCAACACCTCCGAGAACCTCATCATCGAGGGCGACAATCTCGAGGTGCTGAAGCTGTTGCAGAAGTCGTACCTCGGCAAGGTGAAGATGATCTACATTGACCCTCCCTACAACACCGGAAACGACTTCATCTACCCCGACAACTACACGGAGTCCTTGCAGACCTACCTCGAATACACCGGGCAGGTGGACGCCGAGGGGCGCAAGTTCGGCACCAACACCGACACCGACGGCCGCTTCCACTCCAAGTGGCTGAACATGATGTACCCGCGGCTGTATCTGGCGAGGAATCTGCTGCGGGAGGATGGGGTGATCTTCATAAGCGTAGATGATGGCGAGTTAGCTGCACTGCGAGCTGTGTTGGACATGGTATTTGGGGAAGACGATTTCATTTGCTGCTTTACCTGGCAAACGAAGAAGGGAGCTCAAGGGATGCAAACCAAGCACATGGTTGTAACGAATCACGAGTACGTTTTGTGTTACGCAAGAAATCCAGATAAGTTCTCGTGTTCTGGCATTGAACGAACTGAAGAAGGGTTCTCAAATCCTGACAACGATTCACGTGGGCCATGGAAACGGCAATACCTGCAAAGGCTGGGGCAAGGACTTCCTCAACGTCGTGTTGTCAATCCCAATAACGACATGGTTTTTGAATTTGAGACGCCATATTCGCAAGAAAAAATAGACAACTGGATTGCTGAGAATCGGATCATTTTTCCAGCAAGTAAAGACAGCTATCCTGCTCGAAAGGAATTCCTATCTGAGTACGAAACAAACAAACAGTTGGTCACCAATTTGGGGTTGCATGCAACCAAAGCCAGTACTGAGGAGTTGTATGGATTGTTTGAGGGGGAGAAGATATTTGCAAACCCGAAACCTCCTTCTTTGATTTCGTTTCTGATTGATGCAACGTGCAACCACTGCGATGTCGTCCTCGACTTCTTCGCGGGTTCCGGCACCACCGCCCACGCCGTTCTCGACCTGAACAAACAAGACGGCGGCAACCGCAAGTTCATCCTCGTCCAGCTTCCCGAACCGACGGGGCGCGAGGACTACCCGACCATCGCCGACATCACCAAGGAGCGCGTCCGCCGGGTGATCCAGAAGATCGCACGCGGAGACGCGGAGAGCGCGGAGAAGAAAGGGCCGGACCTGTTTTCCTCCGCGGACTCCGCGACTCCGCGTGAGCCGGACCTCGGCTTTCGCGTCTTCAAGTTAGACGAGTCGAACTTCAAGCCGTGGGACGCGGAGGCGCCGAAGGATGCGGCCACCCTGGAGAAGCAGCTTGAGCTGCACATCGACCATATCCGTGAGGGACGGACGGACGCCGACATCCTGTACGAACTGCTGCTGAAGAGCGGGTTCCCGCTGACCACGCCCGTGGAGACGCTGAGAATCGCACGCGGAGACGCGGAGAACGCGGAAAGCAAGAAGAAAAGACCAGACTCCGCGAGCTCCGCGGCTCCGCGTGAGTCTTCCGTGGTCTATTCAGTGGCGGGGGGAGCGTTGCTGATCTGCCTGGAGCGGGAGCTGACTCTAAAGTTGATTCGCGCCATGGCCGAGCGCAAGCCGAAGCGGGTGGTGTGCCTTGACGAAGGCTTCGCGGGGAACGACCAGCTCAAGGCGAACGCGGTACAGATTTTCAAGACAAAAGGCGTCGTAAGTTTCAAGACGGTGTAACCTCACGCGGAGGCCCCGAGGGATCGGGGTTAACTCCGAGCGCGGAGAAAAGGGAATGAAAGAGAACGATGTAATCTCGGGGGAGATCGTGCTCTACGCCAATGCGGAGGGAACGACCCGGATTGAGGTGCTTTACGAGTCCGAGACATTCTGGCTCGACCAGAAGAAGATCGCTGAGCTCTTCGGCGTCGACCTGCGCACGATCAGCTACCATTTGCGGGAAGTCTACGCCTCTGGCGAATTGAGCGAGGAGGCAACTCTCCAAAGAATTCGGAGAGTTCAACGCGAGGGCGCCCGAGATGTGGCGCGGGACATAGAGTTCTACAACCTTGACGCCATCATTGCCGTCGGCTACCGGGTGAACAGCCGCCAGGCGACGCAGTTCCGCATCTGGGCCACGCAGACTCTGCGAGAGTTCATTATCAAGGGGTTCGTGCTGGACGATGAGCGGCTGAAGCTGAACAAGCGGTTCGGAAAGGACTACTTCGACGAGCTGCTCGAACGCATCCGGGAAATCCGGGCCAGCGAGCGGCGGTTCTATCTCAAGATCACCGATATCTACGAGCAGTGCAGCATTGATTACGACAGCAGTGCGGAGATCACGCAAACCTTCTTCAAGACGGTGCAGAACAAGTTGCATTGGGCCGTGACCGGCCAGACCGCCGCGGAGATCATCGCCCATCAGGCGGATGCCGCCAAGCCTTCGATGGGGCTGACGACGTGGAAGAACGCCCCCCGGGGGCAGATTCTGAAATCGGATGTGAGCGTCGCCAAGAACTACCTGATTGAGACCGAGATCAAAGAACTGGAGCGCATTGTCGCCATGTATCTGGACTATGCCGAGAACCAGGCGGCCCGGCAGATACCGATGCGGATGCAGGACTGGGTCCACAAGCTGGATGCCTTTCTGCGCTTCAATGAGTACGAGATCCTGACCGACGCGGGCAAGGTGTCGCACGAGGTGGCCAAGCAGCTCGCCGAGGGAGAGTATGACAAATTCCGGGTAACACAGGACCGTGCGTTTGAGAGCGACTTCGAGCGGGAGACGAAGAGAATCACGCGGAGACGCGGAGGTCACGGAGGGGAAGATGGGAAAGGAGATTGATGAAATAACGGGTGAGATAGTGGATGCGGCATACAAGCGGCATACACGGCTGGGGCCAGGGTTGCTGGAATCGGTGTATGAAACCGTCCTGGCGCGGGAGTTGGAGCGGCGCGGGCTGAAGGTGGAATGGCAGAAGACGGTCGCCTTCGAGTTCGATGGGATGCACTTTGAGGAGGGTTTGCGCTTGGACTTGCTGGTGGAGGACCGCGTGGTCGTCGAGTTGAAGTCAGTCGAGAACCTCGCGCCAGTGCATTTCAAGCAAGTGCTCACCTATCTGCGCCTGCTGGACCTCCGCGTCGGACTGCTCATTAACTTCGGTGCTGCTACTCTGAAAGAAGGACTCCATCGGATTGCCAACAAGTACGCGCCCTCTCCCTCCGCAACTCCACGCCTCCGAGTGAACCAGGGAGAGGTGAACGACCATCTCACGCGGAGACGCGGAGAGTGATAGCCGAAAACAACTGTCTCCGCGAACTACGCGTCTCCGCGTGAGCTATACAACCATGAAACTTCAATTCGATCCCAACCAATCGTTTCAGCTTGACGCCGTGGCGGCCGTCACCGACCTCTTCGACGGCCAGCCGCAGGGCGCGCCGGAGTATGCCGTCATTGATATGGGCGACACGGGAGGACTGTTCACCGGGCAGGAGCGCACGGAGTTGGGCGCGGGGAACCGCCTGCTGCTTGCCGAGGAGAAGCTGCGCGACAACCTGCGCGCCATCCAGACTCGCAACGAGATTGATGTCACCGACCCCGCCGCGCCGCTGGAGGCGTGGGAGCTTTTCGACGGCGCGGCGAACGTGGCGCGGCGCTGCCCGCATTTCTCGGTGGAGATGGAGACCGGGACGGGCAAGACTTACGTCTACCTGCGCACCATCTTCGAGTTGTCGCGGCGGTACGGGTTCCAGAAGTTCATCATCGTCGTGCCGAGCGTGGCCATCCGGGAAGGCGTGCTGAAGAACATCGAGATCACCGCCGAGCACTTCCGCGCGCTGTACAACAACCTGGCCTTCGAGCACTTCGTCTACGACGCGAAGAAGGTCAACCGTCTGCGCCAGTTCGCTACCAGCAACACGCTGCAGATCCTCGTCATCAACATTGACGCCTTCCGCAAGAACTTCACCGGCACGGAGGAAGAGCAGAAGAGCAACGTCATCTACAAGGAGAGTGACAAGCTGTCCGGCCGCCAACCCATCGAGTTCGTGCAGGCGGCGCGCCCCCTCGTCATCATTGACGAGCCGCAAAGCGTGGACAACACCGAGAAGGCGCAGGAAGCGATCAAGGCGCTCAACCCGCTCTGCACGCTGCGCTACTCGGCGACGCACACGCACCAATACAACCTCGTTTACCGTCTCGACCCCGTGCGCGCGTTTGAGCTGAAGCTGGTTAAGCAGATCGTGGTCGCCAGCGCGGTGGCCGACGGGGCCGCTAACGACCCCTTCGTGAGAGTCGAACAGATTGATTATAGGAACGGGATTAAGGCGAAGCTGCGCATTCAGGTGCAGACGGCGGAAGGACCGAAAGAGAAGACCGTCACCATCAAGAACGGCGCGGACCTGTATGCTCTGTCGAACGAGCGCGCCTGTTACGAGCAGGGCTTCTCGGTGGCCGAGATCAACGCCGAGCCGGGGAGCGAGTTCGTCCGCTTCAATAACGGCAAAACCTTGCGCCTCGGAGAAGAGTTGGGCGGCCTGCGCCGGGATGTGTGGCGCGCGCAGATCAAGCACACCCTCAAGCGCCACCTGGAGAAGGAACTGCAGGTGCGCCAGCGGGGACTCAAAGTGTTGTCTCTCTTCTTCATCGACCGCGTGGCCAACTACCGCGACTACGACGAACAGGGGCAACCGGTCAAAGGCAAGTTCGCCCAATGCTTCGAGGCGGAGTTGACGACGTTGGTGAAGGACGAGCGTTACAGCCAATTAGAGTGGCGGAAGGAACCGATGGACAAACTACACAACGGTTACTTCGCCCAGGACAAGAAGGGCGTGCTCAAGGACACCCGCGGCGACACCCAGGCTGACGATGAGGTCTACAACCTGATTATGAAGGAGAAGGAGCGGCTCCTGTCCATGGACGAGCCGCTGCGGTTCATCTTCAGTCACTCGGCGCTGCGGGAGGGCTGGGACAACCCCAACGTCTTCCAGATTTGCACGCTGAACGAGACGCGCAGCGCCATCAAGAAGCGGCAGGAGATCGGGCGGGGGTTGCGGCTGCCTGTGAATCAGGACGGCGCGCGGGTCTTCGATGAATCAGTGAACAAGCTGTACGTGATGGCGAACGAAAGCTACGAGGACTTCGCCCGCGCGCTCCAGACCGAGTACGAGGAAGAATGCGGGGTCACGTTCGGCAAGGTGCCGCTGACCGCCATCGCCAAACTACCCCAGGTGGCGGACGGGGGCGAACTCGGCGAGTTCGCGGAGAAGCCCATCGGGCTTGCAGCCGCCGAGACAATTCGCGCCGCGCTGGTTGAGCAGGGGATGCTCAACGACGACAGCCGCATTCAGCCTGCTTTCGACCCGAAGCGGACGGACTTCGGACTGGAACTGCCAGAAGGCTTTCGGGAACTGGCACCGGCGGTCGTTGACCTGCTGTCTGCGTACCAGATCGAGCGGCACATCCGCAGAGAGCGCGACGAAGGAAAGAACAGGCTGAAGCTTGGAAAGAGCGTTGAGCTGGACAGCAACTTTCAGGCACTATGGGACCGGATCAAGCCGAAGACCACCTACCGCGTGGAGTTCGAAACGGACGCGCTGGTGCAACGCGCCGTAGCGGAGGTCAAGCGCATGGAGATGATTCGGAAACCGCGCGTCACGGTCACTGCCGGGCAGATCGCCGTTGAGAAGGGCGGGATAACGACGAAGGCCATGAGCGTAGCCGAGGAAAGGGCGGACTTCGGCAGGCAAGCCGTTCCCGACTTGCTGGCCTACCTGCAGAACGAAACGGAGCTTACCCGCTCGACACTGGTTCGCATCCTCAAGGCTTCCGGTCGGTTGGGCGAGTTCTTCAACAACCCCCAACGATTCATGGACGCCGTGGCGGGAATCCTCAAGTATGAACTTCACCGCCTGCTGGTGGACGGGATCAAGTACGAGCGGCTACCAGGCGATCTTGCTGACGCGGAATGGGAGATGCAGCTCTTCAAGAACGAGGAGCTTATCAATTACCTGACCGCTCTTGAGGTGAGCAAGTCGGTATACGAGTATGTAGTCTACGAATCCGAAGTGGAACGAGAGTTCGCGCGACAGCTTGACGAGCGCGACGACATCAAGCTCTTCGTCAAGCTGCCTGCCTGGTTCGAGATCGACACTCCCGTCGGCAAGTACAACCCCGACTGGGCGATTCTCAAGCACGATGGACAGGCGCTGTATCTCGTGCGGGAGACGAAGGGAACGCGCGACTTCCTCAAGCTGCGTAGCAGCGAGGCGGACAAACTGCGATGCGGGAAGAAACACTTCGAGGCATTGGGCGTGCCGTTTGATGTTGTCGTTACAGCGGATGAGGTGTGAAGGGCTATGCACGCTGGTCCATCGCAAGCCAAAAGAACCCATCCATGCGCGGTTTCGCACCACGCGGGATGGAGAAGAGAGCCTGCATCGGTGGGTTGGGGTGGAAGGAAGAGTCGTCGATGGTTGCGCGCGTCCTGACGACCTATCCAACGTTGGACAAGTTCTTCGAGATTCCCAGGGAGGAATACGCGTCGCGGCAGAGGAAGGTGGCGGCCCGGGGCTATGCCGTCGGCAGGGAATTGGGCGCGGAAGAGATGGGCCGGGATGTGATAGTGACAGCCAATGAGGCGAATCGCACACTCATCGGCAAGGCGCTCAACCGTCCGATCAACGATGGCGACGGACCGGTCAGACAAATCGGACAGGTCGGAAAGTTCGGCACACGGGTTGAACGTCTGAACCAGTGCCCTATCAACGTCCAGCATCAGGTTGGCAATGTGAACGAGCTGTAGGAAAAAGAGAGAATTGCGCATCGCACACATTTCCGACCTGCACCTACGTCACCATCTCCCGGGCACGGCGATTGTCCCGGAGAGACAGAGCCGCTTGGTACCCGCGCTGTTTGCGCAAGCAGTGGACCGGATAGCGGCTGAGAAGCCGGACGCGTTTGTGCTGACCGGAGATATCCTCGATTATCCACTTCACCTGTTGCTCGACCCCGAGACGCAGGCGCTCGCAGAGAAGGACCTGTTGCTGGTCGCCGAGATACTGCGCGGTCTCCCCTGCCCTGTCTTCGTTGTGCATGGGAACCATGATCACCCGCAACTGGTCCGCAAGACCTTTGGCGACCGTCATGATGAGGCATCTCTCGGTGAGTTCCGCTTTTTGTGTTTCAATGATGATGAAGCGGACGACCACTTCCCCGAACGACAATTCCGCGAGCGGGATCGCTTCCACACCGCTCTGTCTGACAGAGACCCCGCGCCCCAAATTCATATTCAGCATTACCTCACGTGGCCGGAGCGAAACGAGGGATACCCTCACACCTACCGCGACGCGTCAACGATGATGGAGGCGTTGGCTGCAAGCGGGAGAGTTCGCCTGGTACTCAGCGGACACTACCATCGTGGGTCGCCGGTGTCCGCCGTGGAAGGAGTTCACTACGCCACTGCGCCAGCCTTCTGCGAGCCGCCCCACGCGCACTGCATTCACGATATCTCTGAACATGGCGTCCAATCTGTCGGAAGGCAAATGGACGACCCCGACGCGCCGCGCCGTCCTGCGGTATTTCTCGACCGCGATGGAACCATCAGCGTGGACCCGTCGTACCGCTGGGGGCCGGAACGCTTGCGGCTGCTCCCCGATGTCTGCCACCCACTACGTTCCCTGCGAGACGAGGGATACCTGCTGGTCGTGGTGACAAACCAGTCGTGTGTGGCTGTTGGCTGTGTCTCCGCGCAGACCGTCGGTGCTGTCAATGATCGCATGGCGCTGCTGCTGCGGGAGGGCGACGCACAGAACGACGGCGGAGCGGAAGTGGACGCCGTGTACTGCGCGTACCACTCCTCCGCGGCCACGATCCCCGCTTACTTTGCTGAGAATCACCCCGACGTCAAACCAAACCCGGGGATGCTGCTGCGCGCTGCGGAGGATCTGCATCTGGACCTGTCGCGATCATTCATCGTTGGCGATAATCTCAGCGACCTCGCAGCCGGACGACGGGTCGGCACAAAGGCCATACTCGTGAGAACCGGGAGCGGGGAAACCGTCGCGGGCCAACTCGCGCCCGGGCGGGCGGATTACGTGGCAGCGGACCTTGCGGACGCTGCACAGTGGATTCTTGGTGGTACGTGAAGGCGCTCATCAACCCTCGGATGGCGCGCGTGTTGAATCCTCCGGCGAAGCACGATGGCGGCGCCGATGAGCGACAACCCGCAAGCAATGCCGCTCAACTGAATCGTCCGTTGAGCGCCCAACCACTGAGCGACGCTCCCCGCCAATAGACTTCCTGCTGGGGCCATCGCCCCGAAGATGAGCGTCCAGATACCCATGATCCTGCCGCGAATGCCATCTGTCACCGACGACTGAATCAATGTGTTCGCTGTGGCGAAGTAAAAGATCACACCAAACCCGGCAGCAGCCATCGCGAACGCCGCGGGCCACAGCGAACCCGCCAGCGAAACGAAGAACAGCGCCACAACAAATGTCAGGATTGAGATGAAAACCGCTTTCCTGCGGTCCACGCTCGAGGGGAGGGACGCTACCAGCAGCGCGCCAGCAAGAGCGCCAACTCCGTTGGCAGACATCAGTATTCCGTAACCTCGCTCGTCGAGATGATAGATATCTTTCGCCAGCACTGGCACTAATACCTGGTATGCCATCCCGAAAACTCCGACCACGGCAGTCATGGCAAGCAGACCTGCCACCAGCGAATTCTGCCGAAGGTACTTGAATCCTCCGAGGGCATGTCGCAGGGCCGACTCCGTCAACCGTTGGGGTTGGTGAGGGGGCAATTGGAGCATAAACAGACCCGCGACCAGGGCGAAGAAGCTGACCGCGTTCACGAGGTAGCACTCACCAATCCCCAGTGTGGCCATGAGGTATCCGGCGATGGCGGGCCCCAGCATACGCGAACCGTTGAAGATGGTGGAATTCAGAGCGATGGCATTAAGCAGGTCATCCTCGCCGACCAGCTCGATAAGGAAAGCCTGCCGTGTGGGAATCTCAAACGCCATGCCCGCTCCGCTCATCGCGGCAAGCGCCATGATGTGCCATACCTGAATGTGTCCTGTTAGAATGAGCACAGCCATCATGAGCGGGGGAATCGCGAGCGCCGACTGGATGACAACCAGAAGTGTTCGTTTCGAGTAACGATCTGCCGTGGCTCCCCCGATCGTCGAGAAGAAAAACATCGGGGCGAACGCCACCGCCATGACCGTCCCCAGCAGCATCTTGGAGCCGGTAAGTTCGTAGACGAGCCAACCCTCGGCCGTCCGCTGAATCCAGACTCCCGTTGTGGAGACCAGTTGACCGACGAAGAAGATTCTGAAGTTGCGGTTGCGCAGGGATGAGAAGGTGCGGGAGAGATGGTCCCGCACTTTTCTCGCGCGATCAGGTGATCTCAAAACACGACTTCCTTTGTTGACCGGGTGGAGTCGACACCGGTATAATCCATGTGCTTACTAACTCCCTATTCGAGGCTCAAGTGGTGGCGGCAACTATACAGGCATGGATGGATAGCGCAGACGACGATTTCGACGCGGCGGGGGCCATGCTGCGAACGGGCCGTTGGTCCTACTGCATCCTTTCGTAAATTCTTCGACATTAGACGCCGGATCGCTTCAGCGTCCGGTAGCTCACACAACTGACTACCGAGCGCCAAGAAAGGACATCTTTTCTCTCCTTTCAACCCGTGTTCGGCACGAACACGGGTTGAAAGGAGAGAAAAGGAGGGTAGCCTCCATCGTGTAGCTGCCTGTGTGAGCTACCGGACGCTGAAGCGATCCGGCGTCTTTTGTGGGGGAACTTCCAAAACGATGCACTACGTTGCTTTTATGTGTCACCAAGCTATCGAGAAGCTCTTGAAGGCCGCTGTATACCGGTGTGCTGCACAAATCCCTCCGCCGACCCACAATCTGGGGTATCTGCTGAGAAAAACCAAACTGGTGCCACCGGATAGGATCGAGACACGCATCCTTCGTGTCAACCCTCATTACGTCGCGTCCCGCTATCCAGACGCTGCCGGAGGAAGATCCGCCGATGCTTACAATGAAAGGGTGCATCCCGAAATTGCGGAGATTGCCGTAGGATAAAGCTCCAGCTTTGTCAGATGCACATTGGAATTGCGGGAAAGAGGTCTGCCACTGACAAAGCTGGAACTTTATCATACGGCGACAAAGGCAGATGCACTCTACGACAGCGATATCGATCTGGCTGTTATCTCCCCGGACTTTTGCGATATGCCGTGGGTTCACCGCTTGGAGTTCCTCTCCATTCTATGGGATTACGGTCTACCCGCCGAGTGCTTCGGTTACACTCCAGACGAGTTTGAGCGGCGCAAGGGAGAGTTGGGGTTTGTGGGCGAGGTACATCGATGGGGTGTGCCAGTTCAACTACCCGTCTAACACTGCTGCCTTGTTTCTACCGTCACACCATACCGGTAAGTTCGTCCACTCTCCGCAACTCATCCTCGCTGAACTGCGTGTTCTCGAGCGCAGCCACGTTCTCCTCGATCTGTTTCACACTGGACGCGCCAATCAGCGCGCTTGTGATTGTGGGAAGTCGGAGAATCCATGCAAGCGCCATCTGTGCAAGCGTCTGTCCCCGATCCTTCGCGAGTTCGTTGAGCCTTTCTACAGCAGTCTGCTGCGCTGGTTCAAGCACCTCTTCGTCGCTCTTCTTGCCCCAACGCTGCGCGGCGCGGCTGTTAGAGGGAACCGCTCCCCCGAGGTACTTATCTGTCAGTCGACCTGAGGCAAGAGGGCGGAAGGCAATGACGCCGGTGTTCGTCTTCTCAGTGTGTGGAAGGAGGTCGGTCTCGATGCCGCGCCCCAGCATGTTGTAGTACGCCTGATGAATGAGTATCCTGGTCAGTCCCAACGCCTCCCCTACCCGCACCGCTTCAGCAAACTGTGCGCCGTTGTAATTGCTGACGCCAACATAGATCGCCTTCCCCTGCCGTACAAGTTGGTCGAGGGCGCTCAGCGTTTCCTCGATGGGCGTTTCGGGGTCGGGTCGGTGGTGATAGAAGATGTCAAGGTATTCCAGCCCCATGCGCTTCAACGACTGGTCGCAACTGGAGATGATGTACTTTCGTGACCCCCAGTCGCCATACGGCCCCGGCCACATATAGAATCCCGCCTTGCTGGAAATGACAAGTTCATCCCGCGGCATGTCGCGAATGATTTGCCCACACACTACCTCCGCATTGCCCAGAGGAGTGCCGTAGTTGTTGGCGAGGTCAAAGTGAGTGATTCCGAGATCGAAGGCTCGAAACAGGCACTGCTTTGCCACGGCGGCGTCCCGGTAGCCGCCGAAGGTCTCCCAAGCGCCGAGTGAGATCTCGGGCAACTTCAGTCCACTTACCCCACATCTTCGGTAACGCATTTTCTCATAGCGGTTCCCCGCGAATTCATGTGCCACTTCTCAACCTCCTTTGATGTTGCCCTCCACGTCCACCTTCCGGTCAGGCAACCGTTCAGCCCACCAGGATGAAGCTGCACGCTGGACTGAATATCGCTTGTCCAAGGTCAGTCCGGAAAACTCTACAGGAGCAAACAGCGTGAATGGGGAACGCACGCGGTTCAGGTCAAATCGTTGCCTGTTCCAACATTCGCCCATTCGCCCATTCGCCCATTCGCCCATTCGCTCATTCGCCCATTCGCCCATTCGCCCATTCGCTCATTCGCCCATTCGCCCATTCGCTCATTCGCCCATTCGCCCATTCGCCCATTCGCTCATTCGCCCATTCGCCTATTCGCCAATTCGCTCACTCCCGCCAGTACGTGCGGAACTTCTCA
>Ga0210056_1002367_pt1 | contig 15915 bp, 18 predicted proteins | sample CryGeyCG2014_080_2_FD_183965 | JGI IMG/M metagenome (GOLD analysis project Ga0210056, IMG submission 183965) | Groundwater microbial communities from aquifer - Crystal Geyser CG07_land_8/20/14_0.80 (SPAdes) (version 2) | ecosystem: Environmental > Aquatic > Deep subsurface > Groundwater | place... | reverse complement strand
TATAGTAATTAGTTGAAGTTCCTATGCTGCTTGTCTCCGCACTTGTTACGGTTATTCCGTTCCTCGTCCAACTGCCTGCGGCGATATCCACCGTCTCCGCAGAAGTAGCGCTTTTAATCGGCCTGAACCGGTGATAAATCTTTTCAATCGGCGGAGCCAATCGACGCGGATGTTCCGGCCCTCGCGCCGTCATTCTGTCCACATATCTTTTTGATGCTAAGGCCATATCCCTTAACTCCTACTTATAAACCGGCGCCCAAGTGCCGCCATAAATTTCCGCCCATCGCTCCGCGCCCCAGAATTCATACTGCAATTTGAATAAAGTTTTGGCGATCTGAATAATTTGCGGCGGCTTTTTTAGCCATTGCCACGCGCCCATGCTTCCATCTTCTTTCTGCAAGCTGCTCAATGCTCCTAATAATGCCGTGGGAGGATTGATGGAATCTAATGTGATAACACGATAATTATAAGTGTGGCTGAGCGTGATTGTCGAACGCGAAGATACCGTTGTAGTCTTGCGTAAAACATATTGCCCGATCATGTAATCCAGAACCTGATGACTTAGATAACCGGCCAACGCCTCTTCCGCCGCGCCAACAAGAGTTATGGCTTCCGCCTCCCTAATAGCTCTTTCAATTTCTCGTTTACGATCGCCATTAATCCCGTCGAAATCGGTATGAGATTCGATGGGTTTCAAAATTTCATTTCCATACAGCTCCCATATCGCGTTTGTTTCTTCTGTGTTTGCGCTTTCTGCGCCGCCGCTATCGTCGAATATACGAGCGATTAAGCGCCCGGTTTGTCCCTCAATGTCCTCATCCAGATTATCAACTCCAGCGTTCGCGCCGGCTGATGACAACTCGTTAAATTTAGCTTCTATTTTGGTTTTCGTTCCGGCAAAACGACGGAAAGATTGCACGCCGTTCTGCAAATCCCAACGACGCTTTTTGGGCAATTCAATTAATTCGTCTTTGCCTTTAACCGAATAATATGTAGGATTGTTCGCAGTCATTTTTACTCCACATCCAAGTCCGCGATTCCCTGTTGAATCCCATCAAGTTTTTTATTCGCTTCCATCGACAACTTTTTTAATTCTTCTTGTATCTTCTCTTGTCTTTCCGCTCTGCGCGCCGCTTGATCTCCGCCGGTGATTCCGCCTACTAATCCACCTATTGCCTGTAATGCATCGACGCGCCCCATTGCAGGAGTTTCAATCCCTTTACCCGCCAATAGTTCTTTCTCTTCTTTTGCCGTTTCTTCTCTTATTTCCCGCTCTTTTTCGTACAGCGCTTCCTTTTTATCAATAATATTCCAAGCTTCTTTAATAACCGCATCTTGTACTGCCGCAACTTCTTTCTCTGTTTTTTTACGCGCTTCATTTAATTCTTTTTCTTTTTGCGCGCGCAACGCCAGAATATCGGAACTTGCTTTTTCCTCTTCTTGCAGCGGTTTCCTTCCTGTAAGTCTATATCGCCGCGCTCTTAAGCCTTTCCCACCTACGGATTCTTCTTTCACCCAATCGCTTTCAGCCATTGACGCTTTGCCTAATGCTTCCGCAAATTTCCCGATCGCGCTTATCCCTGTCGCCGCCCATCGTTGAATTGTGTCCCCTGTATGTTCCAGCGTATCACTCGCCGCGGCCAACGATTTCATTCCTTCAGCCGCGCTTTTAGTTCGTTTTTCTATCGCGGATAATCCTTCTTTGTCCAGGCGCTTGAAAACTTCTATCAAATCCACGCCGACCCGTTCGCCCAGAATTTTCATTATAGCGGCGTATTCCTTACTACCCTCGCCCGCCGCGAGATACAATCCGCCCAAACGTTCCAACAATTTATCGACAGGCAAACCGACAAATTCCTCCTCGGACAGATTCAAATCTTTCACCGCGTCTTTGTACTCACCCGTCTGACTGATCACCTCGCCCTGCGCGTATTTCAATTTACTGAAAATCTTCAAGAATCTATCGGTTTGAATCCCGCTTTCCGCCATTACGGTTTTAAACGCGATCATGGATTCCATCGTGAGATTGAAACTTTTGGCGGTTGTGGCTAAATCATCAGCCGCGCGCAAGAGGCGTCGCCCAAAACTAATAATAGCGCCCACTGAAAACGCGCCGACAAGCAAGCCTTTGATTTTGCTTAATCCGCCACCGAATTTATCGACGTTATTGCCGGCTTGTTTCATTTGCGCATTGAATTGGCCGGCGTCTAAGCCCAGCATTGCTTTAAGTTCCGCAAACATTACACCTTCTCTCCTCCAGCCAAAAATTTGTTTTCTTCATCCGTAAGCAGGTTTTCTTCGCCTTCCATCTCATTGCGACATGCGATATAACACCAGAATTTCGCCACCGGACAATCCCATGCTTCCTGCTCGCTCATGCCTAATTGCAATACTCCGAAAGATGCCAGCAACCACCAGATTGGGGCACGACATGATTTCTTGGCTTCTTTCTCCCAGAATTGTGGTCTCTCCAAGCCAACCTCTATATAAGCGGCGAATTCTTCTGCCGCCTTCTTCAATGTGGAAATTTTGAGCCGTTTGCATTGCCGACTCCAGGCGCGCACCGCGCTGTGCTCCATCACGCCCAAGTATCCGTCGGCAAACGAGTAAGAACAAATCCATATGCCCAGAATCATGTCGCCGAAAGTTTTTGTGCCGGCAGTGAGATAATGACAGTCCGCGGCTTCCAACAATAATCCGTGGAATGGCGCAAAAGATAGAAGCTGTCTGCCGAGAATAACCGGCGGGGTATATGTCAACGCCTTTATAAATACGCCCTGCATAATCCCTCCGCTTAACTATATGTCATGGATGTTTCTTTGATCAGACTTAACGATAAACGTGTGGCCCCTGCAACATGGCGGGCCGTAGATCCCAAGCTCATAAAGCTAGTGAGCGAGCCTGTAGCCGGAATAAGACCAACTGTCGCTCCGTCTATGGGCGGATCAATTGAGCCTGTCGTCAGGATGAGCACTGTGGCGTCAATTTTCATCGAAGGATCCATCAAAATTTTTGTCATTGTCGCCCCGTCCGCATCTCGCAAAACCTCTACGTTCCCGTTCGGATAGGAAATGGTTACATCCTCCGCAACATAGCCGGTGTACGCGAAAGAACCGAAGCTGATCTTTATTGTTGTGCCTTTTTGTATTGCTGCCATAGTATTTCTCCTTTTGTTGTTTTATTTTTCCAGGATATCTCTAATTTGATCACTGCTTTCCATCATAATTTCTTTTTTTTCGGTATCCCATAAAAAAGTGATTGGACCGCGGTGGCCGATTGAAATTCCTGTATGTACTCCGATTTTTGAACCGACAGATTTTGCGCGCTGACAGAATTGCGTATCTTCGCCCAGTCCGCCGGGCCCGAAGTCCATGTACCATTTGTCGATTCCCAGCTGCGTTTTGATCGCATCAAATACGCTGCGCCGAATAAGCGTGAATCCTGTGCCGATAGTATCCACATCAACAACTTCACCGTTAATTTCTTCTTTCACGCATTTGTACGCGCATTGAGTATCGTCCGGTTTCTCGAGTAGCCGCAAAAGAATGGGCGCGAAAGGACGGCGGCGGGTGACCGAAAGTGCGGAAAGAATATCATATTGTCGGCCTTTCTCATCGTCCCGCAACCGTGTAAGAGTATCCGGCTTGAAAATCATATCGGTATCCACCATGAATAAAGTATCGGCGTCGGAATGCAGAAAATGACTCACAAGCACCGTTGCGGCAAAATGCTGAGGCAACTCAATGCCCGCATCCAATAATGTGTCTCCAGGACGCAGACCACCGGCTATCAAATGGCTCCAGCAATTAAAAAACACTGGATCACAGCGATCATTCATCCGTGTTCCGACCGCAATTGTGCCCCAATCGTTCATAGTTTTGCTTTTGTCTCCAAATATTTAAACGGATAAATAAATGTGTTGGTTGTGTCTGTAAGTTTCACCTGGAAATACGCCTTCGCGGCTTCATTCGTTCTTAAAGTCGCCGCCGCATTCCACACTCCTGATGTCGCCGTGGTTACGGAACCGGTTACTACCTGACTTGCCAACGCCCCGCTTCCCAATGTCAAATCGCCCAATGTTAAAATCACCATTAACCCTGTAATATCTTGCTTTGCGCTATTGGTCGTCGAACCGGAATACAAAACACAATTTGTAAAATTGACTTTCTCGCCGCGATAATAAACCTCCGATGAAGCGGTCGCTACCGTTTCTCCTCTCATATTCGTTACCGTCACTTCAGCCGGATCCAACCCCCAGACAACGATTGCAGAAATTACTATCAACAAACTAATGCTAAATAACTTTTTCATGCTGTTTCCTTTGGGCTGGCTACTACATCTATTGTTATATGCGACACAAAAACACGCTTATCGCTTTCCACATCGCGTTTCACCGCGCCGATTAAAGCATAACTGAATATTACACCAGCCGGATTTAGAGCATTCAGATCATCTTGCAATGATGTTTGCGCCAGGGCTTCCATCACAGTATCGCGCGCCACGCGATTGCGTTGCCGCGGAGTCAAATCATTAGCTGCTACCGCTTCTGTCATCACCGCTATTTCCACTGGCAATTCCCGCACTCCATTAAATTCCGTTTCCCCCACATTCTCACTGCTACCCGCATACACCACAGCGCAGGGATATGTTATTTCCTCATTCGTCCAAGCGACATATACTTGTAATGAATCTCGCAACTCATTTTCGAGATAAGCCCGGATTGCATCTTCTACATATTCTTCTAAAGCCCAAGACATTTCACACCTTTAGAAAAAATTTACTAAGCGTCGCGCCAACTTTCTTACCAGCGCGGCGATGTCTTTCTATTTCGCGTTTCCAATCGCGCTCCAGTTTCATTTTGGCCTGTACCATGATTCTATTACCCGCTTTCGCCGCGACGGATGCCTGCCAGCCTGCGGGCATGATTTTGAGAATATAAGAAAGCGAATTCGTCAAAATATAGCCGGAAACTTTCTTGCCCAAGACCGTGCTCAACCATGTCACTCCACGCATCGGTTTGCTGGGCGGCGGTTTCCCTAATTTCCCCAATCCCCACATCCAGGAACGAGAAGCTAAACCTCTATTCCCAATCAATTTGGCATTTTTCCACGTTCCCGGAATACGGTTTTTTACATTGGCCATATCACTGAATTGAAACTTATAGAGTCGCTGTATTTCGCCTCTCTTTTTGTATTTCTCCACATATTCCGCGCCGTGTAATCGCATATCTTTCAAAACCTGCCTGTTTTTTTTTGCTTTCGGTGTCATTCTGGACGCGGATTGCGCCATCAAAATTATCGCGTGTTTACACGCTTCCGCGCCCGTGCGCCCACAAACATCGATCGAAGTCTGCAATGCGTCTCGCAGCAACGTTTTGATTTCACCCTTCCAATTTCCCATAGGTTTAATTCCATTAGTCATTTTTTATTCTTGCGGTCTCTGCTTGGAATATTCAATCACAAGAATCGCCCCGCACGAATCCACCCGTGTTTGCATCACAAAAACCGGATCACCGGCCACCGTGATAGAGGCGCCGCGCGCCGGTTCAGTTATTTCTCCGGCGTCTATGCGCACTGTCCCGGTCATCATTCCGCGTTCTCCGGCATCAAGAAGATCGGCATCCGTTTTAACTATGTCTTTGATGCCATTGGCTGTTTGTTCGCCTGATATCACCGCCACAACAGATTCAGGCGCTGCCGCTTTTATCGCCGTAAAAGCATCGCGGGCTATTGATTGCAAACTCATTTTGTAAAGTCCGCCCCAGGGATTAAACCTGAGGCGGACGAATTCTCCAACTCGTCAACATTTAAGCAGTCGTGCTGCCGCTTGTGTTGATTGTCAGCAATACTTTGGCCCCCGAATTGAATTGCTCGATGGAGTCCCATTCAACAGCGTCAAAAATATTGCTTCTCAAGTCATCGTCGGGGAATGAGTTAATTTCATAAGGCGTCTCGGAATCGGTCGGCCAATAAATCATGGTGCGACCATACTCCGGATCACTTACGAAACTAATTTCATCAGCCATATCAGGGATTTTCACAATAGCCGCGGTTGTGCGATATGTATACGGCCAAAATAAATCATCCGCAATAAGCACATCATCAACCGCAAAAATCGCCTGAAGCATCAGTTTGAACGTTGTTTTGTTCAGACTCATGGCCTCCATGGCGCCAAGCCCGCCAAATGTGCGAACCAGCAAATTTTTAATTTCCGTTTGCTGAATCAGCCAGCGATACTGGCCGATGTCACACACAAAAGCGGTTTTGCCGCTATAGCGATGCACTTGATCACAGGCATCAATCATACCGTCAACGAGCGCGGATGTTATTGATGTGCCCGCGCCATCAATCAATACCGCAAGTTGAGCCGTTTCAAGCGCATCTTTTACATTCCGCAACGCCACTTTCGCCCCACGCTCGTCGGCTTTATTTAATCCGCCGATCAATGGGATCATTTCCCATGGCAATTTAGCCCTGTCAATTCGCTCGGCTGCGCTGAATGTGGAGGACGATTCCGCAAGCGTTTCCGCTGTCGGAGCCGCGCCCGCACTGCGGCCGGTCTGCGCTGCCGAAGCCGCTACCAGAGTCGAATAGTAATATGTGCCCGCTTTGCCCGACACCTTCATAACCGGAAGCACCTTGCTCCCGATATAACCAATCGGCTCATTTACAGGCAGAGCCGCGAGTTCCGGCCTGCTGCCTGTTTGAGTTCTTACTGCATCTATCATTTCACACCTTCCTTTTTTTCTTACTGATCCATTTTAATCCAACATTTGAACACCACGCCGGTCACAACCGACGTCTGAACCACGCGCAACGTAACGGGATCACCATTACAAAGAAAACGCTCTGAAACAGTAAGCGACGTAAGATCAGTCCCTGTATTGTTTTGTTGCGTTATCCTCGGCCTGATAACCGCCGCCGCCGTCATCGCGGCATTCGTGTACAAAACCGTTGACACCATTCCAGAACCAACGTTAGGCGCGCTTACAATTGTTACCACGGATGTAACACCGCCTTTTGTCGGAGCTTGAAATAATATCTCATCCACATATCCGATAGGATTCTTTGTCACACTGACAACCGAAGTCGAAAGCGTATCGATTTTTCCTTCATACGCAATGTAGCGCGGCTCAGCCGAAACTATTCCGGCAAGCGCCGCTATTGCGATAAATGCTAATAGTTTTCGCATAATCACTCCCTATTTATTGCCAAACTTACAATTATGCCAATTAATACTTTTCCCATCTTCCTGTTCATCTTTTTACATCCTCCCTTTTTGTAGTTCTTTATCGCGATACGTTTTTAATAATTGCGGATACTTATCCGCCGCTTTCGCATAGTCATTTCCGCAAGCGGACATCGCCTCTTGCCATGTTTCAACTGCCGGCGAAAAAGTCAACGCGCCGGAAATAAATTGCTTCAGCTTTGCAGTTGCAGTATCCAACTCCTCTCTCAATGATTGCGCTCGTTTGTCGGCAAGTTTTTGCGCCGTTTCCATTTGCACAATCAATTTATCTTTTTCGCTTTGATGCCTGCTTGCCGATTTCTCCGCTTCGGCCAGTTTGCTCTTCAGTTCCTTTATCTGCTCGCTGAATTCGATAAGAGCCTGGCTTTTACCTTCCGCGATTCCGTCGGCTTTAGCCAAATCGTATTCGGCCTTAAATGCTTCAGACGATTTTTGATCATCTGCGGAATTGCCGGTTTCCGGCGGAGCGATTGTCGAAATATTCTCGGCCCCGGATATGTTTTTAACTCCATCTTTATTTCCCTCCTCGTTTTCTATGTTTTCATTCGCTTTATTTCCCTCCATGTTTTCCATCAATGCCTTCGGCCATTTGCCGGCTGCTTCAATCTCCTGTCGCACTTCTGCATATTCGACCGGATTGAACGGATCATTTATTTTTTGCACAAATCCATATTTCAAAGTTTCTTCAGATGTCAGCCAGCGTTCTTCCGTCATAAGCGCAAACATTTCTTTTTGAGTGCAGCCAGTGCGTTCGGCGTAGAATTTCGCCGCTTCTTTTTCGCAATCGCGTAATTCTTGCGCCCGTTTTTCCATTGCCTCTGCATCGCCCTGTACTGCCGCCCACGGATTGTGAATCAGCCAACGGCCATTCTTGGCGATCTCACGGTCGCGACAAGCGACTGCAATCAATGTCGCCATGCTTGCCGCCACCTGCACCCGGGCCGTTGTCTGTATGCGTTTATTAAGTTCGCCTATTTCTTGTATGATTCCATTGCCTTCCCACACGTCCCCGCCCGGACTGTAAATCTCAAAAATCACACGCTTAATAGTTTCAGGAATGGCGCGCAACATATCACGCATGGCCGGATACCATACCTCCCAACCAATAACACCAATCACATCGACAATTTGTTCCTCGGAATTTTCCGCTATTGTTCGCATAAATATTCCCTGCTTCATTTTATTTTCTCCCGTTATATTTTCTTTGCTGCTGCCCGGCCCCGGCCTTTCTTTTCTGCGCATTTCCCCGCCACATTTAGGGCATTTAATTTCTTTGCAATGCTTTTCTGATTCCATCATATGGCCGCACTTAATACATTCGCAGTTGTATTTTTCTTTCTTTTGCGCGGCTTCGGCGCCAGGATACCCGACGATGAAATGTACTCCGGCAGGCAAACCCTTATCAAAACTTCGATAATGAAATTTACCGGCATCCGGATTGTATTGCCGCCAACGATGTTCGTTTTCGCTTTCCTCGTATCCATCCGTGTAACCATCATGTTCTTTTACCCAGTTTTGAGATTTCTCCTTAGTCCATTTATCATCCGCAAACCGCATCGATTGCGTATGAGTTTTGCCTTCCGGCGCAGTACGGTTGACATCCGGCATAATTAATCTCCTTCGACTGCTTTCACTTCCGAGGGCGCGGCGCCCCCTGATTTCTGCTCAAAAACCGAAAGCGGCAAATTTAATTCCCGCGCAAAATCGAATTGTGCGGCCAATGCCTTAAATCTTGTTTGCCAATCAGGACCAAGAATATCCGAATAATCTAACGAACCGTTTTTTAGAAGCTGTGCTTGCGCAACCGATTCCCTCGCTTCATCAACGCTGGGCATCACCGGCCATTTCCAAGAAACGGATCGTTCCCATCCGTCCGGTAATGGTCCAATATGTTTCTTACGTTGCGCCCACAACAGAACTTTCCTGGCAATCCAATCGGCGGCATTACGTTCAAGTTGTTTTTGCAACCAATAAAACGTAACCCAAGTCATAATCATTTCGCCGCGAAATGCAGTATAAGAAGTCTCGGCTTTCAAATTCGTATAGGCGCGCGCCATGCCCAGCGCAGCGCCGCTGTAGCCAAGAACAGTTTCCAGGAATGCAGGAAGCGCGGCATTAGGATGATCCAGCTTGGGGAATTCAACAGAATCTTTAGGGTCAAGATAATCCGTCAAACCGCCGGTGAATGCTTCGAGTTGCTCATAATTTTTCTCCGTATGCGTCGCCTGATTCGCGCCGTTTGTTGCCACCTCCGCCGCTGTGCGCCCATCATTTTCAGGCAGATATTCAGGATGATCGGCTGGAACATCCCAATCGGTAACGGCGTTATCGCGCTTAACAAAAGCATACTGCTTGGCCGTCCGCTTCGCGCTTATCAATTCGCTTGCCAGAATTTCATAGAGGTCGATAAAATTTGTGGATGGCGTTATCAGGGATGGAATTCCGCGCCCCTGGTTTAAACGCCATGGATTACGCAGCAGTCGTGCTTGATCGCGTTTCCAAAACGTAACATCATCTTTCCGATCAATAATGTTAATGCCGCGTTTGCCCGTGGCGCAATAAGCAACGACACGCCCCCATTTATCGCGCAAAATCCCATTATCCTGAATGGTGTCTTTAAAATCAGAAGCGGCAAGAATCGTATCGCTGACGGGTAAAATCTGGTCAGTTTCCCATGTTAAGAGTTTGCCGGTGTCTTCAATTAAATTATCATCAACAATACACAGCGCATCACCGTCGCGGATTTGCGCGATAAGAATATTCTGAAGCAGCGTCGACCAATCAATATCATCGCGGAAATCACAATCTTTGGCCCAGATTTCGTTGAACCAACTTGTAGCTTCTTCGCCGCCGGGCATGTTGACGGAAAGTTTGCCCAGACTGCCCACTACGTTGACGCGGAATTGAAGAAGCACGCTTTTAGCAGGTGAATAATTGCGCTCCAGATCACGGCCCAGATTGCAGCCCAGCAATCGCTTGGATATGGTGTAGATATTGCTCTCGTCTTTATACTCTCGGGTAGGTTGCCGGCGCAATCTATTTGCATCAAGAGCATCGTACGCCGCCATGATTTTTGATTTTCTTTCATAGCATTTTATCTCGAAAGCAAGGCGTGCGGCTTCATGCTTTTCACGCAATGTTTCAATTTTTCTTGGCCTGTTCATAGGGTCAAATAATTCCGGGAACCGCTAAAATCCGGCGTGACGCGTTTGCGCGAATTACGTTGTGTAATCCGCTTGGCGAGTTCGCGCTCACGTTCCTGCAGCCAAATCAGTTGCGAAGCCGCATAAGTCACGCTTATATCGCCGACGTTGAAACTGGCAATGTCGCGCCGTTTTCCGGCGGTATCAAGAGTGGTAAGCTGCTGAATGGCTTCCCGAACAGCGGCAAATTCCTGGATTGTGGTAAGCGCGCCCATTTTTTTCCGGTCTGAATTTGATGCTATTCTTTCACGAAAAAAAAAGATGTCAAGGGGCGAAAGGAGGATTCAGTCCAGATTATAGACACGAATTTGAGCCTTATGTCCACAACGAACGCAACGGGCATAGGCCAGAGAGAAAGAAGCAAAATGACGCTGACCGGCAATTTTAACAAAAGAATTCTGCGCATTGCACCGCGCGCATGTTTCAACCGGTCTCACTACTATCTGTGTTTTATCATTGCCCGGAGCCGACGGCGGCGCGGCGCGCTTCTCATCGTCGCGCTTGATAACACTCCCCAGACATTTAACCTGTTCCTCGTCGGTGAGGCATCGCGCGTTACCGCGCTTAATCAAATCGCTCCATGTACATTTCCCGCGCCGTAATACGGCAGCTAATTGCTTTATCGCCTGTTGGCGTTCAGCCGGAAAACAATGTGAGAGATCACCGGAAATACGCCTGGTCTGCCGCAACCATGCAAGCAATTCTTTCTTTTGCTTCTTCGTTGCCGGCAAAACATCCACAACGGCAAAACGGTTTGACCATATCCGATCATGTTCATCAGCCGTAACAATTCGGCCCGTATGCGTCGCCATGTAAACATGTCCGCAGATAATAGGCATGAGCCGGATTTTTCCGCCCATAACATGAGTTGCAATGCTTAATATTTCCTCATCGCCGCCCCATGCCGCAAGAATATTCAGTGGCTGACCAATTTCATCATACCATTCACGCCGCATGGCATAACAAGCGCCCATAACGGCATTGATATAACCGGATTTCTTTCCGCCGCGATTCCACTTCGCGGATACAGCCCAATACTCACTACAGACTTCTTTCGTCTTCACCGCCAGAAAAGCTCCGTTCAAAACTTCCTTCTCCAGCGAATTGAAATTTTGATCCAGACTCTGAGTGCGGCAACACAGCAAATGTTTTTTGCGCCGGTCATCCATGAGATAAGCCGTAATTTCCTTAATCCATCCGCCAGGGAATGTCATGTGCGCATCCGTCAACACCACAATATCAGCTACGCTTGTCGTGATCCCATAATGCCGCGCCTGTCCCGGCCCCTTGGGAATCTCCCAAGGAATTTCGACGCGGATCCTCTCATTCGGTATGATCCGTTTAGGTTTCACGCCCGCTTGCGGATACTCCGCACCATCATACACAATACATACCGGCGCCGACTCCACAACCGCTTCCACCGTACGTTTCAAATTCTCAAGCAATTCACCACGCACTGCTATAATAATTTCCACATCATTGTTCAAACCGCACCTTAGCCTTTCTTGTTTCAATATATCGCCTGCGTGATATGTTAATTCCACTTGCCGATAATCCACTGGCCAAAGCCGCACAAAAACAGCCTGTTAAAGCATCGCCCCAGTCCCATACGCTGCCCGGCTGCCGTCGCCATTCCCAGCGCATACCTCTGTCCGTTTCATATTTATTAGCAAGTTTTTCCGCAACGATATGTTCCGCAAATGGCGCGTGATAGCGGACATCATCAACCGCGTGCAAAGTGAATCCGCCGGGCTCACCCGGTTCACCCAGAAAAGAACGCTGCGCCTGTTCCCTGATTTTATCCGCGTTGAACGCCAAAAAGTTTCCAGTGTCGCTTTTGCTAATGTGACAATTTTCCATCGCGCGCCCGATTAACATACTTTTAACCGGACTGTATCTGTGCGCCGCATAGCCGCGCGCCGGCAGAATGCGAAACGGATAAACGCCCGACGCGCAGAATTTTCCCACCACGTCCGGCTCATAACCCCTATCAATCAAGAACAATCCTAATCTGATTCGTTGATCACCTTTCATGAAATTTGTCGCGGCTATCTGGCGACATAGTTCTGCAAGTCCGCGAAAAATCGCCTGCTTGCGAATAAGTTCCGACGCATTCTTGTTCCATAAATCTCCTTGTTGCGGATATTTCCCATAAGCCGGACAATGCCCTGTCATTTGTTGATCGAATCCAGCCAGGCACCAATGCAAACCGCTCCTGTTAATATCACAATGGCCGACGAATATGGTCGAGGATTCCGGTATGTGCAAACGCGGCAACGTGATGGTATGTCGCAAAATTGTTTCCACAGTCAATTCGTACTGACTACCAAGAACATCCTGCGGCTCATTCTGATATTCAGCCCAGAATTGCGTGCCGGTTTCCAACAACAAATTCTCCGCCGTCTGCAACGCGCTGATCTCTCCATCACGCACTCTTTCTTTCCACGATACCTCTGCGCCCGCATCCATGTCTTTACGATGTTGCGAATAAAATTTCGTAGCCTTAACGAAGCCGCGTCCTTCACTGGTTTCAATTTGATAAATTTGAGCATATTGCCGCCAAAGCGTATCTTGAGCCGAAGGCCATTTGTTTACCAGCCTGCATGTTTCACCCTGCCATTCCGGATGCTGTTTGTGATCCAGAAACCGGTCGGCCAAATCGTTCTTGCGGATAATCGTGCAGGGCATTACCGCCGCAATGCGCTTCTTCGGACCGGCCAGTCCCAGTATATCGCCCGTGATAATCCGCTCGCGCATGGCGCATTGCGATGGACTCTCGGCGCTTTGGCGATTTTGAGGATCATCCAAAATAACAAAATCAGGCCGGAGTACCTTGCCGGTCTTCGTGTCTTTCCACTTGCCACGGATGGCGCCCGTCAATCCGTGCGCCTCAAGGATCGCGCCGTTGCTTGCGTATGCCTTTCCATCCAGCGCCACAATCTCCGGCAATACCAATGTGGTTTTACTCCACATTATCCCGCTCGTCTTGCCGTCCGCCCTTAATTGATACCGCGCCTTGATTGCCTTGCTGTCCGTTGCCCTGGCATAAGTAGTTACCTGCGGATAATGCGCATGCAGTTTTTCATTTTCAGTAATTTGCTGTCTGCAGAATTCGATGTGTGCCTGCGCCAGTTCCGCCGTTGCCGCCACAACTATAACGTATTTCCGCTTGCCGGTGAGCAATGTGTAAAGAGTGGTCCATTTGAGCAAGGTACTTTTCCCATGCCCTCTTGGCGTAGCAAGCGCAAATAAACCGCCTTCATTTATTGCGGTTTCGATCTTGGCCAAAATGCGCCGATGATCCGAACTCCACGACAGGCAAAACGCCTCGCCGCCGTGATACCGCAACCATTTCGGCAAAGACTTTTCCAATCGTGTTCGCACAGCTTTGATTTGTGGCGGCGGATCAACGTGTTTTATAATCCGCGCAAATCGCCGACTGACCTCTACCAGCCGCGTATGTTTGACGTTTTGCGCCACGGACGCCCGCTCCTGATCTGTCATTTGGCGTTTCATTTTATGTCCTCAATCTTTATCCCCGTATTCACTTTTATATTTTTGCACGGATCAAAATCTATCTTCTCGGCCAGTTCCAGTTTTATTTTAAACAATTTCTTTAAGAACTCTATGCGACTTTGCGGATTATTTATGTCTGATGGTTCGCCTCCCAATCGCATGGCTTGATCAGGCGTGCAACGATGCAAAACAGTTCTCCAGTTTGAGCGCGCCAGACTTCTAGTGCGTAAAACTCTTATCCTTTTGTTTCGCGCATTTAAGATACGGAACATCTTATCTGTATCTGCATATTCGGTTGCCGGACATTCACGAGCAAGTGGAGTATGCGGGTACGGCTCAAAGTATGTTGCCTTCAGAAAAACAGGAGGGAAAAGATTTGTATCCTGCGGAATTCTTGCGGCAAAATCGCGCACATTATCAAGCCCCCATCCGGTTCTTCCAACGATAGTGAATAATTCGCACCGCTGTTTGTTTTCAGCAGTCACAGAAAAAAGATGCGCAATGTCGTCATCTGATATTGGTTTCCCATAAGCGCGGCGTTCTAACTCCGTCCATCCTTCTATTCCAAAGCGTAACATCAACGATTTATATTCTTTGGGATTATTCAAATAATCCCGAATTGTAACCGATGCGCTATTGATGCCTTTGAATCTTGGTATTCCACGGGAAGAATTGCTAATGAATGTCAGCCCGCATTTTGCTTTTTGCGCCTGCCGCATAGCCATCTTCAAATTCGTGATAGATTGTTGTGTGTAAGGTTGCGCCCATGACACAGCGCAAAATCGGCATTTATTATGACATCCCCGCCCCGCAAGATAATACATTTTTTTAGGACCAGTTTTTATAAGCGGCCATTCATTCCAATTAATGTTATAACTTGCGCGCGCTGTTCCTTCACGCGTAAGAATGCACGGTAATGTTCTCCAATCTTGGCCCGATTTAATTGCGTTAAAAAAATCAAACCCTTCACCAATCACCGCAAAATCAGCCCAAGCCATTAACGGCGTGGCAAAATAAGATTCAAAACCGCCCATAACTATGGGCCTGCCGTTAGCAATTTTACGCGTATTCATCAGTAAACGAATGTCAAATGGATCGCACATGCTGACGAAAAACATTTCCGCAATATTTTCATCAACAATGTCCACGCCGGACAATTTGCACAACCTCCGCAATAATGCATCCGTATAACTTGCGCCAAATCCATACATATTTATTTTAAGGCTTACTTTCATTCTTTAATTTTTCACATAATGCCACACATGCTTCATCTGGAGTTGATCCCATATTTTGCAATATAAGGATTGCTTGTTCCACTAATGTTTTTTCTACCCTCCCCACAAATTCACCAAAACAAACAAACACTTTTCCGCTGTTGGACATGAAGCGATTACTTGGGCCGATTGAATTTTGCGACATATCTTCTATCGGGATACCTGTCAAATCCACCTCGTCAAACCCGGCGTCAAGTAATTCGGCAATGTTCCACTCATTCGCCAGGGCATCCGTATCATCATCCCCGAATGGCCGGTTATCCATAATGATAAACCGCCGCTTCTGCTCCACGGTTAGATTTGTAAGACAACACACCCACGAAGCCGGGATCTCCGCCATCCCTAATTCTCGACATGCCCTCCATCGCATATTCCCGCCCAGGATCACCCCACGTTCGTCGACCACGATCCCCCGCGCCGGCATTGCCTCCGGGAAATCACGGAGGGAATCGCAAAGCTTCTTGAAACGCTCATCTCGAATAAAGCGCGGATTCTTTGGCAAACCATAAGAGCCGTCATTCAGTTTCAGATCCGACAATTTGATTCTGGTCTCCGTCTCTTTTTTCATATGCAGTATCAATTTATATTTCCACGATGGCGCGGAATGTGGATTGTTGGCCATAAGCCTAGGAAGAACCTATACGGGGGTTAATGAGCAGTACCCATGGGCCAAG
>Ga0210056_1002366_pt1 | contig 15918 bp, 20 predicted proteins | sample CryGeyCG2014_080_2_FD_183965 | JGI IMG/M metagenome (GOLD analysis project Ga0210056, IMG submission 183965) | Groundwater microbial communities from aquifer - Crystal Geyser CG07_land_8/20/14_0.80 (SPAdes) (version 2) | ecosystem: Environmental > Aquatic > Deep subsurface > Groundwater | place... | reverse complement strand
GCACGAAATCTAAAAGCGGAAGCGATAAAATAAACGCAAAAGTGAAAACGAGGGTTGTACGAAGGGCGGGCGAGAGAGTTAGGAATGTTGGGCGAAATAGGTTCGAGCTTGGTAGTATAGAGTCACATCTTTCGTTTCCATTCTTTCTCTTGGCGGACAAGGCGCGAGGTGTCGGACGGGTCAGCGAGGAGCGCTTCAACGATACGCTCGGTGCGGATTGATTGAGAGCCTTTTACCAAAATGACATCGTCGGCGTGTACGAGATCTGAAAGCGCTTCTGCGGCGACTTGTGAATTATCAAACAACATAACCTCAGCATTCCCAGATACAGAAGCGAATGCACGAGCGCGGATTCCGACTGCGACGACGAGATCGGCCGAATCACGAGCGAGCGCACCAATACGTTTGTGTTCCATTACTGAATAGCGCCCGAGTTCTAACATATCGCCGAGAACTGCGATGCGTCGTTTCGCACGCGGGGATATCTTCAGAGTTGCGAGCGCCTCTTCAACAGCCGCAGGCGAGGCATTATATGAATCATCGATGATGATTGAATTGTTCTTGCCTGAAAGGAGCTGCCCGCGGCCGGGTGGTGGCTTATATTTCTCAAGCGCTTTCAGTGCTTCAGGAAGCGATACCTCGAATGCAAGCGCAGTTGCGAGTGCAGCGGCGCAAGGGAGAAGCTGGGTCTTCCCGACCGAACCTTTCACCACCAGACTCCACTGTCCGCCTTTTATACTCACGTTCGCTTGCATTCCCGCAACCTTTCCTGCAACCTCGTAAAAATCAACGTCGGTGATGCGTACTGAAGCACCATCCGTCATACCATAGGAGATACAGCGCGCGGGAGTGCGTTTTGTACAAATAAGCACATAGGGATCATCATCTGGAATAATAAGCGGGGCGGTAGCATTAAGCGCATACGCAGGTGAAAATTCTTCTTCATGAACAGCTTCTGGCGACGTATACGCCTCGACATGTACCGGGATCTCCGGCAGTCGCGTTATAACAACGACGTCCGGCGTCGCTATGCGCAGTATCCTGGCAATGTCGCCAGGCCGATCTGCCCCCACTTCGAGCACCAGCATATTCGGATAATGATTCGGTAACAGAAGAAGCGCGAGCGCATTCTTCACAACCAAGAACCATGCATACGGATTACCCCATGGATTCTCCACATTGAGAATCGTGAATGGGACGCCAAATTCACTATTGAAGCTTTTATCACTCGAACGCACAAGGAAACGGGCGGAGAGCACTGCGGCGACAGCATCTTTCGTCGAAGTCTTCCCCACTGATCCGCTTATCATCACAATGCTCGGTCGATAGCGGCGCACGACTACCCGCGCGAGGAACGCAAGCAAGAATACGATAAATGATTTTAAGAAGTTTTTCATGCGGGAGTTGTCGTGGCAAATCCGCGATCGGGCGGTATTTGGTAATAGTCGATGAGAAAATGTACGAGGCCGAGGAAGGTCGTATCGAGCGTCTCCGATGCGTACTCGACATGCTGCGGATCATTCGTGTAGAGCAGAATAATAAAGCGAGGATTGTAGGAGGGGAAGAAACCGACAAACGAGTGGAAAAAGTGATCAGAAAAATAGCCGCCGTGCCCATCGATAAGCTGTGCCGTGCCAGTCTTCGCCGCGACCGACATAGTAGAAATCATCGCTTTCCCGCCTTCGAGCTTTTGATCAACTAGCGCTGTCATCATCTGCGTCGTCTCGCGCGCGGCGGTTGCCGAAAAAACGGGCGTTTTCTTGCTCCAATCGAGTTTCCGTACAATGCCGGAATCAAGACGCACGGCACTCACGAGATGCGGTTGTACCATCATACCACCGTTTGCTATCGCCCCGAGAGCCCGGATCATCTGAATTGGAGTGATGGCAATACCCTGCCCGAAAGCCGCCGTGTCATAGCCAACCTGTTGGGGCTTCGAGAGATTGCCAAGAAGCGCGTGACCCTCGTTCGGCAGATCGATGCCTGTTTTTTGTCCGAAAAGTCTAGTGAAATATTCGCGGAATGTATCCTGTCCGAGCCGTGTTGCAATCCACGATGCCCCGACATTGAGTGATTGCACAATGATTTGCTGCATAGGTATGACGCCACGAGCTTTTGAGTCCCAATTGCAGATACTTTTTGTGTCTACCGTGATGCAGCCAGTATCAGTGTATGTCGTCTCTGGCGTAATGACACCCGCATCGAGTGCTGAAGTCATGGTGATCGGCTTCATGATGGAACCGAATTCATACACATGTTCCACGAGCGGATTCCCGAACAAAGTCGGATCGACATTTTGCAAATCATTCTCGTTGTAGAACGGATACGACGCTAACGCGACAATCGCTCCGGTTGAAGGATCCATGATGATACCTCCCGACTCCTTACTTGAGTAGCGTTCATTCACTTTCGCGAGATCATTCTCAAGCCGTGTCTGAATTTCGGGTTCGATTGTCGTTTCGATATTGCCTTCTCGCGCATCTTTTGCATTCACGAGCAAATTCCCAACATTAGAAAAGAGCTCTGCAAAAAAATTCTTGTAGAGTAAATCCCCTGAACGCGAAAGCGTCCCATCATACTTCGCTTCAAGACCGGTCTGGCCGGCAAGCACATCGCCCGAACCGTAAGAAACGATACCTATCGATTGTGCGGCGAGCGACCCTCCGGGGTAATAACGCCAGTTCTCGTGCAACACATGTACGCCGGAGATGGCGCGGGCGGCGAGCGCACGCCCGTCTTCGTCCGTGAGGCGATGGGCGACTTCGATATAGACCTGATTTTTCTTTGTCGTCACGGCAAGGAATGCGTCGTGCGAAAGAAGCGTTGAAGAGGCGACGACGGCTATCGCGGCATACGCGGCCTCTGGATCGGTAAGTGTTTGAGGGTTTATAGCGACAAGAAATCCGGTCGAGAGCGCTGCCGCAGAAATGAGCGCGCCATCTTTACGGACTACATAGATTGAACCGCGATCGAATACTCCATTTCCACCGGAAGCGAACTGTCGATCAGCTTTTTGCACATACTCATGCCCCTGCACAACCTGGATGAAATAAAGCCGCAAAAGGATAAAAAATGCCGCGCAAACGATAAGTGAAAGGATGAGACGAATGCGCGAGCGGAACTGGGCGCGCATATCCTATCAGCGTAGTGCGGTTGCGCTCTGCACCCGCACAAATAGCTTAGTGAGCGGTTTGGCGTAGCCCGCCGTGGCGTAATTGGTATTCGCTGTGCGCGCCACACTGGCGAGATACTCCGATTCGAGTGTAGCAACTTTCGATTCATCATTTCTCACTGACTGCGAAAACTCCACCGTTAGCGCCGCATAACTCATCACGACGGCGATGAGGCCGATATACGAGACTAATAGAATTGCGACAATGCCGGAACAAAACGGCAAGAGGGAAAACGAAAAGTTGAATCGCTTGTTACGCATAGGAAAGTAGTGGTGCCGGTGAATCGGCAAAATCTGCGCGCACGGTGGCGGCTCGTTCGAATATGCGCAATTTCGCGCTCCGCGCGTGGCGATTCGCAAGGATCTCCGCGCGTGAATCTGCGCGCACGGTGGCGGCTCGTTCGAATATGCGCAATTTCGCGCTCCGCGCGTGGCGATTCGCAAGGATCTCCGCGCGTGATGGCACGATCGGTTTTTTTGGATTCATTGTCCCGATCCCCTCGTGCGCCGCATCGCGCAATATATTTTTTACGCAACGATCTTCGATGCTGTGAAATGAAATAACCGCCACTCTTCCGCCCGGAGCGAGTGCGTGCAGAGCCGCCGCAAGCCCTTCGCGCAATGCGCCGATTTCATCATTCACCGCAATACGAAGCGCCTGGAACGTCCTCGTCGCCGGATGGATCTTCCGATCGTGATACCAGCTCGGCGTGCCTGCGAGAATTGCTTGAACGAGCGCGCTGGTCGTAAAAATCCGATCCCGAGCGCGCGCCGCGACAATCGAGCGCGCGATGCTACGAGCAAAATGTTCTTCGCCATAGGCGAAAATAAGATCAGCTAGCGCTTCTTCAGGATACGTGTTGACAATGACGGCGGCCATCTCACCGTTTTCGCCATAACTCATAAGAAGCGGTTGATCGTTTCCTTCCTCGACGGAGAACGAGAAGCCACGTGGCGCGGCAAGCTGGTACACGCTCCAGCCGAGATCGAAGAGAATGGCATTGGCCGGAGCGATACCGAGACGTTCGAGGATTCGCGCAAGATTACGGAAGTTGTCATTCACGAGATGTGCAATCGGGCGCTCCGGCCGGCGATCGCGTGCGTATGCTTCGCGCCCGCGTTCGACCGCTGCGCTATCGGCGTCAATGCCAACGATAACGCCCCCTTCGCCGAGCGTGGCAAGGAGTGCGGAGAAGTGCCCAGCCCCGCCGATAGTCGCGTCGACGACCGCATCTCCAGGCTGTATGTCGAGCGCTTCAAGCACTTCCTCTACCAATACGCTGGTGTGACTGGTCTCCATATCAGTTTCTATCACTGGCACTCTTCCCGAGCGTCTCTGCAAACGTGTCGGCGTTGCGTTCGATAGCGGACATGTACTCCTTCCATGCGCTTTCTTCCCAGATTTCGACCCGGTCGGCGACGCCGGCGATAACCGCTTTCTCCCCTATGGATGCAAAAGACTTCAGATGTTCTGGGATCAGCACGCGGCCCGACCGATCGACCTCAGCTTCGGCAGAGCCGGCGAGGAAGAGCCGCGCGAGGCCGCGGCGTGCGGCGTTCCCATTCACTTCATCGGCATAGGCGCGCGCCTCCTTCTCCCACGCCTTACGAGAATAGACATAGAGACAATGATCGAGACCGCGTGTTACCACCACCACGCGACCAAGGTCCTTACGAAATTTTGAAGGGACCGAAATTCTATTCTTAGAGTCAAAGGTGTGCAGATATTCTCCGAGGAACATAATGGGGGATGGCTATAGAGCGAGAAGCGACCATGACTCCACTTCCCACTTCACTAACCATCAGTGGATTATATGCCACTCTCCCCCACTTCTCCTAACAAAGTTATCCACAGACGAGAAAACAAGGCTCGACCTTGCATACCAAGATCGAAACTCGGTTTTTCTGGACTATTGAGTAGCTTCTTTGAGCCGTGTCATGACGAACTCGCGCGGGAGGCCCGCGAGGAACCACGCGATTGGTATTTCTGTTTTAAGCTCGTGGAATCGTACCATTATATTCTTTAGACCACTCTCTCTATCGTGTATGTCTGTTTGCCGGAGGGGGTTTCGAAGGTAAAGACATCGCCTTTCTTTTTCCCCATGAGCGCCGCGCCGAGCGGGGAGTTGTGTGAGAGCTTCTTTACGCGCATGTCAGCCTCTTCGCTTCCGACAATGGTGTATTCATGCACTTCCGTGCTTCCTTCTTTCTTTATCGACACTTTCGAACTGAAACCGACTTCGTTTTTTTTCTTTCCATCAGTGAGAATCTTCGTGTGCTTTACGAGTTCTTCGAGCTTCTTGATGCGCTCTTCGGTCGCAGCCTGCAGATCGCGCGCATCCTGATATTCGGCATTTTCTGAAAGGTCACCGAGCGAACGAGCATACTCGAGATTCTTCGCAATCTCGGTACGGCGCACTGTTTTCAAATGCTCGAGCTCTTTCACTATCTCGTCAAACTTCTCTTGCGAGACGACACTGTCATTGTTTTGTACATCAAGCATACGTACGTGCGTGCATTGTACGCGAGTACCACTAAAGCGCAAGTAAATTTGTATTTGTTGCTGTGCCGCCGACATACGGAGAGTTGTCGGCATACAGAGAATCGAAGAGATTTCGCATGACGTTTACAGCCTGTTCGCCGGTACCGGAGGGGCCGCGCTCGAGTACAACTGCGAAAGCGTATTGCGGATGATCATACGGGAAGAACCCTTCAATGGAAGAACCCTTCAACCCATGAATTATCATATTGATTGCGCACGCCCGTCTGCGCAGTACCGGTTTTCGCCGCAACGCTTACGTAGGGAAGATTGAGCGCGCTCGCGAGCGCGCTCGTCACTCCCTGCCGCATGCCTTCGCGCACGACCGCAAGCGCCGAAGCATTGGCCGGTACCATTGTATATACCGGTACTTGTTTTGCGAGTAGTGTCGGCGTGAACAGTTTCCCGCCGTTGACGATCGCGGCGGTCGCGCGCGCTATCTGTATCGGCGTTACCTGCACAGCATATTGCCCAATTGCCGTGAAGTAGGTATCGCCGAGATACCATGGTTCGTTGAAAGTCGATTGTTTCCATGCAGGGGTCGGAACGAGCCCGCTCGCCTCCCCCGCCAGATCGATGCCGGTTTGACTTCCGAAACCGAATTGGCGATACCAATATTCGAGTCGATCGATACCGAGGCCTTTCTGATTTCCAAAACCGCCGCCAATCGTATAGAAAAAGATATCCGATGACCACGCGATCGCCTTTCTTACATCGACTGCGCCGAGCGCTCGCCATCCTGTATAGGTGAAAACCTTGCCCGGATGGTATGGATCCGGAATTGAGATGAAGCCAGGGTCGTTGATAACTGTATTCGGCGTGATGAGCCCGTCCGTGAGCACTCCAGAGGCAATGAACGGCTTTACGATGGAACCGGGTACATAGACGCCTTGCACCGCATGGTCGAGGAAAGGATGACCTGGGTCGGCATTATAGAGAGCAATAGTATTCGACGGGTCGCCGTTCGCCATCACATTTGAATCATAACTTGGATAAGAAACGATAGCGCGTACTGCGCCCGTCTGTACGTCCAGAATGACGCCGGCGCCGGCAATGAAGCGTTGATTACGCGTCACGTTTGCAATCGCGCGCGCGAATGGCTCTTGCAGACGAACGTCAATCGACAAACGGAGCGCCTCCCCTTCTATCGTGGGAACGATAGTGCCTTTGGAACGGACAGTGCCGAGCGCGTCCATCTCGGTGAGTAGCTGACCGTTTTCCCCCGCAAGGAGCGAGTCATATTCTGCTTCGAGACCTGTCACACCGGTTTCATTTGTATCGTAATATATCCCATGTACATCCTTCTTTGGATATGAGACATATCCTATCACCTGACTGAGCGAGGAAATTGGATAGTTTCGTATCACACTACCGTCTCCCTTCTCTTCATTCTCGGCAAGCACTACGCCATGTACGTCAGTAATAATGCCCCGTAGTGCAAAAAGCGTCGTAACTTCGAGAATGTTGTGCGCACTTTCGGCCGCAAAAGCGCCGCCATTCACTATCTCAAGATCCCATGTGCGGGCAACGAGAATGAGAACAAAAAGTGCGAGTACGCCGAATAATGAAAAAAATGTTCTTTGCGGAAGCGGTTTTTCGAGTCTCCCCTCAAGACGCGATCGATCGAAATCGGGCGCATTTGATGCATCGAGGAATATCTCGTCAGGGGCAATTTCTGGGTCGCGCCGTTTTTTCTGCCACAATCTCATCTCTTGATGATACCTGTTCGGAGCCGACTGCGCACGAAAAAAGCGATGATTGTCACAACGGCCCCATAGAGAGTAAAGAGCGGCAGTGTTCCAACAGAAGGTACGTAATAGAGCGTGTCGGCGAAGATACCAACAGCGAGCGGCACAAGCGGTTCGGTACATGAAGAAACAAGAACAAGAAGAACAGTGAACGGCCACGGGAAAAATATGACTGAAACGAAAGAAAAGAATGTGAATACTCTGCGTATCATGGTAAAGATGAGGTTGAGGATGCGTGTAGAAATGCATCGAATAGAGTCGTGCCCGTTTCGCGTACGACAACCCACGAGATTGAAAAAAGATTTAACGCGGGCATGATGCGGAGCGTCATCGAAGGTGATGAAGGATCATCGTCAATGCGCGTGATGCTCCCAATCGGGAGCATGCCAGGACCGGGAACGAATACGATGTCGCCGACCGCAACATTTGCAGAGCGTGCAATAGATGCTTGCAGTGCGCCTGCTCCAGCGCCAGTGATGAGAAACGAAATATTTGATTTCCCGACAAAACCAGTGATGGTCATATTCGGCGAAGAAAAAAGCGTCACGTGAGAGAAATCAGTAAGAACAGATGAGACAACGCCGATTGGTACACCGCCGTTTCCGAATACTTCTTGGCCGCGCGCGATGCCGGCACGGGAACCTTCAGCGATTACAAGAGTGTCATACGGACTCTCTGGAGGGCGAGCGACGACTCCCGCAGAAATTCCTGACACACTGTTTCCCACTGTTGCGGGAGAACCGAGTATTTCTTCGAGGTCTGTCTCTTTTTTGAGCAAAGCTTGATTCTCATTCGCGAGGACGGTGTTTTTATTTGATAGTATTTCATTTTGCGATGCGAGTTCTGCAGTATCGCCAAAGCTGTTGAAAAACAAGCGGCTCTCTGTTGAAAACGCATCCGCAATACGAAACACCGGAGTGAATAGGTGCCAAAAAAGGTTCGGTGTGAGGAAGCGTAAGAGGAGCAGGAGAACAGAGAATGCAAGAGCGAACCTGCCTGTGCAGGCAAGCGTACCCAACGAAACACTCGTGGACGATAGGAGCGCATTACGCTTCATTAAGAATGTCTTCTTCATCGATGAAAAAATCTATATATGGTGCTGGGTCTTCGGTTATGATGCCCGCGCCTCGTACCACTGCCGTGAGCGGATCCGGCGCAACCCGGACCGGTACCCCGAGCATTTTCGCGAATATATGCGACAACCCACGTAGGAGTGCGCCGCCACCAAAGACGGTCACGCCGCGCTCGAGAACATCGGAAAGGAGCTCTGGCGGCGTCGCCTCGATGACTTCTTTCATTGTGTCCATTAAGGCATCGAGGGAAGAAGTAATGGCTTCGCGGATGTGTGCATCAGTGAGCACTATTTCGCGTGGCAATCCGGTTGAGAAATCGCGGCCGCGCACACTCCGCGAAAGCGTCTCAGAAAGCGGTATGACCGCACCAATCGCAATTTTGACATCCTCGGCAGTACGTTCGCCGATGCCAAGCTTGAACTCGCTACGCACGAAATCTATAATATTTTCATTGAAACGATCACCGGCCACCTGCGAGCTTTTCGCAGAGACGACGCCCTTGAGCGCGATGACGGCAATATCGGTCGTGCCGCCGCCGATATCGAGCACCATCGTGCCGATCGCTTCGGCGATCGGCAGTTTCGCGCCAAGAGCGCCAGCAACGGTCTCTTCGACGATAATCGCTTCGCGGGCGCCTGCAGTCTTCGCCGCATCGCGCACCGCGCGACTCTGCACATTCGTTACTCCTGTCGGCACTCCTATCACTACGCGCGGACCGAAGAGCCGAACGCGGCCGCTCTGCGCTTTATTGATTAGATACGTGAGAAGCTCTTCAGTCACTTCAAAATCCGAAATGACGCCATGCGAAAGCGGGCGCACGGTACGGATGTGCGCGGGCGTCTTACCGATCATCGTCTTCGCCTCCTTCCCGATCATCGTCCTCGCCTCCTTTCCTACCGCGACGACCTGATGCGTTTTATCATTGACTGCGACCACCGACGGTTCATTGACCACCACGCCGCGGCCGCGCACATATACGAGCGTGTTCGTGGTCCCGAGATCGATGGCGATATCACTGCTAAAAAGCGCATTTTTCGAAAAACGGTTCATGTCGTTGAGTTGAAATCTGACTTCAATAGATTGTCTCGCAATTTTTTCACGACGGAGCCCGTTGCACGATCGACCACTTCGAATGTGCCGGTCGCGGTTGTTTCTTTCCCGATGACAATCTGCTTCGGGATGCCGAGCAGATCGCTCTCGGCAAATTTTTCGCCTGCGCGCACATCACGGTCATCATAGAGAACTTCCACACCGGCTTTTATGAAGTCGCTATACAGAGTATCCGCGATTTTAGAAATGCCATCACCAGCTTTCCCAAGAGAGACGATATGCACCGTAAACGGCGCAATGCTCTCGGGCCAGACAAGTCCTTTCTCATCGGAAAACACTTCGATGACAGTGCCGATAATCCGCGAAGGACCGATGCCGTAACAGCCCATAATGACCGGATGCGCATTCCCTTTTTTATCGAGATACGAGAGGCCGAGCGATTCTGAAAAACGCGTACCGAGTTTGAAAATATTGCCGACTTCAACAGCCGATGCTTCTTCTAAATCGCCGCGCGACAGGCCAAGATCGGCGAGTACTTCGTCGGTAAGCACCTCCTTGTTTATCGCAATACCCTTCTTCCGCGAAACATAAATAACATCCTCGCCTGTCTTGCATATCGTTTGAAATTCATGGCTATATTTCGAAAAAGCGCCGCCGGAAGCGAATGTAACGAATGTCTTCTCGCCGATGCCGATTCGTTGGAAAATCTTACGGTAGGCATTTGTCACCCGTTCGTAGAACGCGTCTAAATCCTGTTCGTCCGCATGGAAGGAATACATGTCCTTCATCAGGAATTCTCTTCCGCGCATGATGCCGGACTTCGCGCGCTCTTCATTGCGGAATTTTGTCTGTACATGCGGAGAACGGCAGATCACGGTATGAGCTCACGTACTGTGAGGCAATGTGCGTTATCGCCTCTTCCTGCGTCCAGCCGAAGCCGAGTTCGCCGCCGGAATTGAGCGATGTTTTAAACCACACATCTTGTTCCCATCGATCTGTTTTTTTCCACAACTCCGGGTTCTGGAGTGAAGAAAGAAGTAATTCTTGTCCTCCGATCGCATTCATTTCTTCACGGATAATTTCGACTATTTTATTTAAGGTGCGCAAACCGAGTGGCAAGTACGAATACACTCCCGCCATTTCCTTATGGATATAGCCAGCGCGCACGAGCAATTTGGCATTTTTCGCAACCTCGTCCGCAGGTGCTTCACGCCTCGTTTTAGTGAAGAGTTTCGACTGTCTCATAGAGGCAGTATATGCCCCGAGCGCGCCAAGTGCAAAAGCAATCTTGTTTATTGCACCTCATACAGTTTTCATGCTATAGTGCCTATACTTCCAGTGGCTACTGACCAACTTCGCATCAATAATGAAATCCGCGCGCACGAGTTGCGCGTTATTGGCGCTGACGGGAAAAACATGGGCGTGCTGACGCTCGCCGCCGCGCTCGCGGCGGCGAGCGTCGCCAGACTCGATCTTATAGAGATTTCCTCTTCGACTATTCCGCCCATTGCGAAGATTATGGATTATGGTAAATTTGAATACGAGCGTAGCAAGAAGGAAAAAGTGGCAAAAGCCAAGGTAAAAGTATCCGAGACAAAAGAGGTCCAGATCAAGGTAGGTACAGGTGACCATGATATGGAACTGAAGGCAAAAAAAGTTGCCGAGTGGCTTGCCGAGGGCCACCGAGTACGTGCCGAACTTTTCCTCAAAGGCCGTTACAAAGGCATGAGTGAGGAGTTTCTGAAGGAACGCTTGGAGAGGTTTCTCCTGCGTATCCCATATGCATATAAGATCGCCGAACCGATTGCGCGAAGCCCGAAGGGTTTTGCTGGCGTCATAGAAAGAGACCTTGTGGCTCAAGCAAAGCGAGAGAAAGTACAATCAAAAAATGAAATCTAATAAATCATATCTTAAAAGAATCCGCGTGACGCGCAATGGGAAGCTTATGGCGCGTGCAAAAGGCCAGAATCATTTCAATGCGAAACAGAGCGGCTCTGAACGCTCGCAGAAGCGCCGTTCTGTCTCGATCAATCTAACCGCAAAAGTACGTCGCCGTTTCCTACCCGGCTCTTAGTATTTGCATTCTTCATTATTGCTTAAAATTTTTTAACTAATTTTATATGACAAGAATCAAAGGAGGGGTTATGGCGCAGAAGCGCCGAAAGAATATTCTGGATAGAGCGAAGGGCTATCGCGGTGTACGCTCTAAAAAAGAGCGTTATGCGCATGAAGCACTTATGCGCGCGGGTCGTTACGCCTTCGCTCATCGTCGCGACAAGAAAACAGACTTCCGTCAGCTCTGGATTGTCCGGCTAAACGCCGCCGTCCGCGACAGTGGCCACAAGTCCTATAGTACGTTTATTGCAAAATTGAAGAAAAATGGCTTCCAACTCGACCGTAAAGTCCTCGCCCAGTTTGCTTCCGAACATCCCGCTATTTTCACCCGCATCGCGAAACAGGTTGCTTAAAAAAACAAATTGCGAGTATACCATGAACCATCCGGAATTTATTCATCGAGTGGCCGCGCCCAGAGTTTCGATATCTTGTTGTCGTAAAGTGCTTCATACACAACCAGATCTTCTAATGTTTCACTATGTTTCGCCACACTAATCATGCGATATCGATGCTCATGATTCTTGTAATGTTCGTAGATACCGGACTTTGGGTATTCCATATGTGTCCATAATAGCATTACTGTAGAGTATTGTAACAAAACACACCTATCCACTATTTACCACGGTCGTAGGTTATCGCGGATAACGGGCGAGGCCGAAATGTTCGCGTAAGTGCTTGTCGTTTTCGATCTCCTCGACGACCATGTAGAGTACCGAGAATCCGATCTTCAATTCGGCTTTCAGTAAAGCAATGAAATCCTCGCAATCGTATGGAAAAACCCATACACTGTCTTGCAAGCGAACGAAGCCGATTTCCCGCATGATAGATCGCAGCCGATCGCGTGTCTTGCGTCGTCGCTCAGGTACATCGAAAACGATTACACGCCATCGCCTGTCCCAACGTCTCTTCTTAGGAATGCCGAACTTCTCCTTTTCTAACATGAATGCGAGCTTCTGACGTCCTGTATCCGTGATTCGAGCGTATGACTTACCTTCCAATTTCTCAAATGAGACATAGCCGAGTGCCACAAGTCGACCAAGCGCCGTCCGGTATCTGGCGCGAAGTTGCGCGCGCTTTATACTTGGCAATCTCACCAACATTGCGGGCAGGTTCGGTATTATTGTTGCGATAAGTACGACACCGGAAAGCGCCACGGCCACAAGGATCGCTTGTTGTATGTGGGCCTTTACACGCTTTTTCTGCGCTATCATTTCGATAGTTCCCATATCCTCAATATATCACGGTCGTAGGTTATTGCGGATAAGTGTTTTGATAAATTATGTGAGAGTGCGGGTCACTGAATTTTTTGTAATTTCCCATGTTTGGCCATATTCGGGTACGATAGCTCTGATGCCGAGGTAGTTATGTATACGCTGAGCGAGGAAACGCTCGGTAGCGGGCTCCCCAAGAGCTGTGAAGATGGCTTTAGACCTCTTTTCTGCGAAAGCTGCCTCGGTACCTCGGTAAATGTAAGCAACCCATCGAGATCTGCATGCGCCGACCATCCTCCGAGTTTTTCGATTGTGGCTTTGATTTTTATTTTATTGCCGTTTATTCGTACCAAAGAAGCTCCATCAACTATGTGCCGCCCGAGCGTGCCGGGCGCTTGATATCCGACCATAATGAGCGTTGACGAAGGGTCAGATAGGTATCGCGTCTCCCAATGGCCGATGCGGCCGCCATGGCTCATGCCAGCGCCAGCGATAATAATTTTCGGATTCGGCGTTTTTTCTATTGTCACCGACTCTTCGCGTGAAAGTGTCTTCATAAGGAATGGGAATTCAAAAATACTTCCTTCTCTCTTCATTTCATCTTCGGCCTCTGGCTTGAAATAGGACGGTCCCCACTTTTCATACACCGCCGTTATATGAATCGCTAGCGGCGAATCAAGAAAGACTGGTATGTTCGGTAACGAGCCATCTGAAAAAAAATTCGATAGTTCATAAAGCATGAGCTGAGTTCGTTCGAGCGAGAACGCGGGTATGAGGATAGTGCCGCCCCGTGAAATTGCACGTTTTAGCACTTCGCGAAGACGCTTAACACGCCTTTGCTGAGGCGGATGCACCCGATCGCCATAGGTGCTTTCTATAACCAGCGCATCCGCATCGGGTATCGGTTCCCAGTCGGGTAAGAATGGTGAGGGTGAATTGCCGATATCGCCCGTAAGCGCGATTGCAACACCTTCTGTATTTTTAATTCTCACGCTTGCCGAACCAAGAATGTGTCCGGTATTTCGTAGGTATACCGACATGCCAGGGACAACTTCTCTTTCAGTATGATACTCAAGCGTTTCGACAAGCGAGAACGCCTTTACGGCGTCTTGTTCCTCATAGAGCGGTTCGATACCGCGATGAGAGGCTTCACCGGCTAAAATCACGATTGAATCGTGTAAAATAAGTTCGGCGAGATCGCGTGTCGGCGATGTCATGAGTATCTTTCCGCGGAAACCGTCCCGCACCAACTTCGGTATGCGGCCGATATGGTCAAGGTGCGCGTGTGTTACGACAAGAGCGTTAATAGTATGTACATCGTACGGAAATGGTCCGTACATACCCGACATAACAAAGTCATTACCCTGTTCAAGACCGCAGTCCACTAAAATTTTTCCGCGATTACCTTCCACCAAAAAATTTGAGCCGGTCACCTTCCCTGCTCCGCCATAGAAACTCAATCGCAATGACATGCGTACATTGTAACGCCCAGTGCCCCGTTTCCGAAGAAACGGGGCGCTGGGCGGAGCCACTCTCTTAAGCAACTTTATCTTGCCAGGTGGGGCTCCTGTGCGATAGCGCAGGAACGAATGAACGCTCACATTGCTACCGACAACTCCGAAACCCCGAATATTAGGCAAGTTGCGTTTTTAAGAATAGCTCCTACTTTTAGTATACACCCGCTGTCAAGCATCTTTATTCGCCATGGCGTTTATAGTTTTGCGTTTTCTTGTTCCCGAACCAATGTTTTATTTCATGCACGGCCTCTTCAGGCGTCTCGGACGCATGTACGATATTTGCTACCGCGCGCTTCTCAGCATTGGCGAGTACGGGAGAATCATTAGAAAAATCTCCGCGAATGGTGCCCATATCGGCTTGATACGGCAGTGTCGGGCCGCAGATCTTGCGAACCATATCAACAGCATGCGTACCTTCAACGATCATTTTTACGAGTGGAGCCGATATCATGTAATCAATGACCCATTGGCGCACTTCCTGGCCGATTTTCTTAGCATCTTTCGTACCAAAATCTTCCATCGCATTGAAACCGTATTTTTTGTATGTTCCGAGTGTCTTCTCACCCAGTCGCGTTATCCATGCCGAATCCTTTGGATAATGATTATCAATTTCCTCACGCGTTGGCTGAAACATCTCAAGCGCGACAATTTTCAGATCTCTCTGTTCAAAACGCTTGATGACTTCGCCAATGAGTCCCTTCTTCACGCCGTCCGGCTTTATCATTACATACGTCTGTTCCTTTTTTGGGTTCTTATGTGTCATTGTCTTGTTGTGTGATAATACGCGCTCCTGCCTTTTCAATCAAGATGGTGTGTTCGAAGTGAGCAGAGAGAGAACCGTCTTTCGTTCGGTATGTGTAGCCATCGGGAGCGAGCATAATCTCTGCTTCCCCGGCAGTCGAGATTGGCTCGAGTGCAAGCACCATACCCTCTTCGAGTACTTGTCCTTTGCCCGCGCGACCATAATTGGGGATAAACGGTCCTTCGTGCACTGATTCGCCAACAAAGTGTCCACCCAGCTCTCGTACTACCGTAAATCCTGCATCCTCGATTTCTTTTTGGATAGCGTGCGAAATATCACCCATGTGTTTCCCGGGAGCGGCGGCTCTGATGCCCGTCGCGAGCGCCCGCTCGGTCGCAAAAATAAGTTTCTTTATTTTTTCGCTTATATTGCCGACTGATACGGTGATGGCCGAATCAACAACAATATCGTTATGAGTGAGACCGAGATCAAGGCCGACGATATCGCCTTCTTTTAATACCTTCACCGATTCATTCGGTATGCCATGCACAACTTCATCATTTATAGAAACACATAGCGATGCAGGATACGGTCGGCGTGCGCCGATGGGCTTATATCCAAGAAAAGACGGTTCATCACCGCCTGCGCGAATGAGCTGTTCTGCTACGTCATCTAATTCTTCAGCCGTTATGCCCTGCGCGACTTTAGCGCGAAGCGCTTCAAGTATTCGAGCAAGGCGCCTACCTCCCTC
>Ga0210056_1002365_pt1 | contig 15919 bp, 15 predicted proteins | sample CryGeyCG2014_080_2_FD_183965 | JGI IMG/M metagenome (GOLD analysis project Ga0210056, IMG submission 183965) | Groundwater microbial communities from aquifer - Crystal Geyser CG07_land_8/20/14_0.80 (SPAdes) (version 2) | ecosystem: Environmental > Aquatic > Deep subsurface > Groundwater | place... | reverse complement strand
CATGTCGAACATGTTGAAGTCATTTGCCTTAAATTAGGTAAGTCAGACCTTCCCAAAAACGTGCGGGTGCATTCGCTTGGGAAAGAAAATGGTGTTTCGCGAGTCAAATATATTTTTAATTTTTATACCTATATCTGGCGCCTGCGTCACGAGTACGACGCGGTTTTTGTGCACATGAATCCGGAGTATGTCGTACTCGGCGGCATCTTATGGCGACTGCTCGGGAAGCACGTCGGTCTGTGGTACGTGCATAAAAGTGTCGACCTGAAATTGCGTGTGGCCGTTCTCCTTGTGCATAACATCTTTACCGCTTCGCGCGAAGGATTTTCCCTTGGAACACAGAAGCTTCATGTGGTAGGACATGGTATAGATACTGCGATATTCCATGCGCCAATACAATCATTTCATGAACCTTTACGCATCGTGAGCGTTGGCCGGATTACGGCGATTAAAAATCTCGACACGCTCATCGAGGTGGTTATACTCCTTAAAAAACGCGGAATCGACGCAACCATGACGCTCATAGGTGCCCCTGCACATTCTTCCGATGAAGCGTATCAGGAATCGCTCAAGGCACTCGCGAAGGAACGCGGCGTTTCAGATAGGGTCCATTTTACAGGGAGCGTGCCGCACGCGCAGATGCCGGAGCAGTACCGCCGCTTTGACATCTCGGTGAATCTTTGCCCAACCGGCGGTATGGATAAGGCAGTGTTGGAGTCCATGGCTGCGGGGATGCTCGTCTTTGTTTCTAATCGAGCCTTCACCGACCTGCTCGGGCTGCACGCCGACGCCCTCGTATTTCAAGAAAAAGATATCGGCGCATGCGCTGAAAAGATCGCGGATTTCGTGCATCATCCTGAGAACGCCGAGCACGTGCGCGCCGATCTACAGCGGCTGGTCGAGGCGATGGATATACAGACGCTCGTGCCGCGCATCCTTTCATTCCTATGAAACAAGTCGACAAAGAGGCATATCAATTTGAATGTTACGTCGGCCTCGACCGGTGGTCGAGTTACTACTACCAGCTGCGGGAGATCCTTGCGCAGAAACCCGGGTCAGTGCTCGAGGTCGGAGCGGGCGACCGCGTCGTCGGGAATTACCTTAAAGATCACAGTATCGCCTATACCTCGGCGGATATCGCCGAAGACTTGTCGCCTGACGTGGTTGCGGACGTGACAGCGCTCTCTTTTGCCGATAACGCGTTCGACCTCGTCTGCGCGTTCGAGGTCCTCGAACATCTCCCATTTGAGAAATTTGAGCAGGCACTTCGAGAATTAAAAAGGGTCTCGAAACGAGGTATTATTATCAGTCTGCCGCATTTCGGGCCGTCGATAAAGCTTTCTTTTAAAATCCCCTTCCTGCCAGAAGTGCATTTCGCGTTCAAGATCCCGTATCCGCGGAGGCATGTCTTCAATGGCCAGCATTACTGGGAAATAGGGAAGCGCGGATATCCCGTATCGCGCGTGCGAAATATTCTTGAAAAATATTTCGTCATTGCGAAAGAATTCGTTCCATTCGGGAACCAATACCATCATTTCTTTGCCTTGCATAAAAAATGAAAATAATCTCTCTCATCAACACACGGATTCCCACCGAAAAGGCATATGGGTATCAAGTCGCTAGAGTGTGCTGCGAGCTCGCACGTCTTGGTGCGGACGTGGAACTCTGGGCGCCCGTAAAAAAGAAGAATACCGTAATGGGCGACCTTTTTGATTATTACAAAATCGACAGGAATTTTTCAGTGAAATATATCAACAATATTCCTTTTTCGAATTTCTTTCTGCACAGGATCTCTTTCTTCATAACGCTTCTCTTCACGCGAATTCCGAAAGGGGCAGTGGTGTACACGAGGAGCCCCGAATTGTCGTTTCTCTTTGGCATGCGCGGGCACCCGGCGTTCTACGCCGCGCACAATTTTCCGAAACGGGGCGTCGCGCTTTTAAAGATTCTTCTTTCCCGAAGTTCAGGAATTGTGTGCAATTCATCGGGGACGGAAGCGGTGTTTCGTCGGAACGGATTTACTCATACGATTGTGATACGAAACGGCGTGGATCTCGAAGAATTTATTCTTCCTCTTCCGCAGAAAGAGGCGCGAGAGAAGCTGAAACTTCCTCAAGACAAGAGAATAATTTTATATTCGGGACATCTGTATGCGTGGAAAGGCGTTGACACTGTTCTTGAGTCCGCTCGCCTCTCTCGCGAAGATGAGACCGTGCTTTTTGTACTCGTGGGTGGAACGAAAAAAGACATTGACATCTATCGCACGCGCATTGAGAAAATGAGGCTCATGAATATTCTCCTTGTTGGGCATGTTGAGCGAAACCTTATCCCGGTTTACCTTAGAGCATCAGATGTTACCCTTCTTCCCAACACGGCAAAGAACCAGGAGTCCGCGCAGTATACTTCGCCCATAAAAATGTTCGAATACATGGCTTCTGGAATCCCCATTGTCGCGTCACGCCTCCCGTCAACAGAAGAGGTGCTTCACCAGGGGAACGCCCTCCTTGTCCCGCCTGACGATGCCCAGGCGCTCCTCGAAGGAATTAAAAAGGTCTTGTCGGACAAAACCTTTGCCGCATCGATTGCAGCGCAAGGGCGTAAGGAAGCGGGGCAGTTTACCTGGCGGGCACACGCGGAAGCACTCCGACAGTTTTTACGCGCCGCGTAGCTTTCTTTTCAATGCGCGAAGGCGATACAGCGTTCGCTTCGTGGCGTGAAGCATCCATGGAGGTATTTCCCCGAGCAAGGGGACGATAAGTTCCCAACGCTCGGCGAAATACACGTACTTGTATGGATGAACAAGTGCCGGGGAGCTTCCGAACCCCGCAGCAACCTCGGCTCCGAGCTCGGGATAACGCTGTAGTGCGTCCGAAGAAACGTACATAAACATGTTTTGGGCGTAGAACCACGTCACCCGCTCATCTTCCCAGATTTTCCGTCGGATGCAGTCGATAGGGATAAATCCATTCTTCTTAAACAATTTTGCCCAATATGCGGGCCATTGTTCGTTGACGTGACCCGATCCGCCTTGGTGCGGAATCGCGGCGGAAAAGAGAACCACTGGTGCAATCGACGTAAGCGTCTGAATGAGATTTTCAGCTACCGAAGAAGGGACGTGCTCAGCCATTTCGAGACATACCACCAGATCGGCTTTGATATCTAAAGAAAATTTCTCCGTGACGTCTTTCGCGATAAAGGATTCCTTGGGAATGCGAAGCATTTTCGAATCGACCCACGGCCCGTCAAACCCCGTAACTTTTTCCACCCCGTTTTCTTTAAAGACGGAAAGCCATACGCCAATCCCGCAACCGACATCCACGACGGATATCGGTTTAATCAAGCCCATCACGAGAGGCACAACGACCGAGGCGGATAGCCGCGAGCTATTCTTGAATTCCTCGTAAAAAGAGTTGTCGTATCCCTTGGACATGCGGGTTTCGTTGGAAGTCTACCATTTCCTGCTACAATACCGGCATCATACCGTGATTATTTCTTAATGTCATCGTTCTGCTTATGGTAACGAGAAGCCCTCTTAAAGTGTCCTATCTTTTCGCCGGCCCGAGAGGCGGCCCACTTGAGTCGGTGCGGCGCGGAGAGAATCACGGAGCCGGCTTCTGGGGGCTGTGTCATCTTAATGCATTTGGGATAGAAGCGAACTTTCTTGACCCGGAGCAGGTCTATCCGCAAGCACTATCCCGCTTTTTGAGAAAGATCCTTTCCACTTACTGGATTCATCTTTCTGTGTTCTGGAAACTCTTTTCCTCCGACATCATTTTTACATCCACCGCTTTTGGTACTCAGCTTATATACACGCTCCTTCGCACCAGTCATCCGCGTTGGATTATGCATGACTTTAATATCACCGGATTCTTGGGGAAAAGAAAGACGCGCAAGCAAAAAATATTTGCATTCATGGTTTCTCGTTGCGCGGGAATCGTGACGTTAAGCAAAAAAGAGGAGGATATGTTGAAAGAGGATTTTCCCCATCTCTCGAAAAAGATAGCGTGGATTCCGTTCGGTGCCGATTTGAAATTCTTTTCCCCGACGCCAGTTGAAGAAAAGAGACAAATCCTCGTTGTCGGCACGGACCCCGACCGCGATTACAGAACGCTTTTTGCGGCCTGCGAGGATCTCGACATCCCTGTCGTGGTTACCACAATATCTTCCCGGCTGACCCCTTTAGGTCCCTTGCCGCGTTTTGTCAGCGTGCGGCGTTTTTCTCCGCAGGAGCTCGTGCAGGAATACAACTGTTCCGCCATCATCGTCATCCCGCTTGATACGACGCGCCGCCTGAATGACGCGATGGGATGTTCCGGTCTTTTTGAAGCGATGGCGATGGGGAAGGCGATTATCGCAACGCGAACATTTACCATGGAATCATATATCACCGACGGTGAGAACGGACTCCTCGTCCGCGAGCGCGACGCGGACGACTTGCGCACGGCGATTAAAAAACTCCTTGCGGACGACGCGCTCCGCCGCCGCCTCGCCGCGAACGCGCGCGCGTATGCGGAGAAAAATCTTGATATTAACGTTTGTACGAAAAGACTCGCTGAATTCTTCCGGATGATCGCTCCAGAATAGATGAGATGTCACTCAATGGGGAGCTCTTTTTTCATAAAGAGAGAATCCTCATATAAAAGCTTACCCGAAAGCGGGCTGTAGTGGCGGCAGATGTCGCCGTAATAGGAAAATCCCAGCCCTCGCATGGTCTGGGCGATGTCGCCGAAGAGCGGCTGGCCTTCATAGAGAGACACAAAAGAAGTCTCGATAATAACCGCTGCGGCGCGCCTCATGATATCCTTTCCTCCCGCAAGTACCTTGTCTTCAAACCCCTGCACGTCGACTTTAATGAGAATATTATCCGGCAGATTCTCATTTCCCAAAACCCGATCGAGTGTGTCGATAGTAATGGCCTCGCGGCGCAAGCCTTTCGTCTTCGGGTAGAGCCGTTTATGGAGGTCGCTCATGTGCCGTAGCGAAGAGCTCGGATGAAATGAGCTCCTCTCTATTTCGGTTTTTCCCGCCGTGTTCCCGAGCGCTACGGGAAAGACCTTCGAGTTTTTGTCATTCGCAAATGATTCGTTGATATGCGCGACGCAGTCAGCGAGCGGCTCGAACATATACAGCATCGCGTCGGGGAATTTATTCCGCATGTCCCGGGAAAACACACCGGTATTGGCACCGATGTCGATAATCGTTCGAATATGAAGAGGCCGTATCGTCGTTTCAAAAGTCGGATGGTACTTTTTAACGTCGTATCCGAGCCTGTTGAAGAGTCGCTTTATGCGCATGAGCACCATGCGTTTCATCATACAGTATATGATCTCGTTTTCCTCATGACTAAATCACCGTTCTTCATAGTCAGGTAGCATTGTGGCGGAACGCGCCAAAAAAATATCGGATAGAGCAACTTGAACAATGGCTCAAGCCCGGGAATGAGTTTCGTGATTCTTGACCGCGCGCTGAAGAAGAATCGAGAGGCCCATGCGCGCGCGCTTCTTCGCGGCCGTATCGCCCGCTGCTCTTGTTTATAGGCTGATATATCTTTGCTTTTCTGACCTTCACGCTTCCGGAAATAACTCAAAGGGGTTTTCATCGACACGAGATCCGCGAAGCGGGCGAATTGCATCCAGAGCCAATAGTCGCCAGCGTAGGAAAGCGAGTCGGGAATAGGCCCGACTTTTTCCCATAACGATTTTCTCCAAAAGATGCTGTCCTGTTCGACGAAGTACGCTTCTCGCCCGTAGATGCCCTCCTTCAGAAAATCCCGATTATAGATATTGCAGACGCCTGGCCGAATCTTCTCGCTATATTCATTTATCGTTCCCGTGATTCCCTTGAGCCATTGGATATGGGGGAATACAGTGAACGCTTTTTGCATGTTCTTAAATGCGTCCGGTTGGTAGATATCGTCCGCATTTATCCATGCCAGTATGTCGCCAGACGAAGAGGCGAGCCCGTCGTTAATTGCCGAGTACATCCCGCGCCTCATTCGCTTTATATGCCTCATGGTTATCTCCGTGCATCGGATTGGGTAGGTTCGCTCGGTTATTTTCTTCACATACCCGTCTACGATCTTCCCAGTCGCATCATCAGAACTATCGTTCACGACAATATACTCCACGGAAAAATCTCCTTGTTGATTAAGAACGCTCTCGATCGTCTCCGCGATCCAGCGCTCCATGTTGTATACGGGAGTGACAATAGAGAACTTCATCGCAGGTATTTCTCGTAACCGACAAAATTTGAATTGGCGCTCGTGGCGCGCCAGAGATAGAGAGGAAGCTTGAACGACCAGCTGTTTTTAAACGTTTCCGCGACCTGGAAGGTGAAGTCCCGTCCTGACCCGCGACCGTACGGGTTGGGCCACACGCGGTCATCGCGCTTCCGGAAGAGCACTTTTCCGATGACTTCGCGTTTGAAGAGTACGCTGTTGTCGGCTCCGGGATAATTCTCAATTCCAGCGAAGAAGAGCGGGCGCGTGAGAGGGAACCATTTAAAGATAAAAGGAATATGGCGATGAGGAAACCAGTCGTGCATCAAGAGCCCCTTGTTCGCGCGCGCTATCGCCACAATCATTTCCGGATGAATGACGATATTTTCTTCGCCGACGTCGGCGAATATTTTTTCCACGTCAAGCCGCTTGTCCATGTACCCGTCTTTCAGCTGCATCCACTGAATCGCCACGAGCGTCGCGTTATATTTCTTCGCGAGACTGTATTGCGCTTCGATACGATTCGCGAACGACGCATCGTCGGCGTCCTGGAGCGCGATGTATTCCCCGCGCGCAATGCTGAAACCGTAATTGCGCGCCAAGTATCCGCCGTTGATGTCATACGAGCGCCATCCCAGAGTCCGGTGGGGGAGGATGTGTGTTCGCTTTGGGTCCTTATGGGGAAGAAGGTGGTACTGGACGCGAGAATCCTTCCTGGCGAATTCTTCCACAATGGCTTTTGTCCCGTCGGTGCTGTGATCGTCAATGACGAGAATCTCGAGATTGCGGTACGTCTGGTGCGTCATGGAGTAAAGGGTCGCGCCGATGCGGCCCCCTTCATTATTCGTCGGTATGACGACCGATATAAGCGGCTGGTTCATTTTGGCAGTATAGCGCTCGTGGCGATTTCATTCACAAACGCCTCATAGGCTCGGGAAAATGTATCGCGCGTGTAGTGTTCCTGCGCATAGTCCCACGTTTCCACTGCGCGCGCGCGTAGCGATTCGGCCGGTAGGGATACAATCGTTCGTGCTTCTCTGCAAATCGCGTCAATCGAGTTTTCTTTCAAAATGACCCCGGCGTCTCCGACAGTGATTCCCGACTCGTGGCTTATGATCGGGATAAGACCCGCGTGCACCGCAGTTACCACGCCGCCGGAACTTCCTTCCGAGCACGAGGGGAATATAAGGAAAGCGGAATCACGAACGGCATCTTTGAAATCGCTTCCTCCGAAATCAACATATCCGCCGTAGCGGATATTGGGTAACTCGTACAGTTCTTGGTGATACGCCGCGACGAAATCCTTATCCGGTTTTCCGAAAACCGTGAGCCGCAGTTCAGGCATTTTTGCAAACGCCTCAAGAACGAGATCAAGGCCTTTATGCGCCATGCCGGTTCCCCCGACCCAGATGAAGCCGCACTTCGTGTTGTCGAAATCTTTATCTTCCGGCGACGGGTAGAGGTGCGTTGTCGAGATCGGTATCTGGTGTATGTGCTTTTTAGTATAGGGCGAATATGTTTCCACGGTGAAGTCGTTCCCTAAGATCGTCATATAGTCCGCGAGCTCCGCGTTACGCGAAGGGGGAAGCGTCCGTTGCGGAACGAGCTCGAAGCCACGCCTTTCTTTAATATCCGCCAGCCGTCGCCCCTCCGCCGTATTATTGAAAAGCCAATGCGCGGTCGTCGCGTGGAATATTTTCACACAATCTTTGTTCAGGTAAGACGAGAATCTTTCAAGATTGTTCTGAACATCAAAGCAATAGTCGTAGCGTTTTTTAGGAATGAATGAGGCGTTGTCGAAGTCGACTATATCGACTGCGTAGCCGCGCGCGAGGAAAATCTCCGCGATTCGCCGGCATTCCCACCGGTTCGTGTGGCCATCGATTACACGCGGTGATATGAAGGGCAGCGTCGTGTATGACAGGAGCACGTTGCCCCGCTTTTTTCCCCGGGGAGCGAGATACACCACGCCTCCCGAGAGTCTTTTCTTGATTCTCTTTAAGAGTTCAAACATGATATTTCGAGTGGGACTTTAGCCATAATTCCAGACAGAGCAGTATCCAGATGCGATATCCGAAACGGTCAACGCTTTTCTCATAAAATAAATTAAGAAGCGAATCTATGAATGATCTCCTAAATAGGGAATGAATTTCCACCGAGGGACCGGTGAGGGTGCTGTAGACAAATTCCTTAAAATCATTTTGTCGGAGCCAGTCCCGCGCCGGCGCGCTGAACCCCTGCTTCCGGCGGTCCATAAATTCTCTCCCGAAGATACCCTCGAACATATCTTTCAGGATTATTTTCCCATGATGGCGATCCGTCTTGAATCTCTCGGGAAGGTTGAATGCGAATTCGACCAGAGCGGTATCGAGGAAAGGGGAGCGGACTTCGAGTGAGGTCATCATGGACGACCGATCGACCTTGGTGAGAATGTCTCCGGGAAGCCAGACGTTGAAGTCAAAATTATTAATGTTGCCCATCGACGTGAGGCGCGGATCTTCTGGCGTAATAAAGAGCGGCATATTAGCGTGGAGAGGATTCTTCCACAGCGCGAGGCGTTCCAGGGGTCTGAAATTCTGGATATTCGCGAGGTGATAGCGGTACGCGTCGCGCGAGGCGAAGGGGTGTTTGAGCTTCTCCCGTCTCCCTAAGTTCCACCATTTCCAATACCATCCGTACCCGAGGAAGACCTCGTCCCCGCCGTCGCCGGAGAGCACGACCTTAACCTTGGAGTGCGCAAATTTAGAGATGAGATACTGTGGCACGCTCGAGGAATCCGCGAACGGCTCGTCATAATACGCGCACACCTCGGCGAGGACTTCCGGCAGATTGACGTTTATTTGGAGTTCGTGATGGTCGGTGCCCGCGATTTTTGCCGCTTTTCGAGCATAGGGCAATTCATTGATGTAGTGCTCGAATCCAGCGGAGAAACTCTTTAAACGTTTTTGGGTATGCTTCTGCGCAAGATAGGTAATAATGCTTGAATCCACGCCGCCGCTGAGGAATGTCCCGATCTCGACATCGGCAATCATACGCTTGCGCACCGCTTCGTCGAGCAGATACACTAATTTTTCTTTTGCCTCCTCTTCGGATATCTCGAGCGGGTTAATTGGCATCGTCCAGTAGCGACTGATAGAAAGCGAGCCATTTTTATATACGGCAGAATGTGCAGGCGGCAGAGTGAAGATATTTTGATATGCGGTTTTCGTCGGCGGGATATAGAATAAATGCAGATAATTATCAATCGCTTCGTAATTTATTTTACCCTTTACGCGGCCGGAAGCAAAAAGCGCTTTTATTTCTGAAGCGACGATCAGATTCCCCGCATCATCATAGGCGTAATAGAGCGGTTTTTTACCGAAGCGATCCCGCGCGAGGAATAATTGCTCCTTTCGCTCGTCCCAAATAGCGAAGGCGAACATTCCCTCCAGATAGTTCGGGCAGTTCGCCCCATATTCGAGGTATGCCTTGAGAATGACCTCGGTATCGGACTCCGTGGAGAAACGGTGCCCCTTCTGGGAAAGCTCTTTCTTTAATTCGCGATAATTATAGATCTCGCCGTTAAAAGTGATGGCGACAGGATGTGTATTGTCGCGCATCGGCTGGTGCCCGCCGGACAAGTCGATGATGGAGAGGCGCGTCTGCCCGAGAATGCAGTGGGGGAATTGCACCTCACCTTGGTCGTCGGGGCCGCGCCGCGAGAGCGTCTCGAGCATCGGTGAAATACTCGTACTTTCGTATCTTCTCGTATCCTTCGCCACAACGCCTATGATGCCGCACATAAGATTTTAGTATTCATTTATGAATCAATGGTTATCCATGATTCGGGAATAAGGTCGACCGTGTTAAGTTTCGCAGTCGCGACCCATCGTCGTGGGGCGATAACAATTTTATCAGGATTCCTGTTGAGCCAAGCCCCCCACCAACTGAAAGAACTATTGGCGGTAATGTTATTTTTGCAAAGACTCATAAGATAAAGATCTTCATGATCCTTCGCGGGTTCTCGAGAAATATATTCCGTTGGAAATGGATACTGGATATTTTCTTTCGCCCACACCTCGTCATCGGAAAAGACAAAAAGGTGCGGCTCGGAAAATTTTGCCGAAAGGATTTTTATCGCCCTGTCGTAATACTCCTTCCCACACACGCCATGATAAGCGTGTGTACTGGGGTTTGCAATGTAATCCGCCCTTCGTACATGCAGCGCGACAGACTGCTCACTGTCTTCTATCTCGCGTCGCAGAGATGCTGAACGGTCTCCAATCGGCATCTTAAGCATGAATTCTTCCCGGATAATGGAGGCGATAGGGTAAAAGTATTTTTCCGTCTGCCAAAATCCATCAAAATAGGCATCGTCCCGAGTCTTTAAAATGCGCGGATCGAAATTGAATTGCCGTTCTTCTACATACCGTGACTCGTCGGCAAAAAGATAGTTATAGAAAGACCAGACCCTCCCGCGTCTTTTTTTAAAACGCCGGAAACGAACGATTTCTTCCATTGAAGCAAATCGCTCCTGAATACGGAAGGGTGAAAGCGCATATGAGCGGAGCGAATCATGTTTGTAACTGGTAGCATCAAGAAAAAACGGCACCTTGTGAATATGTGACAACGTCCGACCAAGGGCATACTGGAACATTTGATTCCCCATGCCACCCTGAAACTTAATAACGATCATGTATTTTTAGGAAAGATACGGACGATATCCTTCTTCGTTTCAATACTGTAATGCGGTGCCCGTTTGACTAGTAAGTCTCGTATTTCTTCAATGGTGGGGTAATCATTTGTACCGTTAAAGCATCGCGCATCGTCAATGAGAACGACATGGCGTTTAACCGGATGGGAAAGAATCGTTTGAAGTTCTTGCCATATAGGGGTATCACGATTTCCCCGAGCGGTTATTCCTCTTGAATAGTGTGCATCAAGCCAAAAAAGCACAGGTTGATTTATTTTCTCGATGATTCTCGGCAATACCTCGGTACTATCCCCACAAATTATTTCAACATGAGAATCAGCCTTAAAACGATTCTGAGCAGCCCCACAGAGATCTTTCCCGAGTTCAATTGAAAATATTTTTTTGAACTTGCCTCTCATGGCTTCGACCATATCCCCCTTATACGTTCCGGTCTCTATGAAGAGAACGGGGGAGTGGCGCGCTCGATATCCGTCGATGGTATTCTTCTTTCTGAGGAAATTTTTATTATTAAGAAACTGCTGGTACGACATCCTCACCTTTTTATAAAGCAAATGAACTCCAAACTTCTTGAGAAGACGTTTAAGCGCGTGGAAGAATGACTCGTTTCTCCGCACGGGAAATATAGGGATGAATGAATATGTGCTTATAAATTCAGGAAGTTTCCTGGGAAGAGGGATGTTAGATTTCGCGTATGGTGGAAACTGATTTATAAAAGGAACGCCGCCATAGGAAGTGATGATGTAGGTCAGGTGTTTCTTCGGAAACAGGTCTGCCAGTGTGTGCTGTGTGATATGGAGCTTTTCGAATTCTGATTGTAGTACAAAAATACAATTGGTCTCGGTCATTGCTGCTAAACGATATCCTTTTTCTTCCGCTAAGTGTAAGAGCGAAAGGGCAGAAGCACCGAAATACTCGTTTTCTTTTTGTATGACATTGAATTCAGGAGGTATGGTGGGGTTATATTCTATGACCATTACGCGAGGGAGGTATTTCTTAATACCGCGGAAAATGTAATAATCATCCCCATCGATATCTATCGACACGAGATCCGCCTGGCATCCCGCAGCGACTTTCTCTACCGTTGGATCAAAAGAATTTTTCCCAGAGACTGTTATAGAGTGGGAAAGTATTTTTACGTTCTCATACCCCCTTGCGTTTTCCGCCGCCTCTTTCCCGCGTTCCTCATCACGTTCGATAAGCAGTGCGCTCCACCCTTCGTTGTGCCAGAGATTCCACGTATTGCTCAGGTACTTTCCATTCCACGCGCCTATTTCAATGCAAAACTTTCCCCCCATGCCAATTCTTCTAAAAATTTCTTCAATAATACCATCTTCACCCCACTGAGAAGTTACGTTTTTCTTGTAATAGGCTAAATCATTGTTCATAGTAATTTTTTTAATACGGTACCTCAAGAAACTTTCTCCCAAGGAATAAGTGGACCAAGAATACCGGGTCGCTTTTCTGTCCAGTGGGGAGAATCACTCAACCCTCCCTGTACAATTATGTTAATTGAGGGAGCATTACCAGGCTGAATGAGCCATTTATGCATATGCAACCAACCAAGCAGTTCTATCCTATACATACCTTCATTGAGAAGGTGCGGCGGTATATGTGTCTCAAATATATTGCGCCCCTGTTTTAATTCCGGCCATTTTTCCTTCTTTTGATCTTCCATACTCGACCAATAAAGAAGTGTTTGTCTTTCATCATAAAGTGCATACGCCATGTTGAGCAATGGATCTGCCTTCTGCACGTTTACTTCGACTCGAAGAGTAATTTCGGCATCAGCCCGAAAAGATTTTTGTATTTCTCCAGTCTGTTTATTTACCGCCGAAAGGGAAAGTGGGAGGAAATACTCATTATCAAAATCAGTATCCGGATTAACCCAAGACCCTCCCGCTCTGGTTTGCATGTTGAGATATTCCCCAATGATGCCTCGTACGTCCCGCCCCATTTTTCGTACGTGCCCTTTTTCTAAAAGGACACACGCGGTACACAGGCGCTCTATCATTTCCATATTGTGGCTCACGAAGAGAATAGTGCGGCCTTCTTTCGTTGTTACCTCTTCCATTTTTCCGAGACATTTCTTTTGGAACTCGGCATCGCCGACGGCGAGGACCTCGTCGACGAGGAGGATGTCGGGCTCCATGTGAGCGGCGACGGAGAACGCGAGGCGGACATACATCCCGCTTGAATAATGCTTCACCGGCGTATCCAGGAATTTCTCGACGCCGGCGAATGCGACGATCTCGTCGAACTTCTGCGCGATTTCCTTTCGCATCATGCCGAGAATGGCGCCATTAAGGAAAATATTTTCTCGGCCGGTGAGCTCGGGATGGAAGCCGGTCCCGACCTCGAGGAGGGACGCGACTCTGCCACGCATGATGATTTCCCCTTCCGTGGGCGGTGTGATGCCGGTTAAGATCTTTAGAAGTGTGGATTTCCCAGCGCCGTTCGACCCGATAATGCCGGCAATGTCTCCCTTGTTAATGTCGAGATTGATATCGCGCAATGCCCAGAACTCCTCTTTGGTAGCAAGCCCGATGGCCGCCTTTGCTTTATGCTTCAAGAATGCGAACGGGCGCCGCGCGACGTTCGCGAGCACATCGCGGAGCGCGACATACTTGCCCCGCTGATGTGCGATGTTGTATTTCTTTCCAATCCCCTTAATTTCTATAATTGGTTGACTCATATAATATCCGCGAAATAACGCTCCATCTTCTTGAACATGACGATTCCGATGGCAAGCAGAATAGAAACGGCAGCGAAGGAGAGCCCCACAAGGAGCCAATTGACGGGTTCGGTCCCGAGGACCGCCGCGCGCGCCGCCTTGATGACACCAGTCATGGGGTTAATGGCGAGAATCCATGCGTATTTGCCCGCGATGCTCGACGGATAGATGACTGGTGTGACGAAGAGAAGCATCTGGAGGAAATAGGGGAGTATATAGCGCACGTCGCGGTATTTAACATTAATTGAAGCGAGGAAGAGCCCTCCGCCAAGCGCCGCGAGGAAAGTGATGAGAAGCAGGAGAGGAATAATAAGAAGGCCGGAAAGATGTGGAAGGAATCCGTAATAAAACATGAGTCCGACAAGCACGACCGATGCGACGGCGAAATCGACGAGATTGGTCGCGATGACTGCGAGTGGGAGGATAAGCCGCGGGAAATATACTTTTGTGACTATCGACTGATTCGAGATGATGCTCGAGCTTACGCCGCCGAGTGACGCGGAGAAGAACTGCCAGAAGAGAAGTCCAGTATAGACAAAAATAGGATACGGGACGCCGTCGGAGGGCATATGAGCGAGCCCACCGAAGAATACGCTGAAAACGACCATGGCCATGAACGGTTGAAAGATTGCCCATCCGACGCCGACCACGGTCTGCTTATAGCGCACCTTAATGTCACGCCATACGAAGAAATACATGAGTTCTCGATAACGCCAGATTTCCTTGAAATCCTCAAGGCTCAAAACCTTTTTGGGGCGGATAATAGTAACGCTGCTCATAAGGACTTGTTATACACTATAATATAGTATTACGCGCACAGGTTTCAACAGCAGGTAATAAATCCACAGGCAATACGTCGTATACTCTAGTCAGGATTAATAATGTAGTAATTAAACAGTAAGTAATCTTATGAAGAAATATATCTATGCAGTAGGAACTTTCGCACTCGCACTCGCCATGAGCGGTTTGCCAGCGGCGATTGCGCATGCTGAATACGGCGTGTCGGGCGCAGTTCGCGTAAATCTCGGCTCGAATACGCAAGTGGGCGGGACGAATGCCTCGACCAGCATGTCGGTACGGGCAGGTGAAGACGAAGGGTCTTCGGAAAATCGAGTCGGAACGACGAGCACGAGCGGTCGCCCGAGTATCGGAATATCGGGTGAAGGAGAACTTGAAATGAATGACGACGCTACTCCGTCAGTGTATTCGTTCGCCGAACTGAAGCAGGTAATCGAAACACGCAAGCTCCAGCTCGACCAGGAGGCGGCCGCCACGACGTCCGAGAACCAGAGCATCGCGGAGAACGCGAACCCGGTGCGTCTCGGTGTTCACGCCCTTCTCGCTTCGAAAGTGCTTCTCGGTGGCATCGGGGGACAGGTATCGGAAATCGCCAAGGAGATGAATGACTCGATCGCAACGACGACGAGCGCCGAGGTGCAGATACAGTTGCGCGGTTTCTTCACCCGCCTCCTCTTCGGCGGCGACAGTGCGTCGGCAAATGTGATCTCGCAAGAGGTCGTACAGAATCAGCAGCGTATCGACGCGCTCACTACATTACTTAATCAAGCCAATGTATCAGCAGATGTTCAAGTAACACTGAAGGCGCAGATAGCGGCGATACAGGATGCACAGGTGCGTCTTCAGGCTCTCGCTAAAAGCGAACAGAGCCAATGGGGGCTCTTTAGCTGGAGGTTCTAGGACGTAACAAGGAAGAATATCAGAGCACGACGCCCCGCGAAGCGGAGCGTTTCGCACGAATAGGGTACCCACATCTACATTGACTTTTCACCCCGCTTTCTGATAAGATGCTTGAACAAACGGCTTCGGCCTGCCGCCCCCTCGAAAGAGGGGGCGGAGAACGTTTATAAGGAGAAGCTTGCTCCCACGACCGACTGCACGAGCAAGTGAAATACGCCTTCATCCAAGGTACAGATTTTATTCTCCAGTCTCTTGCGGTCAATGAAGCGTACTTGCGAAAGTACGGCTACCGCCTCGCGGCCCTATATTCTTCCGACAGGAAAGTAATACTTTCCCTCCTTTGGTCGTCCCGTGAGCGGCACGATGAGGCATGCGTCGAGATTGAACTTCTTGAGGATAACCACCGGACGTTCGAAGTCCTCTTGGCCGCCGTCCTGCTCAAAGCCAATGTTCGCGCCGAGAGCGCACCACCACACTTCGCGCTCGTGAAATAAAGCCGTGCCCTTGGTGTCGTTGAGCACCTCTTTCTTCGCGGTCCATAACCGAAAGTTCTTTTTCATATAGGTAGTTTACACTGTTG